>Ga0272441_10005724_pt1 | contig 21353 bp, 12 predicted proteins | sample SSMProp6N_FD_193582 | JGI IMG/M metagenome (GOLD analysis project Ga0272441, IMG submission 193582) | Marine sediment archaeal communities from Little Sippewissett salt marsh, Falmouth, MA, United States - SSM-Prop-6N | ecosystem: Environmental > Aquatic > Marine > Wetlands > Sediment ...
GGCGCACGAGCTTTATCGCCTGCCGCTGCACATCTGCGGCGCGCACACGCAGGGGGGGATGGGGTACATGATCGCGCAGTGCCTCAACAACGTGCTGCACGATCGGCATGTTCCGCGCGTCGCGACCGCCGTCATCACGAGCGTGGAAGTCGATCGATCCGATCCGGCGTTCAGCAAGCCGACGAAGCCGATCGGCAGCTTCTACCCGGAGGAGAAGGCGAAGGCGCTGCAGCGCGAGCAGGGCTGGGACATGATCCACGTCGCGGAGCAGGGCTATCGCCAGGTGGTGCCCTCGCCCATGCCGCGTGCCATCGTCGAGATCGACCTGATTCGGCGGCTCGTGGACGCCGACGAGCTGCTTGTGGTGGGTGGGGGTGGCGGAATCCCGGTTACGCGGGACGAAGCCGGGGAGCTGCACGGTGTGGAGGCCGTCATCGACAAGGATCACACGGCCGCGTTGCTCGGGCGGGCTCTGGACGCACCGGTGCTGCTGATCGTGACGAGCATCGAGCGTGTGGCGCTGGATTACGGAACGCCGGAGGAGCGGCCTGTTGAGCGGATGACGATGTCCGAAGCGCGTGATCATCTGCTGGCGGGGCAGTTTCCGCCGGGCTCGATGGGGCCGAAGATTGGTGCGGCTTTGGAGTTCCTGCGGGGTTGCCCTCGGGGTGAGGCGCGCGTCATCATTTGCGATATCGAGCACATGGCCGATGCGTTGGCCGACCGCAGTGGAACCGTGATCGAGCCGGACGCCTGAGCCAACGTGGCTGGCGACGGCAGTTCATCGACATCGACGCGTTGACGTCAGAGCACAACACAATTCGGGCCAAGACGAACACCCAGGGAGGTGCGTCATGATCGAGACCCCCAAGCGAATCCTCTGGCCGACGGATTTCTCGTCCTTGTCGCTGCATGGAGCGCGCTATGCCCGCTGGTTCTACCGAACGCTGAACGCCGAGTTGCACGTCGTCCACATCATTCCGCCGCCGCTTACACCGGACATGACCGTTACGTTGCCGGCGGAGGTTCCCGTCACGTATTCAGACGACGAGCTGGTCGAGACCTGCCGAAAACGCATTTCAGCCCTCGTCGCCGAGCAGTTTCCAAACGTTCCCGGCGTGAGCTTCGACGCGTTCTTCGGCAACCCGTGGTCCGCGATCTGCAAGTATGCCGAGCAAACCGACATCGAGCTGATCGTTGTGGCGACGCATGGGCGGACCGGCCTGCAACATGTGCTGATCGGGAGTACGGCCGAGCGCATCGTCCAACATGCACCCTGCCCGGTGCTTGTCGTCAAGAACCCCGAAAAAGACTTCTTGACCGACAGCGATTGACGCGTGCATGCTGACAGGCAACCGACGGCGCGGCGTCGAGCTCCGGTCGCGAAGGGTGCGCACGCCTGGGCCGACATCGTTCTGAACGTGCCGCCAGCCGCCGCAGGAGTGCCGTGTTGATCGCCACACTCGTCGTGACATACCCCGGGCGGTTGGCGACGGCGCTCCTGATCGCGTGCACGGTGGCGGTGGCCGTTCGCGTCGTTCGGCGGGGGACGCGGTTTGTCGGGGTGGCCCTGCGAACGTTCGTCGCCGGGTTGCTGGCTGCGGGAGGAGGCGGGCTGCTGGCGGCGGCGGGTGGCACCAATGGGCACATTCTGCTCATCGTGCTCGCTTTGGCCGGTGGTCTGTGGTTGATCCGCGAGGTGTATCAGGGCTTGGCCGGCACCGTGTCGCGCGCGGGCCGATTGTGGCTCCTCGTGTCGCGGCTGGGCGTGTGGGCAGTGCTGCTGGTGCTGTTCGCGCGGCCGACGTGGAATCGGGTGTCTGCGACGTGGGAGAGGCCGATTCTCGGTGTTCTCCTCGACCATTCGCAATCGATGGACATCGCCGACCCGGGCGGTGAGGAGGAGGTGGAACGGACGCGGGCCGAGCGGGCCAACGCGGTTCTGGCGGCGGCCGACAACGTGATCGCTCGTCTCGCCGACGGGTACGATGTGCGTTTGCGAGCCGTCACATCACGCCCCGAGCTGACGGAGTCGTGGGCGCTGGTCCCGAGGTCTGGCGTGACCGGGCTTGCGGCTGCGTTGCGAGACGCCGTCGCCTGGCGGTCGCCGCGTGGTCGGCCGCCGGTGGCGTTGTTGCTCGTCAGTGATGGGGCGGACAACGTGGCGGACGAATCGGCTGTTCTTCAGGCGGCCGAGAACCTGGCGGGGCAGGGGACGGCGTTGTTCGCAGTGGGCGTTGGGCCGGAGCCGGGTCAGACGCCGCTGGTTGAGTTGTCGCCGCTGGCTGTTCCGCCGCGGGCCGAAATTCGCGACAAGCTGCATGTGCCGGTGAGTGCGCGCGTTCAGGGATGCCGCGGACACGCGGTGCGCGTGGAGCTCCTGTGGAACGAGGAGTTGGAAGAGGCGTGCGACGCGCAGGTGGACTACGACAGCATGCAACTGGAGCGGTCCTTCGATGTGTTCCCACCCGGACCCGGTGCCCATCACCTCACGGTCCGGGTCGAGCTGCCAGCCGCACTGGGCGGCGACGCCTTCATAGCGTCGACCGTTGTTGAGGTCAGTGCTGACAAGATCTACGTCCTGTACCTGGAACAGACGCCCAGAACTGAATCCGCGTTTGTCATGCGTGCGCTGCGGGGCGACGCGACGTTCGACGTGACCCCACGTTTCCTGTTTGATGATGACATCGTCGCCGACGATCGCGCAGCTTCGGGTTTCTGGACAGGGTACGACGTCGTGCTCCTGGGGCGGCTACAAGCCACACTTGGGTCTCCCGTGCTCGAATCCCTCATGCAGATGGTGTCCGAACGCGGCGTTGGCCTGCTGGTGGCGGGGGGGGGGAGCGTTGTCGGCGATGGTCGCTACGCAGCCTCGGCTCTCGCCGATCTTGTCCCAGTTCGATTGGACCGGCGTGCCGCCCATGTGACCGAGCCGGTGCGTTTCACACCGACGCCAGCGGGTCTCGGGCATGCTGTGCTGCGCGGCGTTGCCGATGGTGACGTCTCCGGTGCAGACGCCGGCGACGCCGCCATGCTTTGGATGCAACTGCCGATGCTCAGCGGTGCGGTCCCGTTTGGCGGGACGAAGCCTGCTGCGGTCGTGCTGGGTACGGACAACGCCGGTCGTCCGATGCTCGTTGCTCATGATGTCGGGCGTGGTCGGTGCATCGCGGCGGCGTGGGAGAGCACTTGGCCGTGGGCCCTGGCTTCTGACGAGGGCAGCGCGCTGCATCGCCGATTCTGGCGGCAGATGGTGACGTGGCTGGCCAATCGTCGGCCACGAGCCTGGGTGGTGACGGATCAGCCGACCTACGCGGCCGCAGGGCTGCGTGACGGGAATCGGCGTATTCGTGTTCGCGCGGGCATTACCGGTCTACCGGCGCACACGCCGGCTTCGGCGACCGGGAGCGTCGAAGCGCAGCTCACACTGGAAAGCCTTGACGATCAGGGGCAGGTGTCCGAGTCCTGGAACGTCCAGATTGAGCGGTATGGCGACGGATGGCGGGCCGAGTTGCCGCCGGCAGCGGGCGAGGCGACCGTGGCGAAGGAGGGTTCGTACCGGCTCACATTCACCGCCCGCCCGCTGATCGACGGCCGAATCGAGGCACTCGACGCACACACGCGTTTCGATGTCGTGGCTCAGAATCTCGAGCACCGCGCACCGACAGCGAACCTCCAGCTGATCCGGTCCGCGGCCGAGCAGACAAGCTCGTGCGGCGGCCGATACTGTGACATCGATGATCTGCCGGACGTCCTGGAAGACTTGGCGGGTGAAGATCGCCGGCGACGCGTCGAGACCCGCACCCAGTACGACCCGCTCGAGGACGAACCGTGGACACTGCTCTGCTGGCTCGTCATTGCCGCGGGAATGGAGTGGGTGTTGCGGAAGCGCAGCGCCCTGGCATGAGCCGTTTGCCGGTGGCGTTTCCGGGTGTGCTGTGCAGTGCGGCGTGTCTGCGTTATTCTGGCGCATGCGGCGTGGCTTCGCGGGCCAAGTCGCTGAGCACGTTACTCTGTGACACAATCGAGATGGTGCGATGAACACACGATGTCCCGGAAGGCGATGGTGCGTTGGCTTGGTGCTCGGGTCGCTGGTCCTGTGGATCGGGGGATGCGAGAGCAAAGAGAGCCCCTCGAAAGACAAGGAGTCCACGGCGGCTTCTGACGCCTTGACGGCGGAAGGGGGGACAGCGGAGCCCACCGCCGCACCGACGTTCGAGTTGCCGGAGGCCGATGTGAGCGGCCTTCCCATTCCGCTTCAGCGGCGCATCGGCGCGGCTCGCACGGCGGCCCGCCGAGAGCCGGAGAACCCCCGCAAGATCGCGGAGCTAGGGGCTCTGTATCTCGTGCACGGTCCGCCGTTGGCGGCGATATCCTGTTTCCAGCGTGCCACCCAGCTTGAGCCGGACGGTTTCTCGTGGTGGCACGCGCTGGCCCGGGCGTACGAGCGGGATGGTAAGGCTGGGCAGGCCATCGCCGCTTATGAGAAGGTGCTGGCGCTCGAGGAGAAGTACATCGCCGAAGGCAAGCTGCCAGCGCCATCTGTTGCGTTGCGGATCCGGTTTGCCGCGCTGCTGATCGAGAGTGATCGCGGGCGAGCCGAAAGCCTGTTTAGAGAGGTGATCGAGGTCAAGGCAAACGAGCCTGCTGCGCACTACGGTCTCGGCCGATGTGCCTTGGCGGCTGGTCAGAAGGATGAGGCGCTACAGCACTATCGCAAGGCCGTCGAGGTGCGCGCTGACTATGTGCCTGTGCGCTCTGCGCTGGTTGAGCTTCTTGAAGAGATGGGCCAGGCCGAGGAGGCGGCTGAACACCGCGCCAAGGCCACTGCTGAGGACCGTATTCTCCCGGTTGTGGACGTGCACGAGATGAACCTCATGCGCCAGGGGTTCAACCTCGAGGTGCTCGTCAGCGACGCGGGCGTGCTCGCGCAGCGCGGCGATTTCGCCCGCGCCGAGCAAGCGCTGCGGGGAGCGGCGGACGTCGATGCGAAAGGTGTGCTCTCCAGGCACAGCCTGGGCCTGTTGCGGGTCATGGAGGGCAAGCCGGAGGAGGCCGCCACGGCGTTTCGTGACGTTCTGGAGAGGGACCCGGAATTCACGCCGGCCAAGATCGGTCTGGCTCGTGCCCTGGGGTTGCTCGAGCAATCGGAGGAGGCGGAGCAGCTTCTGCGGGACGTGCTCGAGGCCGAGCCAACCCACATCGGCGCGCTGCGTCAGTTCTGCACGCTCATGGCAGCCGTGGATACACCCGACAAAGCACTGCCCATTTGCACGAACGTCCTCGAAGCCGCTCCGGATGACGCCGTTGTGCATTACCAGGTCGGCGATTTCCTGTTTGGGATCGGCCTGGAGGACGATGGGTTAAAGGCCGCCCAGCGCGCCGTGGAAATGGATCCGGAACTCACGGCTGCCCGCTACACGCTGAGCGTCTTGCTCACGCGGCACCGCGACTTCGAAGACGCCCGCGTTCACGCTGAAGAAGCCTTGCGGCAGGTGCCGTCATTCCTCGCCGCACGGCTCGTGCTGATCGACTTGCTGTTCGGTGCCAGGGACTTTCCCGCATTGATCCAGTGTTGTCGCGAGGGCCTGGAGTATGCACCCAATACGCCGCGGCTGCTCAACGCCCTGGCCTGGACGCTCGCGACCTGCCCGGTGGCGGACCTCCGAAACCCCGAGGAGGCCGTGGAACTCGCCGACAAGGCGGCGAAGATGGCCAACTACAGCGATGACGGTGTGCTGGACACGTTGGCGGCGGCGTACGCGGCGGCGGGGCGCTTCGACGAGGCTCGGCAGCGGATCGCCGAGGCCATCCAGATGGCCCAGGCGGCCAAGCAACCCCTTGCCGTCAGGAAGTACCTTGCCCGCCAGACGCTGTACGAGGCCGACAAGCCGTATTACGAGGGGGAGTAGTGCGGAATCGCGCGGGGTTTGCTCACACGTAGCGAGCGCAAAGAAACGGGAGACCTCCGAGTCGGAAGTCTCCCGTTGTGTGCATCCTTTCGCTGCTCAGCCGAGCAGCGTCGCATGGGTCAGACTAGCGACGACGCAGCAACAGGGCGCCAGCCGCGAGGAGCAGCAGCGAAGCCGGCTCGGGAATCAGGCCGACGTTGTCCACCTGCCACCAGTAGTCATAGTTGGCTTGGTAGTAGTGGAAGCGCATCTCGACCGACTGGCCTTCGTAGGCACTCAGGTCGACGCTCACGTGCTCGCCGCCGGGGTAACCGAAGCTTGCGCCACTGTAGTTGAGCAGGTTGGACCAGGCACCGCCATCGACACGGATGTCCAGGTCGGCCTGCTCGTCGCCACCGCCCGAGTAGTAACGGAACGAGTGGTCAAACTCAAGCGAGGCGCCCGCGGGAACGGTAAACGCCGGCGTGATCATGTCGCCGTCGATGTCGACCGAGCCGTACTTGTCGGAATCGATCGCCGCGCAGTCACCGCCGCCGCCCGTGTCGTTGTCACGGGGGTAAGCGGTGTTGATCTGCCAGCCACCGTTGCCGAGGTAGTCGTTGTACGTCCAGTCGCCGGGCATGCCCGCGTTGAAGTCCTGCATCCAGATGTACGTGGGGCCCGGGATCCAGTCATTGAACGCGAAGTCGATGTTGTCCCACGTGGCGTCAGGCAGGCCATCGCCACCGTCGTCGTAGCCCTCGTAGAAGTCGAATGTCCAGACACCAGCGGGATCGCCAGCATTGTCGAAGTCATTCGAAGTCCCGGTGAACTGCGCGCCGGGGGAGTACGACGTGCCGTTTCCGAGTGTGATGGTGGCCGCTCCAAGCGGGCCGGACAGGTCGAGCTTCAGCTCGCTGCCGTAGGTGTACGTCTCGATCGCGGTTGCGAACCCATCCCAGTCGATCGTGCCCAGGTTGTAGCCACCGGTCAGTGTCGCGTTGTACGTGACGAGGCCAGCGCTAGCTTGGCTGGGCACGTTCACGAACGAGACGGTCTCGCCCGCCCACGCCACACTGCCCAGCAACAGGGGCAGAACGGCTAACAGTGCCAGTTTCCTCATGAGATCCTCCTCTTCCTCAACAAAAAAGGTGAACGTGTTGCATGTGAAAACGCGGGACCATCAAAAGGCCCCAACTACAGGTGCCTCACTCCCCCCACTCCTCCTTATCTAAGAACCCTTCAAGAACTGTCGTTCGGCTCAGCGACGCCACACGCCGGTTGTCGGCAACATGAATAGAGGCGGCGCGCTGGCGTCATGATGCGTACGTGGGGTTGGAAGCCTCCTCACTCCTCGCTGATCTGCTTCTACCCTAACTGCAAGTTAGCGAAAGCGGTTACTGATGTCAACGAAATAAGCGGGCGCGATCACGGTTGCTGTGCCGTCCCTGTGGCGTGCCTTTTTCGCTGTGCGAGGTGTGCCGCAGCGCGGCTTCTCAGGGTCGGTAACTCTTCGCCGCGTTCTGCGGTTCGTCTGTAGGCAACCTGCTCGTGAAGCGGGGCTTGCGGGAAAACTCATGCAGTTGCGTGGGGAACGACACGTCCCATAACGCGGGACCTCCCACGAGGTCAGCATCAGCCTGGACAGAGAGGCCGGCTGCGAGTGTTGCAGATCCGGGCGCCGTGGGGCAGAGGACACAGTTGTCAGAACTCGTATTGCACGGGGCACCGGTCCGCCATCATGTCTGTGCGGGCCGCAAACTCCTTGTCCGCGGCGAGGGAGAGGTCGACGGGGTGGGGTCGGACGTTGGCCGTACTGCTCGGCCATGTGCCGGTAGCGAGGATATCGCCGCGTGGGTCGACCAGGCTCCACCCATCCGGGTGTGCGCTGGCGACATAGATTCGATTCTCGCACGCGCGTGTTCGAAGAAGCAACGTGGGTACACGCTCGCCGACGACGAGTACCAGGTGAACACCATCCAGCGCCAGCGCGCGGATTCGCGCGAAGGACGTGACGTCACGGGCGTCGACCGCGGCCAGACGCCCCCCCCGGAATTCGATCGGCTCGTTCGTGGGCGCCGCCAGCGTCAGGCGGTCGTTGTGGGCGCCGGTGGGCGGGGCGGCTCGCACGTCAGCCCCACAGCCCAGGCTGAAGGCGACGAGTGGCTCCCCTTCGACGGCAGGATAAGCGAGATCAGGGCCGGAGTCGTTGTTCAGCGAGGTCGGCGGAACCGGGAGGAGCCAGAAACGCGGCACATCGCGGCGCGGTTTGCGCGGAGGAGTCGGAGCGAGCACCGCGCCATGCTGTTCGCCTGGAATTGCCGGCCGGTGCGGCGTCGCCAACGCGACCTCGGCGCTGACCACCTTCGTTTCGGTTGTTCGGCACTGGGCGACAACGTTCCCCGTCGCGTCACAGATCAGGCTGGACCCGACAAACGTCGTGTTGCCTTCCTGTCCCCATTTGCTGGTGGATGCGATCGGGACGCCGAACTCCCTGGCCCGGGCGGGGATCAGGTACTCGGGCTGGGGGTTGCGGAGTTGTGGCGGCGTGCCGATGTTTACCCAGGCGGTGGGTTGGAGGATGAGTGTGGCGCCGCGTGCCACGAGCGTGGCGGGGATTTCCGGTAGACGTGCGTCCGCGCAGATCATGATGCCGATGCAGCCGGCCGGTGATGTGATGGGGCGGATCACGTTCCCCGGCCGGAAGTACTCGTGGTCGAAGTCCCACAGGAAGCACTTGTGGTGCGTGCCGAGCAGGTGTCCATCCGCGTCGATGAGGCTGGCGGCGTTCAGCAGGATGTCGTCTTGTTCCTCGATGTAGCCGGCACAGATGCCGATGTGGTGACGCTGGGCGGCCGCTTGCAGGTGTTGCAGGAAGTCGGCTGGGCTGGGCATGCCCGCGCTGCGTGCTTCGTGGTAGGCGCGCGGAGACCCGATGTCGTACGCGGGCCAGACACATTCGGGGAGGAGGACGGAATCCGCGTGCTGCCTTGCTGCGTCCTCAATCAGGTTGTCAATCAGTTCGAGTGTCTGACGCCACCGGCTAAGCGGTGTTCCCGGAGCTTGGGCGATCGCGATGCGCATGTGTGTATTAGCGCGAAAGCGATGTTCCGGGTCAACGGGGATATGGAACCGTGTGCTGATGACGAAGCAGGCCGGCGCGCGATGCGCCGGCCTGCCAGGATGTGTCAGACTTGCTGACACGCTTCGGTTGGGCGAGCCCTACGGGCAGGTTGTCCCGATGAGTGCGACAAACGCGTTGATGTCGTCGAAATCAACGTCGCCGTCGCCATCGCAGTCACCGTTCAGCCAGATGCAATTCGGATACTGGGCGTAGTAACCGGCGGGGCCGCCGAGTGCCAGGACGAACGGGTTGATGTCGTCGAAGTCGACATCGCCGTCACAGTCCATATCGCCGGGGCACGGCTGTTGGACTTCCAGCGATTCACGCCAGATGGTCAACGCATCGATGTCATCCGGCAGGGGTTCCTCGGTTGCCTCAAAGCTGAATCCGATGAGGAATGACACGTAGATCATGCGCGGATCCAGGCCGCCGGACTCGTCCCACGGCGTGATCGGGTCGTCGTCGTCGACACTGAACAGCACGGCGAGTACAGGACCCATTCCGGGCTCTTCGAACCACGTGAACTCGAACGCATCCACGTCGGTCTCGTCGGGGATGCCCAGGTTGTACACATCATCGACCACGACCATGGGGCCGGAACCCGGCATGACCAGGTAGATGTCGCCCGGATCCAGCGGACCGCCGTTGATCGGATCGATCCCCGTGGCTTCGTGGTCGGGGCTGAAGTACCAGAACTGGCAGATCGGCTCCTGTCCGGGGACGATGTCGAGCGAATCGACGTCGTCATCATCGGTACCGTCGGCCGTGTCGGGGTTCGGTCGCAGGCTCATGTGTACCGTGATCTCATCCGCAATCGGGTAGACGGAGACGATCGGAGACGGCAGCATCGGCGGTGGGCCGAGTGTCACGCCGATGATTTCGTCCCTGCCTTGAGTCGTGCCGTAGGCGAGGACGCCGGCTGGTGAGGGTGCAGTGACAGGCACGTCGAATGCTGGCCAGCCCGGACCCATGTCGTCATCGAACGAGACCATCAGGAACTCGGGCCAGTGGATGCAGAGCGAATCCCACATTGGAACCGGCATGTCGAGCGGCTGGCCGTGGAGGCCGAACTCGATCAGAGGGACGTCCAACTGGTCGTGTCCGTCAAGGTCGAAGTACTCCCAGTACTGATCCATGCCTCCTTGGCCGACGGGGACGCGCGTGGCCGGCGGGTTGGCCGGGTCCGGAGGATCGGGGAGAATGTCGAAGCCGAAGATCAATTGGTCGTCTTTGAAGCCATCACGACCGCCGGGAACCTGCGGCGGGGTGACTGGCGGACCTTGCCACCAGTAGACGTCGCCGGGATCGAAGCCTTCGTCTCCGTCCGCGTACGGATCGCTCAGCTCAGTGTCGGAGCCGATGTCGATGGAGAATTCGAAGCGGTAGTCGCCCTGCGGTTCTTCACAAGCGTCGTCGACGCCATTGCCGTTCCAATCACCGAGGCACAGGCCGCCCGGCGGAGGGAAGCCGCCCATGCTGCGGCAGACATCCTGCGTCATCATCGCACAGCTGCCATCTGGCAGGCAGCAGGCCTCGTCGAAGACGGGGCAATCGATGAACGCGCACGCTGTGCCCATGCCCATCGGCGTGCCGTTCTGGTTGAAGCAGTCGACGGGGAACAAGTCCTGGCACGTTCCATCCGGGAAGCAGCAGGCCTCCGGTTCCTGGGCGCCGTGGATCTCCCAGAACCAGCGGCTCTCAAACTGAAAGTCGTTGTTCATGAACAGGACGAGCTGTCGCGCGAGCAGGTGGCCACCCGGCGGGATGGAGAAAGGCATCTCCGGGCGTGGCTGGTCAGGCTGGGGGATCTCGATGAATACGTCGAAGAACGAGTCAGGCGGCATGGGGAGGGGGTTGCCCGGGTTGATGACGTTGCCGTTACCATCCTGGACGGGAATCCAGGGCAGGTTCTCCTGTGGTCCACCGGCGTACAACTGGTTGAACCAGTCGGGGCCCAGCACGGCTTCCAGCTCGCCGGGGGCGAACGGAACCAGGTCCATCTGGAGAATCTCGATCGGGATCGGAGCGGGCGTCGGTGGTGCGATGACCCCGCCGTTCCCGATACGAATCACCTGGCCCTCCGGTGGGACGGGCCAGTCTTCGACGTCAAAGCCGATCAACGGCACGTTGCCGTCGTTTCCCAGCGGTGGGATGCCTGGAATCTCGCCGACCGGTTGGCCGTTCAGCGTCCACCAGCCGCGCAGGTCGATGACAACATTCTCGGCTTCCACATCGAAGAGCAGGCCGAGATGGATCACTGTGCAATAGGGAATGCCAACGGAGCCGGCTGGCAGCCACCAGTCCGCGGTGAACTTGTACCAGCACGGGTCTGACAGGCCCGCGGGCACGATGGACCAGCTGAAGTTTGTGAACGGGCCGTCTATGTGCATCACGAGATTGGGGACGATGCCATTATCGGAACATATGAGACCTTCCACGTGGAAGTCGTTGGGCCACAGATCGGGATCGACGATGTCCTGGTGGGCTTCAAACGTTATGCCGGCGTCGAGTGCGAGGGCTGGGACGCTACCGACGCACAACAGTGCAACAATCTTCCAGGTGAGACATTTGAGGTGTCGTGGGGAGAACATTGTGGACCTCCATAGATACGGTGTTCGGATTCCTTCGACCAGACTCGAGAACCTGACCGTGCGTCACACACGGTTGCCATCGCGGCACGCTTCGGACGATTGCTTCCTCCCGGCTTGCATGTGACGGCTAGGAAAGCTCCATCATCCCAGACACCTAGAGATAGACGGCTGCCGGGGGTTTTTGACACGCGAAGGCTCTTTTTCGGGGATACATGTCTGAATAGCGGCTAGGGCGGGGGTTGAGCGATTCGGCCGGGTTGTCGGGCAGGCGGTCATCGGTGACAATGTCACCTCATGGGCCACTCCGAATCGACACGTCTGACGCTGTTGATGCGGTTGCGTGACCGCTCCGACAAGCTGGGGTGGGATGAGTTTCATGAGCGGTATGGCCAACTGCTCTACCGCTATGCGCGCGCGCGGGGGGCCAAGCATGAAGATGCCGAAGACGTTGTCCAGGAAGTGGAGATGTACCTCTTTCGGGCGATGGACGGCTTCGAGTACGATGCACGCAAGGGTCGTTTCCGGGCGTACTTGCGCGCCGCGGTGGTCCACGCACTGGGCCGCCGGGCCAGCAAGCAGGCTCGCCAGCCGGCCGTTCTCGACCCGCACAACTTCGATTTCATGAGCGGCATCCAGGAAGCGAGCGAGGACGCGCGCTGGGAGCGCGAATGGCAGTTCAACCGACTCCGCTGGGCGATGCGGTCCATCGCCGGGAGCTTCGAGCCCGCGACGCTGAAGGCGTTTCAGGAGCATGTTCTGGCAGGGCGGTCGGTCGACGAAACCGCCGAGGAGCTCGGCCTGAGCAAGGCCAGCGTCTATCAGGCCAAGAGCCGCGTTCTGAAATCGCTCAAGGAGCGGCTGGCGGCTGAGGATCCGCATGGGGATCTATAGACGGGGTGGCGTATGTTGATCATCGTAACCGGTTTCTCTACCATGAGTTAGACAGAGGCGGCCGGTGCGCGCCTGTGCGAGCGGATCACGTCCGCCGGGCTTTGCGCCCAAGGCGTGTCAAACGCGAGGCGTCTTCGTCTATCTGTGGTGGGGGTCACGGCAAGGTGGCCGATGGACCGGACAGAAATCAGACTTGTTTGTCCTCATTGCTCGCTCAGCACGAGCGTGCACGTCGCGGGCGAGACACCGAACTGCCCGCGTTGCGGACATCCGTTGCAGAAGATCGACGCTGTCGGGGCTGAGGGTGGCGACGTCGCAGGCAATGAGGCTGTCGAAGTGCCTTCCCGAATCGATGACGCCGATGACGCGCTCATCGCCGACTTGCGCGAAGCCTTCGCTTCCGGGGTCGACCTTGCCCACGAATCAGAGTTTCCTGCGCCCAGCCGGCGCGATGGCCGGGACAGCAGCGCGGCGTTCGCCCATGCGCTGGGAGGGGCCGCGTTCCCGGGCAGCCGCCGACTGGGCGACTTCGAGGTTCTTGAGGAGATTGGGCGCGGGGGAATGGGGGTGGTCTATCGCGCGCGACAACTGTCCCTGGACCGAATCGTCGCGCTCAAGGTCCTGCCGGAGTACGCCCGGCACGGCCGGCTGGCCGTCCAGCGCTTCCGCGCCGAAGCCCAGGCGGCCGCCCGGATTCACCACACAAACGTCGTTCCCGTCTACGCCCAGGGTGAGCAGGACGGGAGCTTTTACTATGCCATGGAGCTGGTGGCCGGCGTTGGCCTCGACACGGTGATCCGCAGCCGGCCCGAGTTGCTCAGTTCCTCGCGCCTCCGTAGCGATTCGACCGACAGCCGCGCCCATACGCCTCAGCCGCTGCCGCCGGTTGCCCCGGAATCGGAATCCGACAGCGACGAGGATGTCGATCGGTCGACCCAGGTTCCATGGACACGCGCTGACTACCGGCATGTCGCCGAGCTTATGGCCGAGGTGGCGGACGCGCTTGATTGTGCTCATCGCAACGGCGTGATTCATCGGGACGTCAAGCCGCACAATATCCTGCTGGGGCCGACGAACCGGCTGCACCTCACCGACTTCGGCCTGGCACGTTTGACGGACGCGCCGCATCTGACGGTCGACGGCGAGATCATGGGCACACCGGCGTACCTCTCCCCCGAGCAGATTAGCGGGAACATCGATGCGATCGATCACCGTACCGACGTCTACTCTCTCGGCGTGACGCTCTATGAGCTGTTGACACGCCAGAAGCCCTTCAGCGGCGCGACGCGGCAGGAAGTCATCGCGAGCATCTGTTCGGCGGATCCTGTTGAGCCCCGCCGGCTGGTGGCCCAGATTCCGGTTGACCTGGAGACGATCTGCCTGCGCGCCATCGAGAAGAACCCGGCACGGCGGCACGCGAGCGCTGCGGATCTGGCGGAAGACCTGCGCCGCTTCGCCGATGGTCGTCCCATCCTCTCGCGCCGCATCAGCCGGGCCGAGAAGGTCGCGAAGTGGGTCCGGCGACACAAGGCGGCGACCGTCGCGATGGTGGCTGCGGCGGCTGTTGTCCTTCTGGGCGTCGGGCTTACGTGGAGCATGGTGGCCAGCCGGCATCGCGAGGCGGAGCGTCTGCTTGGCGACGCGTATGAGCAACTCGCGTTCCTCGACTACCGGATGGGGCTTCTGCTCGAGGATGATATCGACCGGGCGGCGTTGCTCGGTGCCGATCGGCGGAAGATCAGGCTGACACGCGCGCTGGCCGATCTAGGGGCGGGCGCGCCGGCTGACGCGATTCCACGTCTGGAAGCGCTGATCCAAGAGGACGAAGCCGATCTGCGCGTGTGGTACATGCTGGCCTGGGCATGGTGGAAGGACAACCAGCGCGGGCACTCGCGGGCCCTGTTGGAGCGCGCCGAGGCGATGCGGGTCGACGGTGCTCCCGTGACCGCCGATGCGTGGTTCTTCCGGGGGCTGGCGATTCACTACGACGACAGCAACGCCGCGATTGAGTCCTATCGCGAGGCCAACGCACGGCGGGCCGCGGAGCACGCCTTTTATCCCCAAGCCGTGCTCCACCTCGCGCGGGCCCGGAACCAGCAGCTTTATGCCACGCGCAGCTTGTCGGCGTTCGACGAAGCGGAGTCCAACCTCCGCGTTCTCACCGAGCAAGAGCACTACGCGGCCTATCCGTACTACCTCCTATCGATCACGCATCGACTGGCGGCGGAGATCTACAACGGCAGCCTCGGGACGCGCGACGATTCGCAGGTCGTGACGCACTACGAGGAGGCGCTCGCGTGGGCGAGGGAGGGGCAGGATCGCTACCCGGCGGACGACCGTCCCATCACGGCCGAGGCCGAGTGCCTCGAAAGCATGGGGCTGTTCGAGGAGGCCATCGAGGCTCGCGATCGGGCGATCGAGGTGGCGAGTGTGGGCTGCAAGCGGTGGGAGGGTTACCACTACCGCTGGCGGCTGCACTACTGGCTGGGGGACCTTGACGCCGCCCTGGAGGATCTCAGCGCGTGTGCCCAGTACGATCCGGAGAGTCCGTTTTACGCGCATGTTTACCCGGCGCTGGTCCACGCCGAGCTTGGCGATCGGTCTGTGGCCCTCGCGCATGCGCGAGCCGTTGCGGAGGAGAATCCCGACGATGCCGGGGCCCTGCTTTGGTCGGCGACGTGCCTGCGGTTGCTGGGAGAGGCCGATGCGGCTGAGGCGTTGCTTGTCGAGCGGGCTGAGTCGGTCGACTTCGGGGCGGGGTTGGTCGGGCCGCAGTCGGAGGCGTGGATGCAGGCGCTGGTGGCGTATTGCCAGAAGGGGGGCTCGCTGGGCGAGCTGGACCTGATGGCGGCCGAGGGGCCGGCTCCCTGGAAGTTGTGGGGTGAGGCCTACTTCCACGCGGCGGCATTGCGTCTGGCGGCCGGCGACCGGGAAGGTGCCCTCGAGTGGTTCATGCACGCTTATAGGTCGTTCGATGACGAGCAGCGCTACACCTATCACGCTCGGCTTATCGCCGAGAAAATGCGAGAAGATCGTGATTGGCCGCCTTGGATCGCTGTATCATTGAGTGCGGTGCCGGACACATCGACGGGGCCCGACTTGGGCGAAGCCGCGGGGACGGCGCATTGATGAAAGGGAAGAAGCTCATGATCGCGATCATCCACGATGGCCAGACACGATGGAGAACGAGGACGCTGCTGTGCGTCAGCGCTCTGGCCCTGGTTGGTATGTCCACCGGGCTGGGCGCCCCGCCACCGGAGCCTCTGCCTCCGCCGGAGTATTCGTTCGACGCTTTCTCGCCCACGGTTCTGGCCGGGATCGTGCACGCCAGCGACGTCCTGGTCCTGGATTTTCCACATCCGATGGTCGGCATCCCAGGGCCGGTGCTGGGGCTGTTGTCACCGGCCGACGACCTGGACGCCTTCTCGCTGGCCAACACGACTTTGCCGGCCTGGCAGACGTTCTCGATGCTGTTCTCCGTGGATCGAGCGACGACCGGCTTGCTACCGCCGGATCCGGAGTTGTACACGCTTGGTCGGCCGTTCAACGCTACGGACCAGGCGATGCGCGGTCACGCGGCGGGCGACCAGTACATGACGACGGTGTTGTTCACGCGGGCGGGGGCGCCGCCGTGTGGGCGATTGGCCCCCAACAACTCGCTCGTGCGTAACAACTTTGATGAAGGCGGAACCGACTTTTCGGCCGATCCGCCCACCCACGCCAACCAGACCACCGGACCCACCAGCGAAGACAACGTCGACGCGACGGACGACCTCGACGAAGGCAGCGGCTCGCGGTCGGTCTTTGGGCTGTACTTCTCGGCGACCGCCGAATCGCCGTCGTTGTGGGAAACGCTCCCCGGCAGCGATACCCCGAGCGGCGCGCATGTCTTCTACTGGATGTCCGATGGCCGCGGCTCCGGCGACACGATGCTCTTCGCCCGGTTTGAAGATCTTCAGCTCATGCAGATGGACGACATCGACGGCCTCGTGATCTTCGACGAGAACGAGAATGGGATGTTCGACGGGACCGACCAGATGCTGTTCTCACTGACGCCCATGTCGCCATCGCTTGCGACCATTCCCGGGGCGAGTTCCTCCGGTGCGGGCGCGGACATCTTCACGATTCGACCGGGGCAGGGGCCGATGCTGTTTGTGCCGGCAGATTTGATGGGGCTCGGGGCGCCATCCGATAACATCGACGCGCTCGATTACTTCCCTTGTGACGACCCGCTCGACTGCGCGCTGCGCCATTCCATCCGGATGCTGCGGGGCGACATGGACTGCGACGGCGATGTCGACTTTGATGACATCAACCCCTTCGTCCTCGCCCTCGGTGGTGAGGCCGGGTATCAGGCGGCGTGGCCCGATTGCTTCTGGATCAACGGGGACTGCGATTGGGACGGGGACGTTGATTTCGACGATATCAACACGTTTGTGCTGCTGATGGGGAGTTAGCTGGCAGGTTGGTGTCAGTGGCTGCTGCTGTTAAGGACTGAGAATCAGCTTGAGCTTGGGTCGCGAGTGGGGGGGGCGCGTCTCCTCACGTTGGCTCGCGCGATCATCAGCGAGCAGAACGTGAACATCATGGTCCAAACACCCAGGGGGCCGCAAAGCGTTCCGCAGCCCGGGGTGGGCCATTCCTCAGGCGAGCCCAGCACGGTCACCAAGGCCATGTCTTCGGCGTAGTTTCCGCAATCGTCCTTGACTGTCAGCATGACCAGGTGCACGCCCGGTTCATCGAACCGCCAATCAATTACGCTGCCGCGCGCGTACTGTTTCGTCTCGTCGAGGAGCCCGAAGTACCACGTGTAGTCGACGATCGCGGATCCGACCGTGGAGTAGCTCCCGGATGCGTTGAGCACGACGGTTTCGTCGAGTGGGGTCTCGACGTCGCCGCCGGCGTCCGCGATAAGCGGGGGAGGCTCGTGTGGCGATTCTGCTTGCATCGTACCGTCGGGCTTCACGGTGTTGCCGACGCCGCTGTCGTCGGTCGTTTCGCCCGCTGCAGCGTCGGTTGGCTCGATCGATTGGGGATCGGTTTCGTCGCCGGCAGCTCGCCCCGGGCCGATTGTGAGCACGGTGCAGCAGATCAGCGTCACGCTGCACGTGCAGCGCGCGATCAGACGCTCTCTTCCGGCGCGCATGTGCCGGGACATGTTCGTAACTCCGCGTGCTGTAGCAAAAGCCCGAAACGAGAAGATTGCGTTGTCGGCCAGCTTCCATATCGGCTCGAAATCGGGCTGGCGTTAGCACGGAGCCGGCTGGGTGGCGTAAGCGCTCGCGGGGTGATTTGCAGCCGTGGGTCGGGGGGCGCCGGTCTTCGAGATCGGGTTCAGGTGCCGTGCTCGTGACGCCGATAATTGTACGGGGGATAACCTGTTCCGCTGGATGCTGCGCGCCGGCTGGCTCTGGTCACTTCGCCTGCGGCGTTCACGGCAGATGGAACCGCCTTGCACCAACACCTTCAGGAGTCGCGTCATGCGTCACAGACCCTTCGTGTTTGCTGCGTTCGCAACGATTCTCACTGGGCTCGTCCTCGTCGCGGGGTGCCCGCTGGCGTCCAGTGTCGTCGGTGACCTGATCCCGACCGGGACAACCACCAATGAGATGACCCTCGGGCACTACGGCGTCGATTTCTCCACGGGTGAGACCGGGGATGAGATCGCGGATTACAGCAACGTTGATGGCGAGACCATCGGCTGGCCGCCTTCCCCGAGTAACTGGGTTGCCTCGGACACGGAGGTCTGGTACCGGCCGGCCGCAAACACCAGCGAGCAGAACTTCACCAAGGACATGGGTGCGGTCACGCTCAACGCCGTCACGGCGGTTCCGTCGACTTGGGACGGCGGCCCCGAGCAAGACCTGGCCGCGTTGCAGGTCGGCCACGTCTACGTCGTGAAATGCCTCGACGGGTACGCCAAGTTCCTGGTCAAGGCCATCCGCTACGATCCCAACTGGGAAGCGGACGTGGAGTACGAGTTCACGACCGGCACCACGTTCGCGAACTGAGCAACAGTCGTTCGTCGTAGCGCCGTCGAGAGGACGCGCCGGCACGGCGTGCGAAGGGGGGGCTGTGCCACGATCGTCTTCCCGATGGCGACTCGATTCGGGCGGCTTCGGCACCAGCGGTCCCCACGCGGCTCAGCGGGTCTTCGGGATATCGGATCCTGTGCTCGTGGCTCTGCGCGCAGCGCGAAGCGGAATGACCCCCGGGCTCACTGTGGCCCGGTGAAGTGTGTCTGCAACACCGAGAAGTCGGCAAGATCGACGTCCAGGTCGCCGTCGCTGTCTTCACCCACACAGAAGTGCCCCGGCGCATACGCCGCGTCGGGCCCCTGAAAGCACCACAGGAAGATGAACACGTCGTTGACGTCCACGTCGCCATCGTCGTCGTAGTCGAAGTCGACACAGGAAGCGTGGAAGTTCTCGGCGTGCGTGCCGCGCACGTTGTCGTCGTTCCCGAAGTACTCGTGGTGGCCGATGCCGAAGCGCCCGGATGCATGCGTCGCGTCGTTCACATCGGCGACAACCATGCCATCGACGAGATAGCGGATTCTCGTTCCGCAGCAGTCGATGCGGAACGCCCGCCACGCCGTGCTCGGTTCGTACAATGGGTCGGCTTCGCGGAAATCGGTGAACACGCCGTCGTCGACGACCCCGGCACGAGTCCGCCCCGTGTCCGTGTCGTACGTCAATGCGTAGCAATTGCCGCCGCCCAAATCGCCAGCGTCGAAGTTGGCATTCCCGTCGTCGCGGGCGAAGAGGCCCACGCGCTCGAATCCGTCGGCGGCGACGTCCGGGCGGTGCTCGCAGAGAATCAAGGCCTCCACGGTGCAGTCCGCGTCTCCGGCTTTACCGACCGAGGCCGTTTCATACTCACCAAGGGTGTTGGCGACTTCGAGGACGAAGCTGTCGCCGCCCGGGGCCGGAAACGTGAGTGGCACGACCGGGTTGAAGCTGAATTTGTCGTCCCACGCCAACGCCCGGCCATCCACGGTAAACGGATCGGACAGCGGCGGGCCGGTCGTAGCATCTCTCTGAACCAGTAAGAGAGCGTTGGGTACAGCACGCTCCGTGCCGGTGCATGGCGGATCCGCTCCATCAGACGGGCAGTTCACAACGTCGCCGTTGATCACCATGGTCGTCGAGCCGCCGCCGTCCAGATTGACGGCGTGTTCCACATGCAGGCAGTCCACGAGGAAATCGGCCATTTCGGCGTAGGTCATGCCGACGCTGTGGCCGGGCTGGCGGCCGTCGCAGGTGATGAACCAATGCCGCGTCGCGCTCCAGGCGAGGACGGTCCGTGGATGTCTGACCGGAGCGTGCGAGTAGTTCCAGCCGTCAGGATAGGGCGCGCCGTCTCTGACCAGCCAGCCGGATGCCCCGCCGCAGACGACCTTGGCGTTGTTGAGGTCGAGTGGCACCAGTTCGACGTGTGCACGGATCCGGTCACCTGTCGCAGCGTGGGCAAGAAGCTCGTTTTCCGCCCCGGGACAGGCGGCCAGGACGAAACCGTCGGGAGGGATGGGGTTGTTCACCGAATCAGGGCCCGTGCGCACGTCGGTGATGACGCCGCTGATCCACTTGTTTGGTCTCCAGGGATACGAGACGTCTTCGACGATGACCTCGACGCCTTCGGATGTCGAACTGGTCGTTGCACCCCAGTCGGGCGTGTAAACGGCGAGCGTGTTCGATGTGCATGCGTAGTTCAGCACGTCCACGGGCAGCTCTGCTCCGTCGGCGAAGCGCACACATGGGACTGCCGCGGGTAGATTGGTGACGACAAACGGCTCGCCCGATTCCTGGAGAACGTAGGCCTCTTTTGGCCATGTGAGCGTCGGATAGCCGACGATGTTGCTGCCTGTCCCCTGCATCCCGTGGATGAAAAGGCCCGCGTCGAAGTGAGACGCATTGATCGCGGCGATCACGTCGTTCGCCACCGTGTCGTACCGCGCGGCGATCTGGCTTGTCGGCTCCTTGCTGGAGTAGTTGCGCTGGCCGTGTGCGAAACCCATGTCGACTGTGTAGCGCCGGTCCGACAGATCGAATTCGAGAACATGAAGCACCTGGGGAGCGGGCAGCGTCCACTCCGAGTGCCACACGCCGGGGGCAACCTCGGCAGGGACCGGAGGCTCCACCGGGCACCCGCCGTCAGTGCCAAAACGCACGGCATCCGCGACCACCGCGGTCCCGCCAGAGCTGTTACCCGCATCGAGGACGATCGAATTCGCCCCGGCGTTGAACGTGTACGTGCCGAGGGACTCCCACGTGAACCCGCCAGCGGTCTGGTCGATGTAGACGGTGTGGGTTTGGTCGGCGGCGGAGATTTCATACTTCGTCGAGGTCGTGCGGTTCGTGCCGGAGCGGTACCACACGAAGACCTCAACGTCGCCGGCCTGCGGGAGCTCGGCGGTCCACGTCGCCGTCTCTGTTCCGCCGGGAGGCGTCCAGCGATACGTGCCGTCGTTGTAGCCTGGTGTGCTGCTTGTATACCAGGTGCCCGTCTCGACGTACGCAGGCGGACCGTCGTCGTTGTCCACGATCACGGCGGCGAGCGTGGTGCCTGCCGAGAGAGCGATACCAAGAATCGACACGATGAGCAGTTGTCGGTGGGCGAACATGTGGGCTGCTCCTTGTCCCGTTGTTCCGGCTGGATCGGCGGGCCAGCAGATGGCGGCGCGAGGAAGCTCCTGCTGCTGTTTGCAGGATAGCAAACCGGTTGGGGTAACCACAACCAGAATCAGCCCGACCCAAGGAGCTGCGCATTTGGCGTGGCTGCGGGGGGACGACTCAGCGCCCTTGTTCCGCTTCGCTCAGGCACCGTTCGTGGAAGGCGTGCATCTGGCGAAAACGA
>Ga0272441_10005725_pt1 | contig 21349 bp, 16 predicted proteins | sample SSMProp6N_FD_193582 | JGI IMG/M metagenome (GOLD analysis project Ga0272441, IMG submission 193582) | Marine sediment archaeal communities from Little Sippewissett salt marsh, Falmouth, MA, United States - SSM-Prop-6N | ecosystem: Environmental > Aquatic > Marine > Wetlands > Sediment ...
TCGCCATCCTTGGACAGGGCCAGCGCCAGGTTTTTGGTGCCTCTCTTTGCCACGATTGACAATGTGTAGCCTGTTTGAGGGTTTGCCGGGTCAGATTCGATTGCGATCTTCATCGTGCCCTGGACGGCGCCGATCCGGGTCAGGCGGAACTGCAGTTGAAGCGAGCCGAAGTAATCGCCCTTTGTCCACCACGTGTTGGGCGAGGCCTTGTCATCGGGCTTGATCCAGTTGTGACGTGTGCTGGCCCATTCGACCATCTCGAAGTGCTCTTTGGAGTCGGTGAACTCCTTCGTGACCCGGGCCATGCGTCGCTGCGGTAGACTCCTGAGTTGGGCCGTGGCAAAGGCGACTTCGGCGGAGCCCTCGCTGTACAGCCCTACGGCTCCGGCGATGGGGCCGGGCACCGCGGCGTCGATCACTCGCCGTCCGTTGAGCAGGCCCGCGATGTAGTCCGATTCGGCCACGACGGTGGCCACAACCCCTTCGGGTATCTGGTTGGCGAGCGGCTCCTCGGCGAGCACATTCGTGTCGCCATCGCTCAAGGCCACCAGTTGGGCCTTACCGGCGTAGGGTACCGGCGCACCCTGGGCCGCCCAGCGGAAAACATAGCCGCTCGAGTCGCGCCAACACACGGCCACGCCGCAGCCGGCCGATGCGCCCTGCATGCGCGTGCTGAACTCATAGTTGGCCCAGTCCCGGGCACCGGTCAACAGCAGGCTGGCCTCGGTCCCCAGGGGCCGGGCGGACCCCGAGTCGATGCTCCATCGGCCCTTCACCGAAGCCCACTTGCCCGGCACTTGCGTGCCGAACTGCTCGACCATGTTCGACCAGTCTCGGACCTTTACGTCGTCGAACCACGTGCCGCGCCTACCCTCCGCGTACAGCCCCACCTTGCCCTGTCCGAAGAGGTCGACGCTTGCCGTAAGGACCGGCTGGTCGTCTACGAAGCAGAAGACGCGGTCATCGCACACATCGACGCGAAGCTGGTACCACTGATCGGGGAAGAAGCCGCCGGGCCGCTGGGCCAAGGTCTGTTCCGCGCCGTCAACACGGGCAACAAGTCGCAGGGTCGGCCCGCCCTCGACCTCGCTGCAGCGGTTGTCCCACCTGAGCAGAAGGTAGTTCTGCGGGTCTTGAGCGTAGAAGGCCAACCCGAAGGCCCCCTCGTCGCCGCGAGCCCGGGCCGCCATCGAGTACGAGCAATTGCGCCAGAACCACGAGCCGAGTGTCGCCAGGCTGGGCTTGGTCGCGACGCAGTAGTAGCTAAAAGCGTTGGCGGCCTTGTCTGCCTGCATCTGGCCCTTCTGGGTGTCCTCCCTCAGGGAAATAAGGCTCCATTTGCCGCCGGAAGTGTCCCACTTCGACTGTTCCCTGTCTTCCTCTTCGGTGCGCTCGAAGCTGTCGCCGGAGCTCACCTCGCCCAGGAGTTGCAGCCACACGTCCTCCACCTGTATGCCCCCAGTGGCTTGGTAGCCCACTGCCGAGCCTGAAAGCGTCGTGTCGAAGGCCTTGGCGACCACCCTGCCGTCCCAGATGAAGGCCATACGCCATGCATCCCGATGCAGAGCGATCTCCACAGTCGCATCGCTGCCGGGCTGCGGGATGTGTCCGATGGTGCCTATGCGCTCTGTCTTGCCGTTGAGGACCTTCGTGAAGGAGACATCGAGGCCTTCCACCGTGAGCGCGTAGTAGCTCGAGGGGTCGTCCGCCTTGTCGCCGCAGAATGCCATCTGCAGGTCGATGGCCGCGGGGTCGATGACGGACAGTTGTCCCCCGATCACGAAGGGCCCCTCGGTCTGCTCATCGAGCATCTCCCAACCAAAGGCAGGCATTGTGGCTATGGTACAGGACAGCGCGATGAGGCCGATGACGAGTGCAGTGTGTCTGCGCACCTTGCCACTTCCCTGTGTAAGTCTGAGCTTGACCGGACCGTAGTGGCGCTTGCGATGGCGTGTACCCAGTCCCAAAGGCGGAGATAAAGGACACCCCTCGCGACGCTATTCACGTCACGGGGGGCATCCGCGCTGGCGTTGACGGCCATTGTTTGCTCGTCTCGCCGTGATCGGTCTTGGCACTGCCACCGGCTGCGTTACTTGAGGATGTACTTCTTGGTCTCCTTCTCAAGCCGCGTGGGCTCCCAGCGATTCTTGGGAGTCGTGGTTAGCACCCATTGGTCCATTTGCGCGCCGTCTTCACGGTTCTGGATACGTATGGTGTGGACGCCCTTGCTGAGCCTGAGCTTGGGGCCCGGCACCCAGTGCCACTTCTGGAAGACTTGGTCGGTGACGTACGGCGTCTTTGATGTCGTGGTCTTGGTGTCAACAAGTATGAAGAACGAGTTGCCGCACGCATCGTACCAGCGGCAGCGCCCCCAGAACTGGTACAGGCCGGACGTCGAGACGCTGATCTTGTACTCGGCGTAACCGGTATCCGCCGGGCCCGTCTCCTCAACGGCGTGCGGGCGCCTCAGGGGGATGCCGATACAGAGCTTCCCCGAAGCCTTGCTGTTGGTCTGCTTGACCATGGACGGCTTGATCGTCTTGTAGTGCTCGGCCTCGACGACGATCTTGGCCGCATACGCGGCCGTCGCCCCCAGGGCTATTGCGAGTGCGACGATGACGGGCGCCCATCTGAGTTTCACAGGTTTACCCTCCATAGGTGAGCTAGTCGACGCCGGGTTCGTGGGCCTCGTCATCCCCTGAGGCTGCTAGTCGGGTGGCGACTGTGATCATCGCGAAGACCAGGGCCCAGATGACACTGATTCCTCTGACGAAGAGGCTGGTGAAAATGTTTGCAGCGGCGATTCCCACGACGGCGGCCCCCAGGCCCAAGGCCAGGCCACGTTGGGTCGGCGACTGGGCGCTACGCCACAATTCGCTACCCCGGCGCCAGAACCACGCCAGGAGCCCGATCAGCGCCACCAGGCCCGCGAGGCCCATGGAGCCGCCCACCACCAGGTACAGGTTGTTCGTGTCGGGCTCCGACTTCTTCACATTGGGCAGCGACCCGTAGAACTCGGCCTCGCCCAGCCGGTCCTGAAAGCGGCCGGCGCCCACGCCCAAAGGCAGATTCTCGGTCATCATCACCAGGGCGGGCTGCCACTCCAGCCAGCGCTTCTTGACGATCAACTCCTGCCCGGTCTGGTCACCCGTCGACGCCTCGTCCGCTTCGGAACCCGCCGCGAGCTTATACATCTCGCCGCGTTCGTACGGGTCCAGGAAACTGCTTACGTTGGCCTCGTAGTTGCGCGGGAGGGCCAGACATACCAGCAATGTGAGCGCCGCCGCTGCGGGGGCCACTCGCGCCCGGTAGGCCCCGCCGCGGTAGTACGCCACCGCGATCGTGAGCCCCGCCATGAGCCATACGTGTGGCGGGCCAAGCATCGTGATCGCCGCTCCGAAGGCCAGGGCCAGGGCGCCCCCACGAAGCAGGCGGCTTGCCCCATAAGCGGATACGCCCACCAGCAGCGGTATGACCATTACAAGAAACGCGCTATAGGCGTTGCGGTTCCCAAAACCTGCCTTGACCTGCATGGCGTCGGCCTGGGTCACGTAGTCCGCCAATCCCCAGAGGACCACCACACAGCTAGCGGCGAGCAGCGTCAGATACGCCCGCCTGAGCATGGTTCCGTCGCGCAGGATGTCGACGAAGATCATGTAGGCCACGACGAAGTACAACACGAGCTGTGCCACCTCGACGACGCCGTCCTTGATGGCGCCCCTGGCGAGGGCTCCCTCGCCCTCCACGGCCGCCATAGACACGGACAGTACGGCGGCGGCCACCCAGGCCCACAGGGCCGCCGGTGGCCACGTCAGCTCGCCCATGCGCCTGCACGCCCAGACCCGGATGGCCCATACCACGAACAACAAGGCACACAGCACGTCCGCCGCCGCGATAAAGGGCCCGTACCGCGGATGCCCTACGTACCCTAGCTGGGAGCAGGACAGGGCGATCAGTGCAAGCGTGGCAACCTGCAGCCAGCCCGGCACGCCCGTCGGCGACGGGCCCTCTTGCGACCTGATGCTGCCGGCGTCGAGGTCTTCGCTCATAGTCACCTTTACCGGTACTCAGGATGCACCCGGGCCTCAGGAGGGCCCGCCGACCCCTTAGTACTGCGTCGGGAACGCCATGTTACGGATGAAAGCCGCCACCAGCGAAAGGGCGATGTAGATATGGGGAGCGCGTTTGATCCCGGGCCCCCCCTGCATGCTCAACAGCACGATCAGAAGGCCTGCGCCCTGCACGATGATCAGCGCGGGACGGAGCACCTCGCTTGCCATGAGCTCGTGATGGCGGCCAACCACAAGCCAGTTAAAGGCCGCTATCGCCAGGAGGAGGGCTGAAGCCAACAGGGCCGAGCGCAGCAGCGGAACGGGGCGGGCCTGCTCGCCTGCGTCACTCCGCGCGTAGAGCAGCCACGAAATCAGGGCGATGATGACCCCGACCAGGGCGATGCTCGGGTACGTTTCCAACAGCGCGGCGGGCAACAGCTCCGCCAGCCTGGGAATGCTCTCAAGCTGGGGAAGGTAGCACAGCCTGAAGGCCAGCAGGCCACCCAGGGCTAGGGTCATCCGTGCCCAACCCCTCTGGGGCACGCCCGGCTTGCGCGACAGGCCTACGTATAGTAGCGCGCCCGCCGTCAGCAGCATTACGCCCCACTGCGGGTAGGTCACCATAGACCGCTGCCAGTCGGTGTAGATGGCCGAGACGCACACCATTGCCAGTCCCAGGTGCACCCCGATGGTCGCCACAGGTACCCGTGGCCGAGACTTGGTCGGCACTGCCACAGTGGCTACAGGTTCATTCTCTGACACGAAGCAGCCTTCCCTCGATCTGTGGACGCCCGCACTCTCTGTGGAGGGCGGTGCGCTGATTCCCGGTCGACATCGAGTCTCTGCCTTGGGGTCCAACGACGGCCCCGGAGCTTTCAGCCCGCAATCCGCGGCCACACGCCCGCGGCCGTCATGCAGGGCTCCGCATACCGCCTAAGCGCTGTGTAGCCGAACTGCTCGGCAAAGGCCTCCACCACCGCATCGCTCACTCGCCTGGCCTCAACCGGTCCGTCTATCTCGCGAGCCAGGCTGGTCATCTCCACGCCGTGGATTCCGCATGGTGTGAACAGCCCAAAGGGCGTTAGGTCACAGTTGATGTTGATGGCGAACCCGTGGTAGGTGACCCACCGGCGGACAGCGATGCCAATCGAGGTGATCTTGCGACCGTCGACCCACACGCCACGGTGGCCCGGCAGGGACTGCGCGTGAACTCCGATCCGCCGCAGGGCCGTCACTACAGCCTGCTGCAGGCGCTCCATGTGCTTGTGCAGGTCCATGCCGCGATCCCGCAGGTCCATGATCGGGTATCCCACAAGCTGTCCGGGGCCATGGTATGTGGCCTTGCCGCCACGACTGGCCTCACGCAGGGCGATGCCGTGTCGGGCAAGCCGTCGGGCATCGGGAACCTCGTCTGGCTCGGCCGTGCGCCCCACGGTGATCACCGGATCATGCTCGGTCAAAACAAGCGCGTCAGGCATGCTGCCCTGCCGGCGCAACTGCACCAGACGCAACTGAGCGCGCAAGGAAACCTCATAGTCGCTTCGGCCACAATCGATGACCAGCAACTCCGAGGCCTGGCCCAGGGCGTCGACTTCTGTCCCCAACTGGCGCGATAGCCACTCGGGTAGGGCCGGACCCTCTTTTGTGGGGACGGGCCTCACACTGTCTTCCTGCCCTTAGACGGGTTAGCTTCGCAACGGTTCCGGATCACAGACGCATTCCCGACCCGCTCATCATCAAGCATAGCATGATGTCGGCTTTCCAGAGCCGTAGGGTACCACAGCAGGGCCTCGCCGACCACTCTGCTCAGCCCCGCAAGGCTTGGACGGCCAGAATGGCAGCCACGCCGAGCAAGACACTACCGAAGACCGTCTTGATCGATCTGGATTTCATCTTCTTGGCCATCAAGCGTGAGCCCAACTGCCCCCCAAGCGCTACAGCAGCAACGCAAGCGATGCCGGGCCCCCAGTCAATCTGGGCTCGGGGCAGGTGTGAGAGGAAGCCGGATATGGCCGAGCCGGTCACGACGACCGAGGATGTCGCGGCGGCCGCCTTGGCCTCGAGGCCGCACACATAAAGCAGCGGTACTACGAAAGAGCCGCCGCCACGGCCGATCAGGCCCACAATGAAGCCAAGGGCCCCGCCACCCGCTATTCCCACCGCCACTCGCTGTCCTGAGCTCAGCCCGGCGCCGTGGTGCGGACGCCAGCCGCTGAGCATCAGGACCGCTGCCGTAGCCGTGAAGAGGGCGAAGAGCGCGACGATGGGACGGGTTGACAGATGCGCATGCACCAAAGCGCCCAGAGGCGGCATGGTCAGCATCGCGATGGCAAAGGGCAACGCAACCGGCCAGCTCACCAGACGCTTGCGGATGTACGTCGTGGCCGCCGACACGCTCGTCGCCACGTTCAGCAGCAATCCCAGGGGAATGGCTTCCGTCTTGAAGTCCATTCCCAGCCAGAAGAGCACAGGGATGTAGAGCTGCGATCCCCCCATGCCAAGCATAGAGAATACGAAAGCGATGACGAACAAAGGAATGCCCGCCAGGTAGAGCATCGAACCACTCTCTTTCCTGGGGCGTTGCGGTGCGTCTGGGCCGTGGGCAAAGACAGACCACGCTCAAGCGGCCTGAGGGTCCACGCCACGACGCGCAAGTGCCGCCCCGGCGTGCGCGACGAGGCCCATGGTCGGGAGCGTGAGCCTACACGCTGCTTAAGTTGGCGAATGCCGGCCCGTGGGCACTCGGACTCATGGCGTGCCGTGCCGGAGGGGTCGTCGGCGCCCTCGCGGCGGCGCCCCAACCATAGTAAGGGGTGGCTATGTGGGAGCCGGCATCTCAACAGTGTGGTCGGCCAGTTCGTCGTACTCGTGTCCGCAGGTGAACAGGATCACCTGGCGCGTCCGGGCAGCCCACGCGATGGCGCCCAGGGCCGCTTCCCGCCGAGCCGGGTCGAAATTCACAAGAGGGTCGTCAAGCAGCAGTGGGGGCCCTCCACGGGGCCACAGCATGTCGATGATGGCCAGGCGCGCGGCCAAGAACACCTGCTCTCTGGTGGCGCAGCTTAGGCGGCCGTCGACATCGCCCGGCTGAGACTGCACCTTCAAGGCCTCATCGGTGCACGTACACGTCACCGTTGGCGCCATGTCGCTGTCCAGGGAAACCTGCGTGTAGCGGTCTTGCGTCAGCTTGCCCAGCAACTCCGCCATCGCCGGAGCGATGGCCTGAGCAACCTGCGCCACCGTGTCGTCTCTCGCCTGGGCAATGGCCTCACGGGTCAGGTGGAGGACTTGCAGGCGCTCCTGAAGCATGCCCTCGCGTTGGATGAGTTGCTCCCTTCGGCCCTCGAGAGCCTTCACTGTATCGATGTCGTACCTGGCGGCGGCGATGTCGGCCTCGGCCTGATGAATGCGCCGGCGGCTGGTATCCCGCGTTTCGCGGAGTGTCTCGAGCCGCGCGAGGAGTTCCTGGTACTCGGCGGGTGACATGTGGGCCATGGCCAGCTCGGGGCTCTCGAGCTGCGCCTGCAGGCCTGTGACCTCGAGGCTCAGGTCGCGGTAGGTCTCCCGCAGGGCCTGCCCGGTCTCCTCGCCCAGAACGCCTTCCAGCTTTTGCTGCCGGTCACGCAACTCTCTTCGCGCCTTCTCGCGGGCCTGCGCCTCTTCGACTAGGCGCTCGACGCTCTCGAGCCCGGCTTGCTCGAGCGCTTCCTCGAGCTTGTCGTGCAGCGCCTTCACGACGGCTTCCCGCTCCCCGATGCGCTCGCTTAGGACCGCCAGGTTGCTACGCGCGTTTCCGAGCTTCGCCTCGCGCTCGATGCGGTCTCGCTCGGCCTGGTTTGCCGCCTGCTCAAGGGCCGTCACGGTCTCGTGACCCGCGGCCTCGAGGGCGGTCTCGAGCTGCTCTGAGAGTTCTTGGGCCCTCAGGGCCGCCCGCTGTTGGGCCTCTCGGGCCTGCTCCAGGAGGCCCGGTAGCTTCGCCCAGTCGGCCGGCGGGCGCATGAACAGCGCATAGGCCAGCAGAATCGCCCCCAGCACCATAAGGGTGGCAAAGGCCGCCGACTTCACGATAAGAGCCACCCCGGCCACCACCAGCAGCCCGCCGAAGGCCAAAAGATAGTTGCGCGGAGCCAGGGCCCGCCTACCATCCTGTATGCGTCTCGTATGCTCGGCCACCAGGTGAGCCTGTTCGGCAGCGGCCGCGTTCTGCTGGCCCAACTCCGTCTCCATCTGCCGACAGGTGTCAGTGGCCGCGGCGTCAAGGCCGGCCTCGCGCGATCGCTCCGCCTCGGCCTCAAGGTGTTTGCGCTCGTTCTCCAGCAACTCGTACTCTCGCCTGTCCTCGCGCAGCTCGGCAGTGCGCTCTTGCTCCCGGGTCGCCCAACTGGCGACGTCCGCGGCGATCTGCTGATCCACCTTCGGGCCCACGGCCAGATTGGCCTCGAGGGTGTCGATCTCACTGCCCAGTCGCCCCACCATCTCGATTCTCTGGCTCACCTCATCGGCTCGTTTGCGCAGGTCTCCCAGCTCGCGCTCCAGGTCAAGGGATTGCCTGACGCGCTCGCTCAGGGCCTGCGTGGTGGTGAGCTCCTCTTCCGCCTGCCGCAGCGTGAGTTGGTTGGCGTCACGGCTCAGGCGCGCATCCTCAAGGCGGGCGACCTCCGCCCGGGCGTCGGCCAGTTGCTCCTCGACCTGTTTGCGCTCCTGCATGGCCCGGGCCAGTGGGCCGGGATTCTTGGGGGCAACAGTCTTTGTGCCCCGCTCCGCCAGCCTGGTGGCTTTGTCGAGCCGATCGAGGACCTTCTGCGCCGCCGCGCCCTCCGCCCCGCCGGTAAGGGAGGCCTGCAGCACCTGCTGCAGGCGCTCGCCCGCCGACACCTGCGCCCACTGCTGTTGGGTCAGACAGGCCGTGGCCCGGTACACCGGCTCGTCCTTGGCGTCGCGGAAGCCCGCGAGCTGCGCAATGCGGGCCGTGGCCTTCTTGCGGTCCCCTACGGTAGTCCCGTCGGGCAGCACCAGATCGGTGCGCTGGCTCTCGAAGTCCTTGACTACCGAGAAGGTCTCATCGCGGGCGGATAGACTGGCCGAGAGCACCGGCAGCGTCTCCGCGCCCCATGACCTAATCTGCTGCTGTTTGCCGTGGCTTTGGGTTCCGGTATCGGCGAACAGCAGGTCGACGATGGCGGCCTGCAGGGTGCTCTTGCCGGCTTCATTGGGCCCTCTGACGAGGTTGAGGCCCGGGCCGAAGGTGGCCCGGAAATCGTCCAGGGCACGGAAGCGCCGAACGTGAAGCTCGCGCAGGATCATTGCAGCACTTCCCTGCCCTCGAAGAGCGCGACGGTGAGCTGCAGGGCCCGGCGCGCGATGCGTTCGGCATCCGCGTCCCCGGCCTGGCGCGCAAGCTCCATACGCTCTCGCAGGATCCCGACGGCCTTTGGGGCGATCATCCGCCGGGTGGCGCCGCCACTCGCGAGCTCCTCGGCGGGCGGCACCGTATCGTCCCTGAGCCGCAGCCGAAAGAAGCCGCTCTCCAGATGCTCCTGGAGCCTGGCCATGTCGCAGGTGAAGCCCTCGGGCGCAAAGCCCGAGATCGTCACATCAAGCATCAGGTTGTCGTCGGTCAGGGCGCTCACGGCCTCCTCGATGGCCTCCTCGCCGGGATGGACCTCCGGGTCCAGCGTGACGCTGTCATACCGCAGAGCCCCTGTGGGCTCACGACTGGTTGACACGCCTGCAGGGCCCAGACTGACCAGCAGCGCTCCGCCGGCCTGTTTCTGACCGATGCTCACGATTTCAGGTGAGCCGCAGAACCGGGCGACGACCCCTTCGCAGGTGTAGTCAGTGGGGTCATGCCAGTGCCCCAGAGCCACGTAGTCCATTCCGCAGCCCGCGATCTCGTCCCTGGTGAGAAGCGCCGTCTCCTCCTCGGTGATGCCGGGCAGAAGGATGCCCCCGTGAGCCAGCGCTATATTCACACGAGCCGACGGGTCGGGATGCAGCCCTTTCATCGGCTCGTGACGCGTCACACCACATGGCTGAGGGTTGCCGTGTACCGCCAGCGAGCCGTCCTCAAGACGGAAGCTCTCGGGCTCGGCCTTGCGGAAGACCCGCAGGCCCTCCATCTGTAGCTCGGGGCGGTGGTAGACGCAGGCTTTGTCCAGACAGTCATGGTTGCCGGGCATTAGGAAGCACGGGATGGGGGGCGAGGCTCCCGCGAGGCGGGCGAGCTCGCGCAGGGCCACCTGGATGGTGCGCTCCGAGGGTCTGGGGCTGTCGAACAGGTCGCCGACGATGCACACCGCCACCACCTGTTGCGACAAGGCCAGGTCCATGCAGCGCACGAAGGCCGCCTCGATGCGCCGCTGGTGCTCCCCTACGCGCGCGCCAAAGGCCGGCCCGGAGCCGCCCAGATGTACGTCCGCCATGTGCAGGATCTTCAACTGTGCCATAGGGAAAGCATTCGCGGCGGAGGCACCGGCTCCCTCCGCCGCGGGACCATCCATTTCGAGATACGTGCACGGCCAAGCATCACGTAGTACCGGCGATCACATCACGAGCAGCGCATACCGGATGCCCGGCAGAATCGCCGCCGCGTGGCCTTTAGGACATATCAATCTCGACGTCGTCGGCAACGCCGGCCAGCATTGTGTAGTCCGTCGGTACCGTCTGCAGAATCGATCCGGGCACGAACCGGCTCACAGGACCATGGGCGACCAGGCGGGCAATGAACCGCTGCCAGCACATGGGCGTCCCCGGGCCGCACATGCCATCAAGCCAGAAGCTACGGTGCTTGGCGCCGAGAATATCCGCCGGCGCAATGGTCGCGGCCTTCGGGGGCACCCAACTCCAGTCGCCGCCGAAGGAATGCAGGGCATTCTGCATGATCGTCATGGGGTGCAGCTCAACAATCTGTGCCGTTGCCTTCTTCCAGTCGGCCAGAGATTTGTATTCATGGCCCATTCGCGACTCCCAGAAGGCGATATGGCCGCACCAGCCGATTCCGCCGTAGCAGCAGTCGGCGCCTCCACGGTCGGCGATCATCTTCGAGTAGTCCTTGATGTTGGCGGAGTTGGGGAAGTGAATGTTCTCTTCCTTGGGGCGCAGCTTTTTGTTGAGGCGCCCGAAGAAGCCGGCCCGCATCGCTGTGGCGAAGCTGCCCTCCCAGTCCGCGGGAGCCGTCTGCTCGTCCTCATCGGCGTACTCGTCCATGTTGAAGGTGACAAGGTGCGAGCAGTCAATGCCCAGGTTGTTGATGATGCGAGCCGCGATGGCGTACTGCGGCACGGGCCCGACGGGCAGGATCAGGACACACTCGCGTCCCTCATCGCGGGCCTGCACGATGCGCGTTACGATGTCCATCGCGAAGGCGGCGTAGAATTCCTCGGTCGAATCGAGCACGTTGATCTTGAAGTGTTTCTTGGGGTGCTTCTTGATCTGGCTGCGCTTGATGGCTCTCACCTTGGCGCAGGCCTTTGGGTCCTGGAAGTCAATGAACTTGGCCAGAGCTGGCGTGAACGCCATACTCATTCCCTCCTTCGGTCATTCTCTCGGCGAAGACTGGACCTACTATTCGCCGGCGCGCGGCGCTTCCCTCCTGCCGGGGGTGATCCTCGGCGGGTCGAGCTCAGGCACAGATTGCCGGATATCTCACTTCGTCTTGGGGCGCTTGAGGATGACGGTGTCCGCTCCCATGGGCTGTAGGGTGATGACGGCCCGCTCCTGCTCGATGGCAGCAGGCCGCCCGTGCAGGCACGGCGCGTCAACCACAGGGAAGCCGGAGTCGATGGTGACTTTCAGCGCCGCGCGGCTGGGGTTGGCCAACAGCACATGGATCTTGTCGGCGTGTTCTCTGGCCGTCCAGTGCAGGCCCGGGTTGTCGGCGGTGACCTTCACGGTCGGCGGCTGGGTGCCGAGCAATAGCGCAGGCGCCAGTGCGGCGGTTTCCTCGTTGATCTCTCGCAGCCGGCCCCACAGAGGCGTCTGCGCAAGATCCCACCCGGGGTCCCGGTATGCGTACCAGAAGATCCCCTTGGCGCCGCTAATCAGGGCTAGATACAGCATGGCGCGGGCCTGCGCGAAGGTAGGTTGGTTCATGGGTGTCTTTGTCCAGCCGGCCTGCAGAAGCACGGTGAGGTTTTGCCACGGTTCGAGGTGCTCACGGGCCCGGGACACCGTCTCGGCGATCAGCTCGAGCCGCGCCGCGGGCAGCGCGTATGCGCTTACCTGGACGCTGTCGCAAAAGTGCGCCCAGAACTTGCACTGCCCGGAATCGGCCAACGACAAGGCCAGAGCGTGAGTGTTGTCTTGGGCACGGAGCGCCCTGTAGACCTCGGGCACCTCGTCGGCGACCTCCGTTCGGAAGTCGGGCTGGTCAACGATTTTCCAACTGACCAACGCCCGGTGGTTGCGGCGGCGCTTGAGCTTCTGGATCGATAAAGGTAAGTTCGCTGCGACTCGCCCGTCGGCGTACAGCGGCACATCCACCAGCAGGCGCGCATCTCGCGCCGCATCCAGGCTGCGCCCAAGGATGTCCGGATCCGCCGCAGCCGATCCCTGAACGCAGTTGAAGCCTTGCTTGGCCGCGAGGGCGTAGTCGCCCGGGCCCACATGGCACAGGCCGATGGGGAAGAAGGGGCTCCCATCCACCAGGAAGGCGCCCGTGTCAGAAAGTCCCTTGGGCCGGCGTGAGGCCAACGGAACAAAGAGCCTTGAGAGGCCCTGACCGTCGATGCCGGGCAGACTGCACCGCACCTCATAGGCCCCCACCGATACGCTGGGAAGATGCATTGCCGCGGTGAAGGTCCCGGCATCTGTGCGGCGGACTTCCACCTGTGGCTTGTACGGAGCACCCGAAGGGGCGCGTGTGATCGTGAAACCGAATGGCGGGCTATCCTCCGCCTGCCGGGGTTCGCGCAGGTGTATTGACACATGGGCCGTCTGGTTCTTGCCCGGCGTGATAACCTGACGCGGCGGGGTCAACGTAATGGGGCTGGGTGGCTGCACCATCGACAGCGTCACATCATCCAGCCAGATCGTGCCGTTGCCCGACAACTGCAGCGTGCAGCGGATGTGGTGGGCCTTCTCGTGCGCCGGGCTCTCGACCTGGATTTGCATCCACTGTCTGTTAAGCGGGGGGTGTACGCGCGTCGCGCGCGCCGATAGCACCTCGCCGGTCTCACCGATAGAGCTCAGTCTGAGCGCGATCAGAGAGGGCACCGTCTTGCCGTCTCCCTTGACCCACACGGTGGCCCTGTAAGTGGCCCCCGGGGTGGCCTGGGCGACCTCCTGGAAGACCCATGGGCTCTCAGAGCCGGTGCGACTCGTGAGTTTGAGGCTCACGTTGCCCTCGTGCGCGTCCTGGCGCTCGGTTTCAATGAGGCCTTCGAACCGCTTGAAGGAGTCTGTGGACCACGCCTGTTGACCCTCCTCAAAGCTGGGGTTCAGCAGCTTGATCTGCTCGTCCCCCCTGACCGGCGTGTAGCCGGTCAAACCCAGGCACACCACGACAAGCGCACCTGCCAGCAGATTCACGGGCCCGCGCGATACGGCGGCTGTCGTGTGCATCTTCACGGATGCGACCTCCATCGGCAATGGCATATCGTTCTCATACGGTAAGGGGTTGGCCGCTCCCGAGCGTCAGAAGTTGTCCACCGGGCCCCAGAAGACGTACTCGTTGCTGCGTAAGAAGCGTAGCATGCTCTCCGTATCGGTGACCTGCCCGAAGTTGCCCGCTCCCGGGCCGATGTATCGCCACATCCCCCTGTTGACCTCGACCAGGCGAAGAACGGTTGCCCGCTGACCGTGGGCGGCCTGTGTCGGCGCCCACAGATACGGGTCCAGCGCGGCGATAAGCTCATGGGTGTGGAAGCCCAGCCGCACCTGCTCCGCATCGCGCCGGTGGCTCAGCAGCGCTCCGATGGTGCGCGAGGGCAGCGATGGCTCGGACCGCAGCCAGCCAAGCTCGGTTATCGTCTCCGGGTCCTCGGCGCGACAGTAGGCCACAGGACGCCCATCGTCCTCGAACAGGTGGAAGCTCCGGGTGTTGTCCCGGAAGTAACCCCTCGCCACCCGCGTGCGCCAGTAGGCCTCGGAGCGGAGGAAGGGCCCTGTCAAGGGGGCATTGAACTCGTCATGGATAGCCGACAGTGCCGGGATGTCCTCGGGGAATCGAGCCGAGCGTAGCGTCAGGCCGCAGTCGTCCTGCACGGGGCGCACTGAAGCCACCAGGTTGAAGGCCGAGAACATGCGCCATCCGCTGCCCCCGTACACCTCCTCGCGACCGAACAGGAAGCTGAAGTCGAAGCTCTGGCGGCGCATCCACTCCACAGAATCAGCAAGCAGTTGTTTTACGTACCCCCTGCGTCTGTGATTCGGGTGCGTGGCCACACTGCCTATCGCGCCGATGAGCGCTCGCCGCCCCGCGCAGTAGGTCTCTCTGCGGTAGTTGCTCACACTGGCGACCATCTCTCCGTCGGCCAGCAGAACCCGGGTCTGCTCGGGACGGTAGTACGGGTCCTTCTCTATGTTCTGCAGCCACCAGCCGGTCTCTTCGAGAAACTCGCGCTCGGACATGAACTCTCGGTAGGCCTCGCACACCAACCGGTCATGAACCTCGAACTCGTCCTCGCGCAGACCACGGATTTCGATACCCATGCCTGGGGTCTCCTCGGGGGTTGGATCGACCGCACAATGGAGTATTTGGCCGCGGAGGCGCTTTGTCCTTCGCCCGCGGCGGGACCGACCGCAGCTTTGGACGCTTGACCCTCTGCGCGCGTTCCCTGACCCGAGGAAGTCCCCTCGGCGCCCCCCGGGCTAGCAGAGGCGCCCACGACCCGGCTCCGGGCCTGCAGAGCCCAGTTGCAGGGCTTGGCCTCGCGGACCGGCGGAAGGTGCGCGAGGCGCTATCGGCGAACTGGTTTGACGCGAAACGTCCGATGTGGCAAGGGATGATCCGCAGTGGCGCTGTCGAGAACGCTGACGTTGGCGATAGGTGTGACGGCCTGCCTCGGGGCCGGCACCGCCAACGCGCAGTTGGGCGTGATGTCGCGCGAAGACCTCTGCAGCTATCTTCTCCGGCAAGGCGAGGGCACGTGGCGCAAGGCCAACGAGCTCAGCGGATCTTTGACATCCCGCGATCTGCTGCACTATGCCCTCATTCTGTGTGAGACCGGAGCATACCCCGAGCGCATCGACCGTCTCTTCCAGGTCGCGGTCAGGATGCAGGACCGGGACCCTGAAAGTCGCGGGTACGGCAACTTCCGCTGGAGTTGGGAAGACGGCGCCGTGCTGGACTACAACGCCGTAGAGTTCTGCATGCAATCGGGGGCGGTGATCTGGCTGCGGCACCGGGATGCCCTGTCCGACACGGCCCGGGCGGTGCTGCGCGAGATGATGCGGTACGCCATCGAGGGCTGCCGACGTCATCGGGTGCCACCCAGCTATACCAACATTGCTTTGATGAACGCCCAGTGCCTGATTCTGCTGGGCGAGGCGCTGGGCGACGACGATGTTGCCGACGAGGGTTACGGGCGCCTGGATCAGTTCTGCCTCTACACATGGGAAAACGGGATACACGAGTACGACAGCCCCACGTACTACGGCGTCGATCTCGATTGCCTGGGGCTCATCGAGGCCTTCTGCGGCCGTCGGCGGGGCCGGCGGCAGGCGCGGGCCCTGCTGGAATTGCTGTGGACGGACATTGCTCTGAATTGGTACCCCGCCGGCCAACGCTTGGCCGGCGCCCGCAGTCGTGATTACAACTACCTGCACGGCACCGGGTACCTAGACGCGCAACTGTGGGCCTGCGGGTGGCTGGAAGGCGAGCCCAACGGGGGGATGGGGCTCATCTACCCGGCGCTTGCCAGATGGCGGCCCGACGAGACGCTCAGGCAGATGAGCGCACAGCGCCTGCCGCGGCTGGTGAGACAGAGGTGGGGAACCGGCGGCAGCCGCGGGCGCACGCACCTGCTGCTGCGGGATGTCACCCTGAGCACCTCGGGGGCCAACTATGGCCCGATGGACCTGCCTCTGACCGTGGACCTGCCGGGAGCGCGGAACCTCGTAAGATGCTATTTCATCCCCGATGCGCGTCGCGACCCCTACGGGAAGAAGAAAGTACCCGCCGGGCCCCACGAGAAGACGCTCCACCTGAGGCCCTTCTGGACCGCGACCCAGCGACGCGCCGACGCCCTCGGCCTCGTGATGTACCGCCCCGGGGACTACCCCGACAACCCGGCCAGCCTGGAATCACACTTCGTCATGCCCCGCGACCTTGATGGGCTCTGGGTGGGCGGTAGTCGCGTGTTCTTGTCCGCCGATGAGGCTCCCATCCGCCCTGTACAGGCCGGTCAGGCGTGTTCGTGCGCAGGGGCCGCGCCGCCATTGGCATCCGCATCCCCTGGGCCTGTGCCATGGACGGGAAACCTGCCCGGGTGGCTGTAGTCGATGATGGGAACAAGTACGGCGCGATCCGCCTGTCAATCGCCCACCATGACTTCTGGGGCGTCAACACGGCCGGTGGCGCCGTCGGCGCCGCCCTGTGGGTTCGTGTGGCCGATAACATCACCGATGACGAGAGCTTTGCGCAGTTCACAGGCCGGTTCACAGATGCCCGGGCCACAGCCGATGTCAGGCCCGAGGGTCTACAGATTGACGTCGAGGGTGTCGAGGGCCCCCTTGCCCTGGCGTCGTCCGCGCCCTACATGGGAGCTCTCAAGATCGAGCCGCCGCACACCCGCGCCATCCTCGAGCTTGATGGCGAGGACATCGGCCGATCCCTGCTCAGCAAGCTGGAGCCCATCCGGTCTCACCAGGTGCGCGTGGCCGACAGCCCCGTGATTCATGTGAAGAGCGCTACGGGCACCGCCTGGGAAGCGGAAGAGGGCCTGATGACGCCACCCATGGACATCGGTGAGGATGACGCCGCCTTCGGCTCGCAATATGTGTGGACGCCCGGTGAGAAAGGGCAGCGGGGAGGCGGTTCAGGCAAGATAGCCTGGCGCCTGAGCTTCGAACAGGCCGGAACCTACTACCTGTGGGCCCGGGTGCTGGCGCCCACCCCCGAAGACGATTCATTCCTTGTCCGAGTCGCCTCACGTGATGCCGACATCGTTGACCTGGCCGACTGGCATACCGGGACCCATGAGGACTGGCAGTGGGCCGCGGTAAGTCTTGCGCAAAGCCCCGGCGCCACGCCCTTGGTGATGCCTGCCGGCGAGGTGACGCTCGAGCTGCGAACCCGCGAAGATGGCACACGCGTTGACCGGTTGCTGATCACACCCGATCCGGATGAGAAACCCAACTGAGGGGCGCATGTTCATGTCACCCATCCCGTCATACCTGACCGACTACGCGGACCTGTACCGGCAAGCTCCCCGCGCCGCCGCGATCCAGTGGTTCCGTGACGCCAAGTACGGGCTCTTCTTGCACTACGGTCTGTACTCGATCTTGGGCAGGCACGAATGGGTGCAGTTCCGCGAGAAGATCCCGGTGGCCGAGTACGCGAAGCTGGCGGACCAGTTCACTGCCGAGGGGTTCGACGCTGAGCGCATCGCGAGCTTCGCGACCGATTGTGGGATGAGGTACATCAACATCACCACGCGGCACCACGATTCCTTCTGCCTGTTCGCCACTGAGCAGACGCCCTTCAACTCGGCGAACGCCCCATGCGGTCGCGATCTCGTGGCTGAGTTGGCGCAGGCATGCCGGGAGCGGGGCCTGGGCCTGTTTTTGTACTACTCCCATGGCCGAGACTGGAAGCACCCGCATGCCCCCAACAATGATGAGTGGGGGGGCAATGCCCGACCGGACTACCCGACGCCCGAGCCCACCTATGCTACGGGCAAGGACCACGACCTGACCGTGTACCTGCAGTTCATGAGCCGCCAGGTCACGGAGTTGCTGACCAACTACGGGCCCATCGCCGGCATCTGGCTCGACGGGATCGCCGTTCCCCTGTCGGGCGATGCCTCGAGGTTCATGTGCCAGGCCCTATACGACCACATCCACTCCCTGCAGCCCCAGACGCTCGTGTCCTACAAGCAGGGCCTGTTGGGTACCGAGGATTTCTTCGCCCCGGAGCATGAATCGGTCGAGACCCACGGCAAGCCCGGTGAGATTTGCACTACCATGGGCAAGGGCTGGGGCTATACAGAAGTTGACAGGGGCAGCCACAAGAGCCCCGATGCGGTCTGGGATATCCTGGCGTATGCCCGCGGCCACAACTACAATTTACTTTTGAACACCGGCCCTCTGGGCGACGGCTCTCTGGACCCCGAGGATGAGCCGGTGCTGCGGCAGGTAGGGCGGCGGCTGCGCGAACAGGGGTTCCCCGGGCTGACCCGCGATTGACGGGCGGCTACAGCGGCATAAGCGAGGGGGTCGCGCACATGGACGAGCAGGACCGAGAGGCGATCATCTGGGACGACCCCCGCGAGGGCCCCAGGGGCGGCTGGACGGTCCTTCGCAGGCAATGTCACCCCTTGCCGGTTGAGCCCTTCGCCGACATCCTCGTCGACTGCGGAGAGATACTCAAGCCTGATGCGACGAAGATCTGCCGACAGTCGGGAGGCATCCTACTGGACAATGTGCAGGAAGATCAGGCGCGCCGCGTGGCGGAAGGCCTGTCGCGCAATGGTGAGGAGTGCCTGCTTGTGCCGGCCGCTAGGATCGTCGATGCGCCCCGGGCCCTGCCCATACACTCTGTGCACCTCACCGCTACGGACATGGGCCCCACAGACGCCATGGGCAAGCGTCGCTCCGCACCTTGGGACCGGTGTCTTGCTATGGCCATGGCCAACGTCGAGGCCCCCGAGAAGTCGTCCGGCCCTGGCGGGGCGCGAGGACGTGGCCTCAGAAAGGGTCTTGCGGGCCCCACCACGGGAGAGGTCCTGAGCGCCGTCCTCGGTGACGGGCCGCGCTCCCCCTGGACAGGCGGAGATGCCGTTGTGCGCACAACTGTCGACATCGTGTTTGACGAGCCAATGACGCGCTACCGCATCGACGCCAGGGGGTTCGACTACGGCGTCCTGGCCGACCGGCGCCAGCACTACAGCAAGCAGAACATCCAGATTCTGGCACGCTGGCTGCTCCACGCCGCACCCCACATCCAGACCAGCTTCAGCTCGGAGGCCTTGATGCAGATGGGGGAGGTAGAGGTGCCTGCCATGGCGCGCCGCATGTTTGATGAAGTCGTGAAATGGCTTGTCAATGTCGCCCGGCTGGGGCTCTGACGGTCTGCAGCATGTAGTTGCACGGCGGGGGCCCCAGCGGGCCCTGTCATGAGCGCACGAGGAGGCAGGAGCGGGGCACGATGCTGATTCCCTTCGCCACTGACCGCGAGATCGAGCGCACGCCTTACGTGACGATCGGCATCATCGCTGTGAACGTCCTGGTGTTCGTGCTTAGTCTCGGTCCCGTGGACCCTCTGGACCTCGCGCTGGTCCCCAGTGAGCTCGACCCCCTGAAGTGCATCACCCACATGTTCGCCCATGGCGATATCTTACATATCGCAGGGAACATGCTGTTCCTGTGGGTCTTCGGCGTGCACGCGGAATTGGCGATGGGTACCGGCCGATATCTACTGCTGTACTTCTCGGCGGGCATCGGCGCGGCGTTCCTACATGTCGCCGTGAGCTTTGCGTCGGGGGCCCTGGCGGTGGACATCCCCATGCTGGGGGCCTCCGGCGCCGTCATGGGCGTCGTGGCGCTGTTCGCCCTGCGTTACCGCCGAGTCAAGGTGCGCTTTGTCTTCTGGTATATGCTGGTGCGCGCGGGTATCTTTGAGATGAGCGCCTTGAGCGCGGCGATCATGTACCTCGTGCTGGATCTGCTCGCTGGCGTCTTCACGCTGAGTCTGCCCGGAGGCGGGACGGCCCACTGGGCCCACATCGGAGGCTTCATCGTCGGCGGGGCCTATGCCTTTGGTGGAGGCGCCTTCCAGGAGGGCGTTAGCGAGGAGAAGCGCGAGGAGGTGATCGGTTTCTTCAGGGCGGGCGCGCCGAAGACCGCGATCTCCCTTGCCAACAAGTACCTGGCCAAGAACCCCGACGACGCTGAGGTGCACCTGCTTGTGGCCGATGCCCAGGAGGCCCTGGGCGCCGACCAGCGGGTGGTGTGGCACCGCTCCAAGGCTCTCGAGGCCCTGGCCCGCGACGGACAGACAGACCTTGCGGCCGAGACATTCGAGAAGGTCCGAGCCAAGCGCAATCTGGCCCAATACGACCCCGCCCTGCTGTACAGCATGGCTCAGGCACTGGATCACTCAGGGCGATTTGCGTCCGCGGTGGCCACCTACCGCGAGATACTGCAGCACCACGCCACCTCGCGCGTGGCGCCCTGTGCAGCTCTGGCCGCGGGCCTGACGGCCAAGGGCCACATCGGCGATATGGACCTGGCCCGCCAGTACTTCGACTATACGGTCAAGCGCTGGCCCGACAGCCCGGAAGCGGGAACGGCTCGCCGGGAACGCCCACAACCGGGCTAGGCTTGCGGTGGCTGCCGTTGCCGGCCCCGGACGCCTCCGCGACGAATGCTGACAGGCGATGGCCGCAGGACCATCGAGGCAGGTCCCCGGCGTGCGCGTCTGGCGTTGCTGCGTCCGGTACTGATCGACAGACCGTGGGTTCGAGCGGCACCCGCGTGCTTTATGTCACGCCACTTGGGGAGATGCGCGAGGCGCCCACCGAAGCGGCTCTGGGCGGAGCAATGCATGCCGGGCAAGCCCACCCCGGCGCGGGCCACGCCGACTATCTTCACTACCCACGCGGCGCGATAGTGGACGGGAGCCTGCGACCTTGGCGCACACGGGGTCTGCCTGCGTTGCCCCGTAGCTTTACACTGCCGCCCATCGTGTGGTATCATTCTCACCACTGGCGCAGGTCCTCCTACTGGGTTCATCGCAGTTCCGGCGATGCACGCGGTGGCAGGCATTGTCGTTAGACATAGTGCGCCGGCCGCCTCCGCGATAAGCCACGTCTCGAGGGCGCGTAAGGAAGAGAAGAGAGTGGTCGTTTTGCTGTCGACTGACGACAAAGCCGGGATTGTTGAGAAGTACAAGCGTCACGAGAACGATACGGGCTCGCCTGAGGTGCAGATAGCTCTGCTTACGGGCCGCATTGAGTACTTGACAGAGCACTTGAGAGCGCACAGGAAGGACCATCACTCGCGGCGCGGACTGCTCAAGATGGTAGGGCAGCGACGCAGACTGCTCAACTACCTGAACAACAAGGATGTAGACCGCTACCGGGCCCTCATCGCTGATCTGGGCATCCGGCGTTAGACCGGCAATCAGGTCGCGCAGG
>Ga0272441_10005726_pt1 | contig 21347 bp, 16 predicted proteins | sample SSMProp6N_FD_193582 | JGI IMG/M metagenome (GOLD analysis project Ga0272441, IMG submission 193582) | Marine sediment archaeal communities from Little Sippewissett salt marsh, Falmouth, MA, United States - SSM-Prop-6N | ecosystem: Environmental > Aquatic > Marine > Wetlands > Sediment ...
CGGGTTCGGCCTGCACCTCCGGTTCGCTGGAGCCTTCCCATGTGCTGAGAGCCATGGGGGTCCCCTTTACCGCTGCCCACGGATCCATCCGATACAGTCTGAGCATTTACAATACAGAAGAAGAGGTCGATTTCATCATCGAGAAAATGCCGCCCATCATCGAGCGCCTGCGGCAGATGTCACCTTTCTGGAAAGAGGGCCAGATTTCCTGACGGCAAGATCGTACAGTGGCCTGAGCGCTGAACCAACAGCCGAGGTTTCCTATCTCCCGGGACCTCGGCTGTGATGCTTTGAGATCATTTTTCAATTTCAGAATAGAGTTTTCGGGCGCAGGCTTTGCAAAGGCCGTGACTGACCCCAGCGCAGAATTGGTGCGGCGTAGTATCATTCGGGTGCTCTCACTCCCCTTTGTCATTTTGGATCTTGCGGCAGTTGCAGCACATCATGATCATGTTTGCCGGCTCGACCGGTAACCCTGTCTGACTTTGGCGTATTTTCCGTTTTTGTTTTTTTTGCTGCCGTTCTCTTGCAATATCTACAGCGAACAGACCCGTTCGACAATGGGGGCGTTGCAGATGCGGGACCGTTTGATTCCTTCTGCAGCATGAAGCTTTGCCTTGTATGGGTCGCCCGTAACCAACGCCGGTGTTCCCAAACTGAAATGCGCGTAACTATGATGAAAATTATTCTGTTTGGGTACCGCACGATGTTGAATGATTTCCGAAAGCCGACGAACCTCGCTGTCGTTCGTTTCCTTGTTGCGCTTGCCGTTGACGTCGAGGGACGGTGGGAGGGCTTCATCGTTGACTATTCAACCTTGGTCACTATTTTTCCTGTAACGGTCTTTAATGCGCATTTGCATGTGCCATGATCGTTGACTGGGTGCGAATTACCGCCTTTAATAATACCAACCAATCCATCCATGGAGGTACCATTATGGCTCTTTCATATAAATACGAAACCTTTCGTGCTCCCAGCGGCAAATTTGACGAGCATTTCACCACCTATCTCAACGAGCGTGCCGGTGACAACTGGAGCGTGAAACAGTGCAATTATTGCCACAATTCTTCGGACGACAAAATGTACGCCTCGTGTATGTTCGAACTGTCTTCTTGAGGTCGTTTTGATTCGTTTCGTCCGATACGGTCGAAACCTCACCACCCCGGAGGCAAGTCGGGCTTGCCTCCGGCCCCAAACAAAAAATGACCCGAACGCTTTTTCGCTTTGACGAAAGGTGGACACTTGCACGCACATACGATCCAGCACGTACCCTTCGAAGGGCTTGGCAGCATCGACCCCTGGCTTAAAGATGCAGGCTATCGGATTACCCACACACGGATGTATTCAGCGGAAACGCTTCCCGAGCCGTTTGACTTCGATCTTCTTGTTGTAATGGGCGGTCCAATGAGCGTAACCGACGAGGTTGAACTCCCTTGGCTTGTTGCTGAAAAAACCTTCATCCGGAAGGCCATCGAAGCGGGCATAGCGGTATTGGGCATCTGCCTGGGCGCCCAACTCATCGCCGCATCCATGGGGGCAAGGGTTTTTCCCAACCCACACAAGGAAATCGGCTGGTTGCCTGTCCAGGGCGTTTCGTTCAAAGATCCGTCTCATTTTCAGTTTCCCCATCATATGGAGGTCTTTCATTGGCATGGAGAAACCTTTGATCTGCCGGAAAATGCGGTCCGGCTGGCAAAAAGCGAGGGGTGTGAGAACCAGGCCTTTCAATTGGGTGATTCGGTGATAGGGCTGCAGTTTCATTTGGAAACGACGCCTTCTTCTGCACAAGAAATCGTACTTCACTGTGGGGACGAGTGCGTTGTCGATCGATATGTGCAGACGAAGGAAGAAATCCTCGCGGCTGGCACCGCAGCCTACGAAAAGATCAACCAAGAGATGGGGCGGGTGCTGTCTTTTTTGTGCAGACGGGGGTGAAGACAAGGATATGTAGTCCTGAAATTTGCTGGTTCCGTTCAGTCCGTTGCCCATCCTTCATTGCCAGCGGCCATGCACCTTCTGAACGTGTTCAGGCCATGCAGCAACTGGGGGCTGGCCAATAAGTCCGCAAACCCTACTCACTGGAAAAAATCGGAATAGCTGTCAGGGCCGAGTTGGATCGAACCTAACCGCTACAAAACTGCGTTTTTCACCCGCACCTCTTCCATCAACCAATGGACCCATTCGTCGAATCCACTCTCGGTTTTGGCGGAAATCTCGAAGATCGGCATGCCCGGATGGATGTTGCCGATGGCGGTACGGGCCAGCTCCATGTCGAAGTCCAAGTAAGGCAAGAGGTCGATTTTGTTGAGCAGGGTGGCGTCGCACTCGCGGAACATCAGCGGGTATTTGGCCGGCTTGTCTTCTCCTTCGGTCACCGAAAGAACAACAACCCGTTTGTCTTCCCCTATGTCGAATTCGGCGGGGCAGACCAGGTTGCCAATGTTTTCCACGATGAGCAGGTCGATGGCATCCAGGTCGAGGTCGGCCACGGCTTTTTCCACCACATGGGCTGCCAGGTGGCAGTCGCCGCCGAAGGCGTCGGTGTTGATCTGAATGACCGGCGCACCGGATTCGGCCAGGCGATCCGCATCGTGGGTGGTGCAGATGTCTCCCACGATCACAGCACAGCGAAGGTCGGGCATGATCCAGGCCAGGGTTTTCTGCAGGGTGGTGGTCTTACCGGAACCGGGCGAACTCATCATGTTGAGAACGAATACGTTTTTCTCGGCAAAAACTTTTCGCATTCGATCGGCCATGATGTCGTTGGCGTCCAGGACCCGTTTGACGACTTTGATTTCACGAGTGCCTGATTTTTTCGTCTCCACATCGTTCGTGTGATGGTGGTGATGGTCATGAGGGCCGTGATGGGCGTGGCCTTTGTGATAGCGTTTGGGGGTGCGATTAAGATAGAACCACATAACTTTTCCTTGATGAATCAATCGTTTCTGGCTGTCAGTCCTTTTCTTCGATCTCTATGGATGCGATGTCCAACTCCCTACCGGAAAGAATCTCGATGGCGCCGCTCTGGCACTTTTCGCAGGTAAAGACCGGATCGTCAACCGTCCATTGATGTTGGCATTCCTTGCAAAGAGCCACCACAGGAATCTCTTCGATGGCCAGCTCTACGCCTTCCAGCGGAGAATCCTTGACCACCAGGTTAAAACAGAACGCCAGGCTGTCAACCACGATGGCCGACAGCTTGCCCACCTTCAGGTTGACCTTTTCGACCTTGGCACCTTTCATCTCTTCCGGAATCGAGGATTTGACGATTTCCACGATTTCCATGGCAATGCCCATTTCGTGCATGCTGTTTCCTTGTTTTCATCCATGCGTCCATGTATCAGCAAAAAGCTGACTATACTATGCCTCGCGGAGGAATCAACAGAATTCAGCGATGCTTTTCTATGGGTTGCATTCTACGGCAAAAGGTAAGCATAGTATGCGCATCGATCGTTTTTTTACGAATACGACTCAAAGGAGCCTAACGATGGGACAATGGCATAAAACAGGCTGTGTTCTGTGCGCGCAAAACTGCGGTCTTGAAATTTTGGTCGAAAAAAACCGTATGGTCAAGGTCAGGCCGGACAAACACAATCCGCGAAGCCAGGGGTATGCCTGCCGCAAAGGGCTGAGCGTTTTGCACCACCAGTATCCCAAGGATCGCATTACCAAGCCGTTAAAACGGGTTGGCGATACCTTCGAACCGGTTTCATGGCAGCAGGCCATCGATGGGATCACCACAAAAATGAAAAGCGTGGTCAGGACCCACGGCCCCCGGAGTCTTGCCTACATGGGGGCAAGTTCCCAGGGAGGACATGCCGAAGGGGCCTTCGGGCTGTCTATGTTAAGGGCCATGGGCTCCCAGTACTTTTACAACTCCGGAGGACAGGAGTTTTCCAGCAGCTGGTGGCTTTTCGGACGCATGCTGGGAAAACAGTACAATGTTGCCATTCCAGATGAGCACAACGCGGAGATGCTGGTGGGATGGGGCTGGAACGGCATGGAGAGCCACCAGATACCCAGGGCTCCGCTGGTTTTAAAAGCGTTTTCAAACGACCCCGAGAAACTGCTTGTCGTCATCGACCCACGCAAAAGCGAAACCGCCGCCATCGCCAACGTCCATCTGCCCGTTCGTCCCGGGACCGACGCCCTGCTCATCAAGGCCATGATTTCGATCATCATCGAGAATCAGTGGGAAAACAGCGCCTACATCGCCGATCATGTGCAGGGCTGGGCGTCGATTCGACCCTGGTTTGAACACTTTGATGCCAAGGCCGCCATCGAGGTTTGCGAACTCGAATTTGGTCAGGTGCTTGAATTGTGCCGCCTGATGACCACCAAAAGGTGGTGTGTGCATCCGGATTTGGGGATTTACATGGGGCGCAACAGCGTCATGAATTCCTACATGATGAATATCCTGTGCGCGATTTGCGGTGTGTTTTGCGTGTCCGGCGGCAATGTCATCCCGGGAATGGTAGTCCCCATGGGATTTCATGCGGATGAACGAAACCCCAAAACCTGGAAAACAGTGGTGACCCAAATGCCGCCAGCGAGTGCCGGCGCCTTTCCTCCGGCCGTCATGCCCGAAGAGATTCTGAACGACCATCCGGATCGCTTGCGGGCCGTCTTTCTCAGCGCCTGCAACCCGCTGCGGTCCTACCCGGACACCACGGCCTACCAAGAAGCCTTCGCCAAACTGGACCTTCTGGTGGTCAACGACATCGTGATGAGCGAAACCGCCCGCCTGGCCCACTATGTGCTGCCCTGCAGAACCTATTACGAATCCTGGGACGGGACCTTTTTCCCGTGGACCTTTCCCAAGGTTTTCTTCCAGCTTCGTCGTCCCGTCGTTTCACCGCCTGAAAAATGCCTGGAAGCCTGCCAGATTTTTACCCTCATGGCGGACAAGTTGGGACTGGTTCCCGAAATTCCGCAAGAGGTCTACAAAGCGGCGAAAAAGGACCGCCTCACCTTTGGTGCAAAACTGATGCAATGGGCGGCCGGCGTGCCTGAATCCTTTGCCGCCATGCCGTTCATTCTGGCAAAGACCATCGGAAAAGAGAGGGACAGCGCTGCCCTGGCCGGTTTTTGGGGTGTCTTGATGACAGCGCCCAAGGCTTTCAGAAAAAACGCCGCCCGGATCGGGTTTGAACAGGGCCTGGACCAGGGAGACAGAATTTTCCAGGCATTGCTGGACAGCCCAGAGGGGATCTGGGTTGGTGAAGTAGAACCGGATGAGAATTTCAAGGCCGTTAAAACCCCCTCGGGAAAAATTGAAGTCTTTGTTCCGGAACTTGAAGAAGATGCAAAGAACTTGAATGCAGTGAATGAAGCACGTGATCTGCAATTGCCTGAAGAATTTCCAATGATCCTGAATGCCGGCCGGCATACGCGGTATAACATCAACACCTTGATTCGCGGTCAGGAATGGAACAAAGGCAAACGGGCGTGCACGGTGGCTGTGAATCCGGAGGATGCCGCATCCATGGTAATTTCCGATGGCCAGGAGGTACGTGTCACCACCAAAGCCGGAAGCGAAGTGGGTGAATTGCAGATATCGAACCAGGTTCGAAAAGGAACCGTGCTGATCCCCCACGGGTTCGGGCTGATCCACGGAGACACGGTTTACGGGCTCAATGTCAACAAGCTGACCAAAAACACCCACAGGGATCCACTAGGAACGCCCATGCACCGGTATGTACCCTGCCGGGTGGAGTCGGTGTGAACCCGCTTCTAACCACAGATTCGATCCGTGACTTGGAGCCCAAAACGCATCCTATCGCTGGAATAAAAAGGCAAGAACGGGGCGTACTCCCGTCCTTGCTTTTTTTAGCCATACAGAACTGGTGGATTTCGGCCGAGTTCAAGGCTAACGGCGAATTCGAACCGGAGGAATCCTTGGGCTATTTCGAGGATTCGGATTCGTTATACAACACAGATATCGGGCAAATTTGCCATTTCTGGATGAGGACTACCCAAAGGTTTCGGCGCACACGTCACTTAGATAGGCTAAATTTTCACATACATGGATGCCGTTGGCCTTCATGGCCGCGACTTTGCTCTGGCCGGTGCCGCTGCTGCCGCTGATGATAGCACCGGCATGGCCCATGCGGCGTCCCGGGGGAGCCGTCAGGCCGGCGATAAAGCCGACAACGGGTTTGGTGACGTTGGCCTTGATGTACTCGGCTGCCTTTTCTTCCGCATCCCCGCCGATTTCACCGATCATCACGATGCCTTCGGTGGCATCGTCGGCCTGGAAGCGTTCCAGACAGTCGATGAAATTGGTACCGTTGACCGGGTCGCCGCCGATGCCGATACAGGTCGTCTGGCCAAGTCCGGTGGTGGTCAGGGCGTGCACGGCTTCATAGGTGAGGGTCCCGGAGCGGGAGACCACACCGATTTTGCCGGCCTTGTGGATGACGCCCGGCATGATGCCGATTTTACACTCTTCAGGGGTAATGATGCCGGGGCAGTTGGGACCGATCAAGCGTACCGGTTTGTCTTTGAGGTAGTTTTTGACCTTCATCATGTCCATGACCGGGATTCCTTCGGTGATGCAGACGATCAACGGTACTTCTGCATCAGCCGCTTCCATGATGGCGTCGGCGGCGAAGGGTGGCGGAACGAAAATCATACTGGCGTTGGCGCCGGCGATGTTGACGGCATCGGCTACCGTATTGAAAACGGGAACTTCGTCCATCTTCTGGCCGCCCTTGCCGGGGGTTACGCCGGCCACCACCTGGGTGCCGTATTCAACGCATGCACGGGTATGGAACTGGCCTTCTTTTCCAGTAATACCCTGCACCAACAATTTTGTCTCTTTGTTGACGAATATGCTCACGGTATTTTCCTCACTCGTTATGGGTATCGACTACTGGATGGCTTCCTTCAGTTTCTCGGCAGCATCCTTGAGGTCCTTGGCATTGATCAGGTCCAGGCCGGAATCGGCGAGGATTTTGCGTCCTTCGGCCAGGTTGGTGCCTTCCATACGGATGATTACTGGAACGCGCATGCCGACCTTTTCAGCAGCCTGTACAACCCCGTTGGCCAGCCGGTCGCAGCGAAGAATCCCGCCGAAAATGTTGATCAGGATCGCCTTAACGTTCTCGTCGCTCTGAAGAATGCGAAAGCCGTTCTCGATCTGTTCGGCACTGGCGCCGCCGCCTACGTCGAGGAAGTTGACCGGTTTACCGCCTGCGTATTTGATGCAGTCCATGGTGGCCATGGCCAGTCCGGCGCCGTTGACCATGTTCCCCACATTTCCACCTTCTCCTAAATGAATATAGTTCAGACCGTGGCTGCCAGCTTCCACTTCGGTGGGATCTTCTTCATCCAGATCGCGGTACGCCTGGACATCGGGATGACGATACAGAGCGTTGTCGTCAAAATCCATCTTTCCATCGAGGGCGATGACATCGTTTTCCGCAGTAATGATCAAGGGATTGATCTCTACCAGAGAGCAGTCGTATTTCACGGCCAGGTTGAACAGATTTTTCAGCAGTACGGTGAACGGTTTCATGGTCTCTTTGGGCATGTTGAGACCGAAAGCCGCGGCACGCAGATGGTATCCTTGAATTCCCACATTGGGGTCAACGTACACTTTGATGATTTTTTCCGGCGTCTTTTCCGCCACATCTTCAATGTCCATGCCGCCAGCCTCCGAAGCCATAATGATCATTTTGGCCGTGGCACGATCCGGCAGTATACTCAGATAGAGTTCCTTGGCGATATTGAGCCCCTGTTCGATCAGCAGTTTTTTGACTTTTTTCCCTTCCGGTCCGGTCTGTTTGGTCACCAGGTTCATTCCTAAAATGCTGCTGGCATATTCCTTGAACTCTTGGGCTGTCTTTGCGACTTTAACCCCGCCGCCCAAACCGCGTCCACCGGCGTGTATTTGTGCTTTAACCACCACCGGATAGGATCCCAGTTTTTTCGCGGCCGTCTCTGCCTCGTCGACGGTGAAGGCGACATGTCCGTCCGGAACGGCCACGCCGTTCTTTCTGAACAGCTCTTTGGCTTGGTATTCATGAACTTTCATGGATAGGCCTCTTTCTCTTTTCTTTTTTCAGCCCCGCAAAAGGTCCCTTCTCCTATCGTTGTCGCGAAGACAACGCATCGATCAATGCTCAATTTTCGTCTTCGCTGAACCGACTACAGCAAGAAGGGTTCGACTTTTTGGGAGACAATCAATTCGGATTCATCAATCGCAGATGCTGGTTGGGGTGAGCATGGCCGCACAATACCGATGTTCGGCCACGCTCATCTGTTTGGGCCTGTTAACCGATGACACAGAGCACATCACCCTTGCCGACGGAGTCGCCGGAGCCAAAGTTGATGGCCTTGATGGTTCCGCTGGCCGGAGCGGACAATGCGTTTTCCATCTTCATGGCTTCCAGAATCACCACGGTTTCACCTTGGTTTACCGTGTCACCAACATTTTTTTCATACTTGACGATCATACCGGGCATGGGAGCGGGCAGGGGAGTACCCTCTGCATCGGATGCCGCCGCAGGAGCGGGGGCTGCGTCCGCTTTGGGTGCCGCAGCGGCGGCCGGTGCCGGAGCCGCAGGTGCTGCGGCAGGAGCGGCAGGAGCGGCCGGCACGGCAGGTGCAGTCGGTGCTGGGGGAGCAAATGGCGTCGCCGGTGCTGCGGATGCCGCTCCGGAAACCTGAATCTGTTGGATGTTTTTCAATATGGGGCTTCCGCCCACTTCGTCCACACCCACTTCAAAGTACTCGTTGTCTACGAAAACGTTGAAGGTCCGCGTCGTCGCGCCTTTTGCCGGTGCATCTTTTTTCTTTTCCACCAGTTCACCGGCCTTGGCTTTTTTGATCAGTTCGTCTTTGGCCTTGACTTCTTGCATGGTGATGGGTTTGACCGAATCCGGTGCTTCTTCCTTACCGTATTTCCATTTCAGGAATTTCTTTCCGGTAACCGGATAGATGGCGTAGAGGACCAGGTCGTCCATATCCACGGCCAAGTCGCCAATCTCTTCTTTGGCTTTGTCCAGTTCAGGTTCCAGTACTTCGGCGGGACGGCAGGTGATGGGGTCCTCGCCGCGTTCGTATCCTTTCAACGCCTTTTTCTGCACTTCTTCGTTGATGGGAACGGCAGTTTTTCCATAGAGGCCGTAGCACAGGTCTTTGACCTGGCCGGTGATCATCTTGTAGCGTTCTTCCGGTGTGTCGAAAAGCACGTTGTTGACCGTCTGGATCCCCACGATCTGACTGGTGGGGGTAACCAGCGGAATCTGCCCCAGGTCTTTGCGGACCCGCGGCAGTTCCTTGTAGACTTCACCGATTTTGTCCAGGGCGTCCATTTCTCGGAGCTGGTTGACCAGGTTGGAAAGCATACCGCCTGGGGTCTGGTGCAGCAGCACATTGATGTCGATGATGGACATCTTGGAGTCGTCCAGCAGGTGTTTGTACTTGGGCATAACCTCTTTTTCGAAGATTTCGTTGATCTGGGCCAGCAGTTTGATGTCGAAGCCGGTGTCGCGGTTGGTACCCAAAAGCGCCATGACCAACGGCTCGATGGCCGCGTGGGAGGTGCGATAAGCGTAGGGAGACATGCAAGTGTCGATGATGTCCACACCGGCTTCGATGGCCTTGAGGTGGCTCATGGGAGACATACCGGAAGTAAAGTGGCTGTGCAGGTGAATGGGCGGTTTAACAGCGGCCTTGAGCGCCTTTACGATGGCATAAGCATCGTAGGGAGCAATGAGGCCGGCCATGTCCTTGATGCAAATGCTGTCGGCGCCCATGGCTTCAAGGTCTTTGGCTTTGTTCACGTAGTAATCCAGGTTGTAGACTTCACCGCCCAAGCGCGGTTCGGTCATGGTGTAGCAGATACAACCTTGAAAGTGTTTTCCGTATTCCTTGATTTTGGGAACGACCGTCTGAAAGTTGCGGTAGTCGTTCAGGGCGTCGAAGGTACGGAAGATGTCCATACCGTTTTCGCAGGCACGATCCATGAAGGCGTTGGCCACATCGTCCGCATAGTTGCGATAGCCCACCAGGTTCTGGGCGCGCAGCAGCATGGAAAAAGGGGTCTTTTTAAAGTAACGTTTCAGGGTGCGGATCCGTTCCCACGGATCTTCGTTAAGGAAGCGGTGCATGGTGTCGAAGGTGGCGCCGCCCCACGTCTCTACCGCCCAGAAACCGACCTGGTCCATCAATTCCGCCACGGGAATCATGTCTTCTGTGCGCCCCCGGGTGGCGAACAGGCTCTGGTGGCCGTCGCGCAGGCTCAGATCCATGACATTAACGGGATTTTCCGCCTTCGGCCGGTCTACATCGTAGTTCATGTCGGTCATTTTTACTTGGTTGTGGTCACTCATCGGTTGGGTCTCCTATTTAAATGATAAAGTTTATTGGCGTTTGTAACCTCCATCAACTCGCGGGTATTACCGGAGTCGGTTGAAGGTTTTCATCTGCATGAGATTGCGCATGCTCATCAGGCTCTGCCGGCCGGAGAGACCCCACAAGTTGCCCTGATCAAAGCGGCGGGGTTCCGGTTTTGGCGGCGGTGGTGTGACCAGCGCTTCCTCTTCGGTCTGGATATACATGGATACTGCAGCCAGGGCGGCAGCCAGTTTTTTCTCGTTTGCTTCCATACATGACACCTTTTTCCGATTGGGTTATCCTTGGGAGCCTCTACAAGGGGATGTTGCCGTGCTTTTTCGGTGGCCGCAGTTCCCGTTTGCTGCACATCACTTCCAGGGCGTCAATGAGCCGCGGGCGGGTTTCCGCCGGTTCGATGACCGCGTCGATATAGCCTCGCTGTGCGGCGCAGTAAGGATTGGAGAAGAGTTCTTCGTATTCGGCGATTTTCTCTTTTCTTTTGGCCGCTGGATCGTCGGCTCCCTTTATTTCCTTGCGATGAATGACGTTGGCCGCACCGGCAGCGCCCATGACGGCAATTTCCGCTGAAGGCCAGGCAAAGGCGAAGTCGGCACCGAGATCCTTGGAACACATAGCCAGGTAGGATCCGCCGTAATCCTTCCGGGTTACCAGGAGGAGTTTGGGAACCGTGGCCTCGCTATAGCACCACAGCAGTTTGGCGCCGTGGCGGATAATGCCACCCCATTCCTGATTGCTCCCGGGGAGATAGCCGGGAACGTCGGCGATGGTGAGCAGCGGTACATTGAAGGCATCGCAAAAACGGATGAACCGGGCGGCCTTGTCCGAAGCGTTGATGTCCAGGCAGCCAGCCATAACATTGGGCTGATTGGCAATGATACCGATGGTGCGCCCGTTCAGTCGCGCCAGCGCGGTAAGAATGTTTGTGGCAAAATATTGATGCGGTTCGAAAAATTCACCGTTGTCAACGATGCTGCGAATTACGTCCTTCATGTCGTAGGATTGGTTGGGGCTGTCCGGAATGATTTCGTTGAGCGCATCGTCGGTTCGTGTTGGATCGTCGCCCATGTCTACGACCGGCGGCTCCTCCATGTTGTTAGAGGGCAGATAAGAGAGAAGGCACTTGATTTGATGGATAGCGTCCTCATCGCTCTCGCAGGCAAACTGGGCAACACCGCTTTTCTCATTGTGGGCCATGGCTCCGCCGAGATCTTCGAAATTGATCTCTTCGCCTGTGACCGATTTGATCACTTCCGGTCCGGTAATAAACATGTAGCTGGTGTTCTTCACCATGAAGATAAAATCGGTCATGGCCGGGGAGTAGACCGCACCGCCTGCCGTGGGTCCCATAATGGCTGAAATTTGCGGAATGACACCGGAGGACACGGAGTTGCGATAGAAGATCTGGCCGTATCCGGAGAGCGCGTCTACGCCCTCTTGGATGCGGGCACCGCCGGAGTCGTTGAAGCCGACAAAAGGAACACCGGCCTTCAGGGCCATGTCCATGACCTTGCAGATTTTCTTGGCTTGCATTTCACCCAGGCTGCCTGCACGGGAAGTGAAATCCTGGGCATAAGCGAACACGGGTCGGCCATCCACCATACCATGGCCGGTGATAACACCGTCCGAAGGGATTTCCACGTTTTCCATGCCGAAATTCACGCAGCGGTGTTTGACAAACATGTCCACCTCACGAAAGGTGTTTTCGTCAAAAAGCACTGCCAGCCGTTCGCGGGCGGTCAGCTTGCCTTTTTCCTTGTGTTTGGCTACCAGCTTTTCACCGCCCATCCCGCGGGCTTTCGCCTCGCGGGTCTTGAGATCCTCAATTTTTTCCTTCACAATACCCATTATTCATTCCTTTCACGTTAAAGAATCCGGGCCTACCTTCAAAAAAAGCAAGCCTTCTAAACTTAACTATTGTTGTCAAGCAAAAAAAGAAGGGATTCCGCCCCCACCGTTGGAGAAAGCTCTCCCCGCTCCACGGAGGCTTCGACGCCCCGTATACGGAGCTTCACCATCGGGTTGTCAGCGAAACGCTGCTTGAGACCGTCCTCGATACGTGACCACATCCAGGCAAGAGCCTGCCGACGACGGTTTTGCTCCAGCTCGCCACTATCCGACATTTTTTTTCGATGGTCCCGAATTGTCGCCCACAATTTGTCTATACCGGCCAGGGTCAAGGCACTGCAGGCCAATACCGGTGGTGTCCAGGTCGGCGTCGCCGGATTCAACAGATGCAGGGCAATTTCATAGGATTGCCGGGCTTTCTCCGCTTTTTCGATATTGTCGCCATCGGCCTTATTGATGGCAACCGCGTCGGCCAGCTCAAGCACACCTTTTTTAATGCCCTGGAGTTCGTCACCAGCGCCGGCCAGCATGAGAACAAGGAAGAAGTCCACCATGGAAGCAACGGTGGTTTCCGATTGCCCCACGCCCACGGTTTCAACGATGATGATATCGAAACCGGCCGCTTCACAGACCAGCAGGGTTTCCCTTGTCATGCGCGCAACGCCTCCCAGCGTTCCGCCGGAAGGTGAAGGACGAATGAACGCATTGGTCGCGACGGAAAGCTTTTCCATTCGGGTTTTGTCCGCCATTACGCTACCGCCGCTTCGACTGCTGGATGGATCCACAGCGAGTACGGCGACCTTATGCCCCTGTTCGACCAACATCATGCCGAAGCTTTCGATGAAGGTACTTTTGCCGACACCGGGAACACCGGTGATGCCAAGGCGAACCGCTTTTCCCGTTTCGGAAAGGATGGCATCCACAATGTTTCGCCCCAACTGCCGGTGACTTGGATGCTTACTTTCGATCAGCGTGATGGTTTTGGCCAGGATCCGGCGATTGCCGGATCTCAGGCCGTCGATGTAATACTTGGGGTCTTTTTCAGCCATATTGCCCGATACGCTTCCTGCCTATTTGTTTTCCAATGTGTTGAGGACCTTGTTGGCCGATTCGGTAATCGGTGTCCCCGGTCCGAAGACACCGACGGCACCGGCTTCGTAAAGATAATCATAATCGCCCGGCGGTATAACACCGCCAACGATGACCTTGATCTCCTCGCCGCCTTCTGCTTTCAATGCCTTGACGAGTTGTGGAACGAGCGCCTTGTGGCCAGCCGCAAGGCTGGAGGCACCCACCAGGTGGACATCGTTTTCAACCGCCATCTTGGCCGCTTCTTCCGGGGTCTGGAACATGGGGCTGATGTCCACGTCGAATCCCAGATCGGCAAACGCGGTGGCGACGACTTTGACGCCTCGGTCATGACCGTCTTGTCCCATTTTTGTGAGCAGGATACGGGGGCGGCGCCCCTCTTTTTCCATGAAATCGTTGGTCCGCTTGCGAATAGACTCAATCACTTCGTTTTCGGAAAATTCAGAGGCATAAATGCCGGAGATACACTGCGTGGTGGCCACGAAACGACCGAAGACCTTCTCCATGGCGTCGGAGACTTCTCCCACGGTGGCCCGGGCGCGAACGGCTTCAATGCTGGCGGCCAACAGATTGCTGCCATCCTCTGCCGCTTTGGTGACGCCGTTCAAGGCGCTGCGCACAGCGGCATCGTCACGATCGGCCTTGAGTTTTTCGATCATTTTAATCTGCTCGTCCCGCACAGCTTCGGAAACTTCAAGGACTTCCATGTGGGAGTCTTCTTCGATCTTGTACTTGTTGACACCGACAATGACATCCAACCCCTGGTCAATGCGGGCCTGCTTGCGCGCGGCAGATTCTTCGACACGCATTTTGGGCATGCCTGTTTCGATGGCTTTGGCCATGCCGCCCAGCTTTTCCACCTCATCGATGATTTTCCGGGCTTCTTCGATGATACCCCCGGTAAGCGCTTCTACATAATAGGAGCCGCCCAGTGGATCGACGGTGTGGCACACCTGGGACTCTTCCTGGATGATGATCTGGGTATTTCGGGCGATGCGGGCGGAGAAATCGGTGGGAAGGCCCACGGCTTCGTCGAAGGAGTTGGTATGTAAACTCTGTGTGCCGCCCAGCACAGCCGCGAGGGCTTCCAGGGTGGTGCGGATGATGTTGTTGTACGGATCCTGCTCTGTGAGGCTCCAGCCGGACGTTTGTACATGCGTTCGCAGCATTGAGGATTTGGGGTTTTTCGGGTTGAAGGGTTTGATCAGGTCGTTCCAGAGAAAACGCGCTGCCCGCAGCATGGCGATTTCCATGAAAAAATTCATGCCGACACCAAAGAAGAAACTGAGACGTGGTGCGAAGGCATCGATGTCCAAACCGGCACCCAGGGCTGCGCGGACATATTCGAGACCGTCCGCCAGGGTAAAGGCAGTCTGAAGGACACTGTTGGCACCGGCTTCCATCATGTGGTATCCACTGATGCTGACCGTGTTGAATTTGGGCATGTTTCCGGAACAGAAGGCGATGATGTCGGAAACGATGCGCATGGACGGTTTCGGCGGATAGATGTAGGTATTCCGTGTCAGGTACTCTTTCAAAATGTCGTTCTGGATGGTGCCGGCAAGCTGCTCGGGGCTTACGCCTTGTTCTTCGGCGGCAACGATGTAGCCGGCCATAATTGGCAGAACCGCCCCGTTCATGGTCATGGAGACGCTCATTTTATCCAGCGGAATCTGGTCGAAAAGCACTTTCATGTCTTCAACGGAATCGATGGCCACACCGGCCTTGCCCACATCGCCCACAACGCGCGGGTGGTCGGAGTCGTAGCCACGGTGAGTGGCCAGGTCGAATGCCACGGAGAGACCTTTTTGTCCGGCTGCCAGGTTTCGGCGATAAAAAGCGTTGGACTCTTTGGCTGTGGAGAAGCCGGCATACTGGCGGATGGTCCATGGACGACCTGCGTACATTGTGGCCATGGGCCCGCGAACATAAGGAGCAAAGCCCGGCATTGTGTTCACATGGGGAAGACCTTCAACGTCCTGTGCTGTGTAAAGGGGATCGACGCTGATCCCCTCGGGTGTTTCCCAGGTCAACTCTTCCAAGGACCTTCCCCGGAGTTGTTTGGTAGCCAATTCTTTCCATTTTTGCAGATCGGGATGTTCTGACATGCTGTACTCCTTTGTTGTTGAATTCGATTGTTTCATATCCAGTGCGATGTTTGCCCCCCGACAAACACATTACAATTCACCTTAATGACCATCGTTGGCCGGATTCGAAATTGCCCTCCAAATCATTTCGAACAGTGTCGTCGCCTGGTCGGTCAGTTTTCCCTGGCGCCCGCGGCAGACCCACATGGTGAATGCACGCTGGACAGTCCCCAGCATAAAATCCAGAAGGATGCCGGCGCGGACATGGGGATTGAGCTGGCCTTCTTTCTGACCGTTTTTCATTACCTCCAGATACATATTGATCATTTTTTTCTGTTTGAACGTTTCGTCGTTCATCCAGGTGTTCATGGGAAGGGTCATGAAGATGATTTTTGCAAACCCCTGATTTCGCTCGTAGTAGTCCAACTGGAGCCAGAGCACCTTGCGCATTTTTTCTTTCAGGTCCTCGATTCCTTGAAGATGGTCGTAGATCCGGTCCGTCAATTTCCCCAGCCAGACGTCCACAAAGGCAAATACAAGGCGCTCCTTGGATCCGTAATGTTTATAGATGGTGGAGAAACTCACGCCTGCCCGGTTGGCCACATCGCGAATGTTGGCCTTGTGGAAATCGGACTGGGAAAAGATATCTAAAACAGCCTGTTCCAGCCGTTTGTGTACTTCCGGTCGCAAAGGGGTGAACATTGTTATTGTTGCGCCAATCTTTTGATTTCGCACCGCTAATCGCGAAAGTTATGAACAAAGAATATGATTAAATTATTATTTATTTTATGTAGTTATAATCCGTCGTTGAACGGCTTATAGTGCTGTCGAATAAGCAAAAAATTTAATTATCTTACTGTAAATATTATAAAAAAATTTGTTTTAGGTGTGTATTTTTTGTTCAGTGAGTAACAATGTTATTCTTTTATTTTTTTAAAATGGCAACCATTCCTCTGTCAAGAACTATTTACTGAAGGGCACTTATTTTTTTGCTGTTTCGTTTCTGGTAGACCGTTTGCGTGAAAAAGGGTTGTGATCCGAAAAATCCTGTGTCAGAAGAGCGTTCATTATGTATACGCTTGATGACTACGACTACCATCTGCCCGAATCCTTGATTGCCCAAAAACCAGCGCTCGAACGGGACGGTTCCAGGCTTCTCCACCTCAATCGAAATGAGAAACATCTTTTCCACCGTTTCTTTGGCGATATTGTCGAATTGATTCGTCCATCTGATCTGCTGGTGATCAATGACACAAAAGTGATTCCGGGGAGGTTGTACGGCCGAAAGGAAAGCGGTGGCAGAGCTGAACTGCTGATTCTCGATTATGGTGAACGAAACCGAAAGGAGAACGGCGGCGACAACGCTGTGCACAAGTGTCTGATCAAAGCCTCCAAACAGGCGCGCGTCGGGACGAAGATCTATTTTACCGAAGGGCTCGAAGCAGAGGTTCGGTCCTTTTCCAATGGCATTTATTCGGTTGAATTCTCGACTCCGGAATTTATGGGTACCGTTCTTGACCGTGTCGGCCACATGCCTTTGCCTCCGTATATAAAAAGGGAGGAAACCGAGCCGGATGAAATGGATCGGGCGAGATACCAGACGGTGTATGCGCGTGAGGAAGGCGCAGTCGCTGCACCCACTGCCGGGTTGCACTTCACGCACAATATTTTTTCCGCTCTCCGGGAAAAGGGCGTAACCATCGCAGCTGTGACACTTCACGTCGGGTACGGCACGTTTGTTCCTGTTCGTGTGGACGATATCCGGGATCACCAAATGCACGAAGAGTGGTTTGAGATCTCGAAGGAGACGGCCAGACGCGTCAATCAGGCCAAGAGTGAAAACCGGCGCGTTGTGGCCGTCGGCACAACGAGCGTGCGCACATTGGAATACGCAACGGGTTCCGACGGGTACATAGTGCCTGGATGTGGCCGCTGTGATCTATTCATCTACCCCGGGTATCAATTCAAGCAAGTCGATGCCATGATTACCAACTTTCACCTGCCCCGCTCGACACTGCTCATGCTGGTTTCCGCTTTTGCCGGTCGGAAAACCATGCTGGATGTTTACGAAAAGGCGGTGGAGGAGGGGTATCGGTTTTTTAGTTATGGGGATGCGATGTATATTGAGTAAGTTGTTGGTGGAAATACCAGACATGCTGCAAGGGTTGATCAAATCTCAACGACAATAGATCGACAATCATCCTCAACCTAAAACCTCGCACTGAACACTATGGGTATGTTCGAACTACAAAACAAATCCGGAACCGCCCGTGCAGGTGAATTTTATCTTCCGCATGGTAAAATCCAAACACCCGTTTTCATGCCGGTGGGTACACAAGCCACGGTTAAGGCACTGAGCCCGGAAGAGGTAAAGGCCACGGGTGCACAGATCATTTTGGGGAACACCTACCACCTTTATCTGCGGCCGGGTTGTGACATCATCGGCAAGTTTGACGGACTGCACCGGTTTATGAACTGGGACCGACCCATATTGACGGACAGCGGCGGTTTTCAGGTTTTTTCGCTGGCGAAACTGCGAAAGCTGACCGAAGAAGGGTACGCCTTTCAATCCCATCTCGACGGTTCAAAACACCTGTTCACACCTGAGAAGTCCATTGAGGTCCAGATCGGTCTTGATTCGGATATTCACATGTGTCTGGACCAGTGTCTGGAATATCCTACCACACACGATCAGGCCATCGAGGCGCTTGAGTTGACGACTCGTTGGGCACAGCGATGCAAAACCCATTGGCAGGAGAAAACGAATTGCCGAAACAATCTTTTCGGAATCGTTCAGGGAGGAATGTATCCGGATCTGCGGAAACGAAGCGCCGAAGAGATCATTGCCATCGAATTTCCCGGCTACGCCATCGGCGGTTTGAGCGTAGGGGAGCCAAAGGAACGGATGATGGAAATGGCATCGGTAACGCTGCCCCTGCTCCCTGAAGATCGTCCGAGGTACGTCATGGGCGTCGGAACCCCAGAGGATCTGGTTGAACTGGTGAAGATGGGGGCCGACATGTTCGATTGCGTCATGCCCACACGAAACGCCAGAAACGGACAGCTGTTTACCGAACAGGGGACAATCAATATCTGCAACGCCAGATTTCGGGGAGATGAAAATCCAGTGGATCTCTCCTGTGATTGCTACACCTGCCGCAATTACAGCCTGGCATACCTTCGCCATCTCTACACCGCCCGTGAAATTCTGGCCTACCGGCTCAACACGATCCACAATGTCCACTACTATGTAAATCTTGTCAGCTGCATGCGGGAAGCCATTTTGGACGGAACATTCGATTCCTTCAGGAAGGCGTTTTATGCGAAGCGGAAGCCTTCTGTGACCTGAGTTTTTGCCTTCTTTTGGGTTCATTTGACCGGGTAAAAAAGAAGCTTTATAGTAGGCAGGTGCCATACACGTAATTTATCCAGTCAGAAAGGAGATGCATCCATGAAAGAAAAAGTACAGGCCGCCATCGATAAAATCCGCCCCATGCTTCAGGCGGATGGAGGGGATGTTGAATTGGTCAGTGTCGAAGATGGAATTGTAAAGGTCCGTCTCCAAGGGGCCTGCGCTGGTTGTCCCATGTCACAGATGACCTTGAAAAATGGTATTGAGCGAGTGCTCAAGGAGAAAATTCCTGAAGTCAAATCGGTTGAGTCGGCTTGATAGGAAGGGCCGAAGGCAAGGCGGATGTTTAAGCTCGGTCGTCGATTTGCAGATCTGCGCATTCAATCTAAACTGCTGATCAGCTATTCCCTGATCCTGGCGCTGTCGCTGACCATTGGCAGCAGTGTCATCTTTTTTTTCGCCAAAGCGGCCATCGAAACCAACATTGAGAGTGAGCTGAAAAATACCACGCAGACCATTTTGAATATGGTGAGAACATCGGCAGGGGTCTCCATTAAAAATCACCTGCGGGCAGTGGCGGAAAAGAATCTGGAAATCACTGACCATTTCTACCAGGAGGCCCTGAGCGGAACCCTGAGCGTAGAAGCGGCAAAACAGCGATCCAGAGAAGTGATGCTCAGCCAGACCATTGGAAAAACAGGGTATATCTATGCTATAGACAGCCAAGGCATCATCCTCATCCACCCGGAAAAGGCGCTTTTGAACGCGGACCTTTCCGAGTACACGTTCATCGCGGACCAAATGATCCGCAAAGAGGGATACCTGGAATACGATTGGAAAAACCCCGGCGAAACCCATGCCCGTCCGAAAGCCCTCTACATGACCTATTTCGAACCGTGGGACTGGATCATTTCGGTGTCCTCCTACCGCAACGAGTTCGATGAGCTGGTGAACGTGGACGACTTCAGGGACAGTATTTTATCCCTTGTCTTCGGAAAGACGGGCTATTCTTATGTCGTGGACACAGAGGGGAATCTGATTGTCCACCCCTCCCTCACGGGTAACTATTTTGAAGCCACCGATGAAAAGGGTCGGCAGTTCATCCAGGAGATCTGCGAACGGAAAAGCGGAAAAATCATCTATTCCTGGGAACCGGACAATGTATCTGCGGTACGCGAGAAGCTGGTCATTTTCAATTACATTCCCGAATATGAATGGATTGTGGCATCTTCCAGTTACCTGGATGAATTCTATGCACCCCTGAAGACCATCGGCCATCTGATTCTTGCAACGGTGGCCGTCTCGTTCATTCTTTTTTTGCCCATTACCTTTCGCATCAGTTCATCCATCACCAATCCTTTGATTGAATTGACGAGGCGTTTTGCCGCCGGTGCCAAAGGGGACATTTCCGTTCGTATGGAACGCCAAAGCAAGGACGAGGTGGGCACCCTGGCAACCTACTTCAACACCTTTATGGAGAGGCTCGAAACATACAGCGAAAGCTTGAAATCAGAAATCGCAGATCGAAAGAAAGCCGAAGAGGCCATTCGGAAAAGCGAGGCCAAATACCGGGAACTGGTGGAGAATGCCAACAGCATCATCCTGCGGATGACACCCCAGGGGAAAATTACTTTTTTCAATGAATTTGCCCAGCGCTTTTTCGGCTATTCTGAAGCGGAAATCCTTGGCAAACGTGTGACGAACACCATCATACCCGATTCGACGCCGGAAGCCCTTTCGATCATGATCCGCCCTTCCGGAAATCATGAAGGGCTCACGTATGCCAACCAGCTGCGGGATGGAAAAAGGGTTTACATCGCATGGACCAGCAGGGCCGTCCTTGATCGGGGCGGGGGTACGAAAGAGTACCTTTGCATCGGGACAGACATCACCGAGCGGATCAAAATGGAAGACATGATGGTCCAGACGGAAAAAATGATGAGCCTCGGCGGTCTGGCTGCAGGTATGGCCCATGAGATCAACAATCCATTGGGCGGAATGCTGCAGAGCCTTCAAAACGTGATCCGCCGGATATCTCCCGGTCTGCCGGCCAATCAAACCGATGCCGAGAAGTGCGGGACAAGTCTGGAAGCTGTTCAGTGTTATCTGGAAAAAAGAGATGTCTACCAGTTTTTGCAGGACATCCGCCTGTCAGGTGAAAGGGCCTCCCATATTGTTGAGAATATGCTCAGTTTTAGCCGGCGCAGTGAATCCCGGAAAATGCCGGTGAACCTGGCTGATTTGCTGGACAAAGCGGTTGAACTGGCCGCCCATGACTACGACCTAAAGAAAAAATTCGATTTTCGCCATATTCAAATTATCAGGCACTATGACGCTGGACTGCCTCCCGTTCCCTGCGTGGATACGGAAATCGAGCAGGTGATTCTCAATTTGCTCAGAAATGCAGCCCAGGCCATGGCCGTGAGTGAAGTGCAAACGCAGACCCCCTGCATTACGTTGGATCTTTATCAGGAGAACGAATGGGCGGTTATCCGACTGAACGATAACGGGCCGGGAATCGAAGCGCAGAAACTGAAAAGGATTTTCGAACCCTTTTTTACCACCAAGGAAGTCGGCGTAGGAACTGGACTGGGACTTTCGGTTTCTTA
>Ga0272441_10005727_pt1 | contig 21345 bp, 27 predicted proteins | sample SSMProp6N_FD_193582 | JGI IMG/M metagenome (GOLD analysis project Ga0272441, IMG submission 193582) | Marine sediment archaeal communities from Little Sippewissett salt marsh, Falmouth, MA, United States - SSM-Prop-6N | ecosystem: Environmental > Aquatic > Marine > Wetlands > Sediment ...
CGAATATACCCGGTGATCGTATCGCCGTCTTTAAGGGGTACGGCGACGTAAATCGTATCGATATCGAGGGTGCGGCTGTACCGCGTGGCCGTCCCCCGTCCCTTGACGCGGACTTCCTGTATCTCCGGACGGTTCAGGTGATTGTCCATGGTGGCCGGGTCGATCTCGGAATCGGCGATAACCGTCCCGTCGGCATCGATGAGTGTCACGCGGGACTGCGTAACAGCCGCTGTCTCCCCGATGGAACCTCGGATTGAGTCGGATGACGATGTCAGGCTTGCCATCTCGGCATAGGATAGAAGATTGGCCCCGATGCGCTCGGTCAATTGACCCTTGATCTGTCCCGCGACAAGGAACCCCACCAGGGCCATGGCCGCGGCGATGATGACGATTTGTGTCAGGAATATTTTGTAAAAGAGATTTTTTTTCATAGGCGCCGTGGTGTTTATTCCTCAATTTTTTCGTTTTCTTGCGGGTACTTATGCCGGACGTTCTTTCCCGTCACCATAAAAATGATTATATCGGCGATACTCTTCGCGTGATCGGAAATCCGCTCCAGATTCTTGGACACCTGCATGATGATAAGGGCGCGGTGCGTGGTCCGCGGGTCTTCCAGCATGAAAGTGAGGAGTTCGCGGAAGATCTGTTCGTTCAGCTGATCCACCCGCTCATCGTCGAGTCGGACCTCTTTTGCCAGTTCCACGTCCTCGTTGATGAAGGCATCGAGACACTTCTTGATCATTTCCTGGGAGATGTCCACCATGCGGGGAAGATCGATATAGGGTTTCAAAAGAGGTTCTTCGTTAAGGATGATCGCCTTTTCGGCGATCTTCGCCGCGATATCTCCGATGCGTTCGAGATGGCCGTTGATTTTGATCGCCGTCGTGATGAAGCGCAGGTCCTTCGCCGCAGGCTGGCGCAGTGCAAGCAGGCGGATACAGCTCTCTTCGATTTCTTCATCGAGGCGATCGATGGCGTCGTCGTTTTCGATGACCTCGCGGGCGAGCGCCGAATCACGCTCGGTGAGTGACTTCATGGAATTCTGCAACGCCTTCTCGATCAAGCCTCCCACGTAAAGAATGTTATCTTTGACCGACCTGAGATCACGTTCGTAAAAAGTGCTTGTGTGTTGTTTTTCCTCCATCTTGTCTCCTTTAACCGAATCGCCCGGTAATATAGTCTTCCGTCTGTTTCTTTTCCGGCGTGGTGAACAACTTCTCCGTCGGATTGAATTCTATAAGGTTTCCCAGATAAAAGAAACCGGTAAAATCAGACACGCGCGCCGCCTGCTGCATGTTATGGGTAACGATAATAATCGTGTAGTTGTCTTTCAATTCCTGTGTCAGTTCCTCGATCTTCGCCGTGGAGATCGGGTCGAGGGCCGATGTGGGTTCGTCCATGAGCAGGATCTCCGGCTTCATGGCCAGAGCCCGCGCGATGCACAGTCGCTGCTGCTGGCCGCCTGACAGGGCCATGGCGGATTGCCCGAGGATATCCTTGACCTCCCCCCAGAGCGACGCCTGTTTCAGGCTCCGTTCGACGAGCGCCTCGAGGTCGCTTTTCCGGGTTATACCGTGCAGTCTGGGGCCATATGTGATGTTGTTGAAGATTGATTTGGGAAAGGGATTGGGTTTCTGAAAGACCATGCCGATGCGCCGGCGTATTTCAACGGGGTCGACATTGGGAGCATAGATGTTTTTCCCTTCATAAATTACTTCCCCTTCCACGCGGGTGCCGTCGATGAGATCGTTCATCCTGTTCAGCAACCGGAGGAGTGTCGATTTTCCGCATCCGGAAGGACCGATGAGGGCCGTCACCTTGTTTTTCTGGTAGTCCATGGACACATCCGTGAGGGCGCGGAAGTTCCCATAGAAGAAATTGATGTTTTTTGTTTGAAGGACGTTGTTGTTCAGCACCATTACCACCTTTTTTTCTTTCTCATATAACTGCGGATGACAATAGCGATAAGATCGATCCCCAGGACCAATCCCACCAGAACGAGGACCGTTCCGAACTGGAGCCCCCGCGTTTCTTCAATATGCGTTCCCGCCGTGGCCAGCACGTAGACATGATAGGGCAGTGCCATGACCTCGTCGAAGATCGACCCGGGCAGTTTCGCCGTGTAGAAGGCGGCGGCCGTGAACATGATGGGTGCCGTTTCACCCGCCGCGCGGCCGATGCCGAGAATGGACCCCGTCAGGATGCCGGGCAGCGCGTTCGGCAGGACGATGCGATAGATCGTTTCCCACTTCGATACGCCCAGCGCCAGTGACGCCTCGCGGAACGTGGCGGGAACGGACTTGAGGGCTTCTTCCGATGCGCCGATGATCGTGGGCAGGATGAGGAAGCCCAGCGTCAGTGCGCCCGAGAGGATGCATGACCCGAACTGAAGGAACAGAACGAAAAGGCCGAGCCCGAAAAGCCCGAAAACAATGGACGGCACGCCGGCGAGACAGTTGACGCCCACGCGGATTGCCCGGACGAGGAGACCCTGCTTTGCGTATTCACTCAGATAGATGGCGGACACCACACCGAGGGGAAGGGCGATGGCGATCGCCCCCACGGTGAGGTAAACAGTACCCAGGATCGCCGGCATGATACCGCCCTTGGTCATTGAATCGCGCGGCGGCTGTGTCAGGAATTCCCAACTGATGGCGCCGATACCGTTCACGAGGATGTAGACGAGGAAGGCCCCGATTGCGAAGGCGAGAAGAAATGCCGACAACCGGACGACGGCGAAGAATCCCTGCTGTTTGATATAGCGTGATTTCATAGTGTGGCAGATCCCACTTCTTTGAATTTATGCGATATGTAGTCGGCGACGAGGTTGAATGCCAGGGTAAGGAAAAAGAGAACGATGCCCGTGGCGAAGAGCGCGTGGTAGTGATTGCTGTGGAAGGGCGCTTCGCCCATCTCGGCGGCGATGCTTGCCGGCATGGGCCGGACGGAATCGAAAATGCTCTCAGGGATGGCGGCCGCCCCGCCGGCGACCATGAGGACCACCATCGTCTCGCCGATGGCGCGGGCCATGCCCAGTATCACGGCCGTCGTGATGCCGGAGAGCGCCGCAGGAACGATGACACGGGTGATCGTCTCGTACTTCGTCGCGCCCAGGGCGTAGGAGGCCTCCTTGAATTCATGGGGTACGGAATAGAGCGCGTCCTCCGAAATGCTCGATATCGTGGGGACGGCCATGAGCGCGAGAATGATCGAAGCATTCATAATATTCAATCCCGTGGGGAGATCGAAGGTGTTTTGCAGCCAGGGTGCGAGGATCGCCATGCCGAAAAAACCGAGGACAACCGAGGGCAGTCCGGCAAGGAGCTCGATGACGGGCTTAAATATTTCTTTCACCGTCGGTGGTGCGATCTCGGCGATATAGATTGCCGACAGGATACCCAGGGGGACGGCGATGATCGTGGAGAAGAAGGTGACCACGAAAGACCCGACAATAAGGGGCCAGATGCCGAAGTCCGGCGGCTCGTAGGTGGGGTACCACTCGAGACCGAAGAGAAAGTCCTTCAGGGACACCACGTGGAATATGGGCAGACCTTCAATAAAAAGAAAGACAATGATGGTCGCCAGAATAAAGATGGATACAAGTGCGAATAAAAGAAAAAGATTCTTGATCAATTTTTCCTTGAGGTGCCGTGACATAGATGCATACCACCGAATGTTTAAGGTTGAAAAAAGGGGACTAAAGCCGGTCAATAATAACTTTAGCCCCCTGCGAAGTCAAACGGTACTTTTCCTAGTACAGCGGAATGTAACCTTCTTTTTTAACCAGTTCCTGTCCTTCGGGGCTCAGGACGAAAGTGATGTATTCAGCCGTCACGCCCGTGGGCCAGCCGCTGGTGAACATGAAGAGGGGCCGTGAAATCGGGTACGCACCGGAGAGGGCGGTTGAAGGAGTGGCTTCCACACCGCCGACCTTGACACCCTTTACATCTTTGTTCAGGTATCCCAGTCCGATGTAACCGATGGCGTACTTGTTCTTCGCCACGGCCTGCGCCACGGCACCGTTCGATGCCTGGAGCTGCGCCTTCGGAGTCACTTTTGCCTTGTGCAGGATCTTCTCTTCCCAGACTTCGTAGGTGCCCGAGCTGGTGTCGCGGGAAACGACGACGATGACCATGTCACTGCCGCCCACTTCCTTCCAGTTCGTCACCTTGCCCTGGTAGATGAGGCTCAACTGTTCCATAGTCAGGTCGCTCACGGGGTTGCTGGGGTGGACAATGGGAACGATGGAGTCGATAGCCACGCGGTGGGGAACGGGGTAGACGCCCTTCTCGGATGCCAGCTTTACCTCTTTGTCCTTGATGAACCGTGAGGCATCGCCGATGTTCGCCGTGCCGTCGATGATGGCCTTGATACCGTTGCCGGAACCGCCGCCGGAAACGGAAATGTTCACGTCGGGATTGGCCTTCATGAAGGCTTCCGCCGCCGACTGTGCCACGGGGAGCACCGTCGTGGAGCCCTTGATGACGAGACTCTCGCCGGCAAAGGCACTGCCCGCGCCGGCGGCGGCGAGGCAGAACAGTGAAACGAAGAAAATTGTGGAAAGTTTGCGCATTTTTTGTCCTCCTTTTGGAATTAAATGCATCGCGTAATTGTGTTTGTCTGAGGACGCACAATACAGGAAAAATGTTACAGTTTGATGACAGACAGGTGAAGGTTTGGTGAAATCTGTAACATTTCCTGGGCAAACGGTAGCTCGCAGGGACGGTGAAGATCACACGAATTCGATGGTGAAGTCGGGGAATGCCTGACGAAATGCATGCTCCAGATCGACAATGATTTTCGCCATGAGCATCATGGATATGCCCGCACAGGCGACACATTCCGGGCGGTGGCTTTGGAAGTCTGTGAAGATATAGAGGAGATTCTGCTTTTCAGCATAACGGACCTTTGTAACGAGGCCGAGCTGGGCGACGGAGAGGCCGCTCTCGGGATCGCGGACGGTATCGAGGATATCATCTATTTGTTTTTTCATCTCCGCATCCATTTGCTGAGTATATCCCATTTGAAAAGAGACGCAAGACTTTTGGCAGTGCCGTCGGGCGCAGTTATTAACGGCAGATAGTGTGGGAAAACAGGGTATCTGACGATTATTGCACAACGAATGATCGAACATGTCGGTGTGTTATACCACTGATGCTGGAATTATTCGGGGTACATGTCCCGAAAGAGCTCCTCCCGTTCGATCTGACGGACCTTCTTTGCGATAATGCCTTCGTCGACGGGGCTGAGATGGCGGAAGGCGAGGGCGACATGATGGGACGTGACGTTCTTTGTCAGTGGATACGGTTCATGGATACGGACGACGCGGGCTTCCAGGGCGATCGCATGGTTATCGATGACAAGTGTTCCGGGGATGATACTCCGAGGCTCGATGTCCCATGCGAGGGGGACGGCAAGTTTAACGCCCCCGATGGAAAGGTCGATGACCGTTACGGCGTTGTCTCTCAGGAGGAAGGCAATGTCCTCGCGACTACCGGAATGAACACGGTAATGCATCCGTATGTTGAAGGGCATGATCTCGGAATCTTTGCGCACGATGAGGGCCGACGTGAGATCGCCCGCGTGGAGGCGATAGGTGACGGGACACGCCGTAATAACCCCGTAAAACCCCTCACGGGACTGTTCATCTTCTTCTTCCGTGAGATAGGTGACCGCGATTTTCCTGCCCACATAGCGCGAGGCGAGGGGTGGATTCGTCTGGGCGATGACGTAGTCATTGTCTCTTGCCTCGTAGAGTTGAGACGTTCTGACGACGACGTTCTCCTGTGTAAAATTGATATCGAGAACGAGACTGATCTTCTGGCCCGGAATGAGTTCGGCCCTTTTTCCCCTCATCACTCATTTCCCCTTTCTTTCCGGTACGCCGTTATCTCCCGGTAAACCTCTTTCCGGGGGACAGCGAAGTGGCCTGCTATTTCGATGATGCAGTCTTTCACGGACAGGTCCGTCGTGCCGCGCAGTTCGTCAAAACGAAGGCGAAGGGCCGCAGCATCTACCACGGGAGGATCCCCTTTCTTTCCCTCCAGGACGACACAGAATTCACCCTTGACGGTCCTTTCAGACAGGATGGATATGATGTCGGAGATGGTGCCCCGAAGATGTTCTTCAAAGACCTTCGTCAGCTCGCGAAAAACGACGATGGACCTGTCGCCCACTACGTCGCGCATGTCTGTCAGAGTGGCAACGCACCGGTGCGGCGATTCGAAAAAGACCATCGGTCTTGTTTCATCTTTCAGAGTGGCAAGGGCCGATCGTCGCTGTTTCGCCCGTGTGGGAAGAAAGCCGTGAAAGACGAAGCTGTCTACGGGGAAACCGGCAACGCTGATTGCTGCGGTGACGGCGGACGGACCGGGAACGGGGTACACGGCGATACCGTGTGTAACGGCCTCGCGGACCAGGAGTGCTCCGGGATCGGAAATGCCGGGGGTGCCGGCATCGCTTACGTAGGCGATGGTTTCGCCCCGGAGAAGTCTCGGTATAAGGACGCCGCTTTTCTTCGCCTCATTGTGTTCATGGAGACTGGTCAGGGGCGTATTGATTCCATGATGGGCGAGGAGGGTTTTTGTTCGCCGCGTGTCTTCGGCGGCGACGAGGTCCGCTTCACGGAGGATCCGCAGGGCGCGCAGGGTGATGTCTTCAAGGTTGCCCAGTGGTGTGGCGACGACATAGAGAGTCCCTGCGCTCATAGGTTACTCCTCTTTTTGAAAAATCATGTTATGAATTCGAAGGCGTCCCGTATCAGCTCGCAGTGCAGTTTCCCATGATCGACACCGACGGCGACAACGTCAAAGCGGGCGTCGGTATGTTCGAGATGCCGCTTCTGGAGATAATGGAGGGCGACTCGTGATATCCTTCGCTGTTTTTCTGCCGTAACCGTCTCCAGAGGGGTTCCGTACCGGGGTGTCCGCCGTGTTTTCACCTCCACAAAACAGAGCACGTCATTGTCCCGCGCGATGAGGTCGATTTCACCTACGGGACACCGGTAGTTCGATTCGATGATAAAATATCCCTGTTTTTCCAAGTATTCCCGCGCCGCCTGCTCCCCCTCGTGCCCAAGAATGTGCGTGTTATGCCTTGCAGGAGAAGGACCGCCGGTGGATTTTACACAAGCCATAGCTATGAATCGCCTCCCGGTGTTCTTTCGTGGGGTATCCCTTGTTTTTCCGGAAATTGTACTGTGAATACTGGATATGGTACCGGTCCATGAGATGGTCCCGTGTGACTTTTGCAATAATAGAAGCGGCGGCGATGGAGACACTCAGCGTATCGCCCTTAATGATGGCCTGCTGTGGAATGTCGAGGTCGATGGGATCCCGTCCGTCGATAAGCATGAAGTCGGGCGGAACAGCCAGATCGAGGACGGCACGCTTCATGGCGTAAAGCGATGCCTGGAGGATATTGATTTCGTCGATAACGGATGCTTCAACGACGCCCAGCCCGACGGACAGGGCATCATTGAATATCACGGAATACAGGTGTTCTCTCCGTCGGGCGGTCAACTGTTTTGAGTCCCGGATCGTTTCGTTGCGATAATTCCGGGGGAAAACGACGGCGGCCGCCACCACGGGTCCTGCGAGCGGTCCGCGGCCCGCCTCATCGATGCCGGCAACAGTGCGGTGTCCCGCTTCGTATGCCAGGGATTCGTGGAGAGAGAGATGGTTATCGCCTGTCACGTTCCTTGATCCGCGCCTTCTTGCCCCTGAGGCCGCGCAGGTAGTAGAGGCGTGACTGTCTGACCTTGCCCCGTGTGACGACTTCAATCTTGTCGATAACAGGGGAGTGAATCGGAAAGGTCCGTTCGACGCCCACACCGTAGGATACTTTCCTCACCGTAAATGAGGCACGGCTCTGCCCGCCCGTTTTTCGGATGACGGCACCCTGAAACACCTGAATCCGCTCTTTCTGCCCTTCAACGATTTTGACATGTACCTTGACGGTGTCGCCCGGCTTGAATGCCGGAATATCCATTCTCATCTGTTCTTTTTCAAGCATGTCGATGACATTCATGAGTCTGACTCCTCCTGATAAATACTTATCCTATACCCGCCAGTCGATCAAGCGTGATGGCCACGGCTGAACGAACGGGCAAGTGATTGTATGTCGCATTCCCCCGAATGGGTTCAAGGATGATGTCGGCCCGCAGGAACACGGTTTCCGCCAGACCCCATCCCGTTCCAAAGATCAGAAGAACGTTTTTTCCTTTTTCGTGCACCATACGTTTCACGAGTGAATACGGTGATGCCTTTGTGTGAAAAACGGCGCTCGTTGCAACGAGCAACGGTGCGATGCCGTCGGTACCTACTATATCATTGATGGTTTCGTCAAGTGTTTCCGTAACAGTAATGAGGCGAAACGCATCGTGTCGTGACGGATTGTACTGTTTTCCGTATCCCTCCCGCCAGTGGTCAAGAATACGCTGAACGAACAATCGCTGTGCGGGCAAGGGTGTCACGATATAAAACCGGCGTACATCGTATGTCCGCGCCGTCCGGGCGATATCATGGATGTCCATGTTGGTGACCGCCGTCGTGACGACGTTACCCCGCTTGTTGAGAACGGGGTGATGCACAAGAGCCAGATCAATCCGTCCCTGCGTCATGCGGTGTGTTCCGTTTCCTCCACCATGATCGCACGAAGGACCGCCCGGTCATCGTCGCTCAACGATGCGCGTTCAAGCAAATCGGGCCGACGTGTCAGTGTCCGCCGAAGTGATTCCCTGTGCCGCCACTCGGCGATCTTCTTTTCGTGACCGGACAACAGAACTTCGGGAACCGTCCAGCCGCGAAATTCACGCGGGCGCGTATAGTGGGGACCCTCGAGGAGCCCCGTGGTAAATGAATCTTTTTCCACGGAGCCGCTGTTCCCCACGTAACCGGGGACGAGGCGCGAAACGGCGTCGATGACGATGAGAGCGGGAAGTTCTCCTCCGGAGAGGACGAAATCGCCGATGGATATCTCGGCATCGATGAGGTGCCGGCGTATCCTCTCATCAACCCCTTCATATCGCCCGCAGACCAGCACGATCCGTGCATACCGGGCCAGTTCCTCCGCCCGTTTCTGCGTGAAGGGTGTTCCCTGAGGAGAAAGGAGGATGGTGATTGACGGTCCGTCGACCACATCGATCTCGTCCAGTGCCCGGGCCACGGGCTCCACTTTCATGACCATACCGCCCCCCCCGCCGAAGGGCGTATCATCGGTGACCCGGTGACTGCCGCCGGCGTAGTCGCGGATATTGTGGAGGTTGACGTCAATGATCCCGCGGTCACGTGCCTTCTTGAGAAGGCTCTCACTCAAGGGCGAATCAAATAAACCGGGGAAGAGGGTCAGAATATCAAAGCGCATTACAGGTTCTCCAAGCCATCGATCAGGGATACGATCATGACCCCGGCGTCTGTATCGACCGACCTGACCACATCGGTAATAGCGGGAATGAGAATCTCCCTGTCACCTCCGGTGCAGACAAAAACATCGTTGCCCCCCGTCGGGATGATGTGGTCGATGACACCGATGCGCCTGCCGTCGTCCGTCAGGACGGTCAAGCCGATCAGGTCATCCCAGTAATATTCGTCATCCTCCAGCGGTTCCAGGTTGTCAGAGAGCGCAAAAACAGAACATCCCGCGAGCGTTCGTGCCAGCGACGCATTCACTCCGTCACAGTCCAGATAGAAAAGGGGCGGCTTAATCCGCAGGCGTGAAACGCGGTAGCGTCTCAACACTTTGTCGGGGTGCTCGATCATGACGGCATCCAGTGATTGAAGAAAGCCATGGGACTGTATGTACGAATATACCTTAAGGCGTCCCCTGACACCACTGGATGAGGTAATTTTCCCGATTTCGATGAGGTCTTCCAAGTTATTCGATGATTTCGAGTACCGCCCTCTTGTGAAGCTTCGATGAAGCGGCACTGAGAATCGTTCTCATCGCCTTGGCCGTCTTACCCTGTTTCCCGATTACCTTTCCCAGGTCCTCTTTCGAAACACGCAGTTCGATTACTGATGTCTGTTCGCCAATGACTTCCGACACATCGACTTGATCCGGATGATCAACTAACGCCTGCGCCATGTACTTGACCAAATCTTTCATCGTACCAACCTCCACTGATTCTTAAAGTAACACCTCTCGGGCATCGGAATACGTCGATAATCGAGATGCTTCTCCCTGTTACGATGGCAGAGAAATTCCCTTTTTCTTCAACAGGCTTGCGACCGTCACGCTCGGCGTGGCTCCCCGGGATAGCCATTCCCTGACACGATCCTCCTTCACGGTGATAAGAGCTGGCTCCTCTTTCGGATCGTAGTTCCCGATGATTTCTATAAAGCGGCCGTCGCGGGGTGCCTCATCATTGGCTACCACGATCCGGTAAAAGGGTCTTTTCTTTGAACCCATGCGCGTCATTCGTATTTTAACAGCCATTCTCGGTAAATACTACCTCCCATTATTTGTTTTGAATTTTTTTTGTTAACATATAATTTATGTTATGAAAAGAAAGAATTCCCTTTTATCAGGGATTTCATTCCTTTTTTGTTCATTTTTTTCATCATCTTCTTCATGTCCGCGTACCGTTTCAGGAGCCGGTTGACATCCTGGACGGTTGTGCCGCTTCCCCGCGCGATCCTCAGGCGGCGCCGGCCGTTTATGATTCTGTGATCGTTGCGCTCGTCCTTTGTCATGGAATCGATGATGGCCCCCGTTTTGATCAGTTCACCGTCATCAATCTGTATATTTTTGAGGGCCTTCATTTTCGATACGCCGGGAATCATGCCGATGATGTCCTGCAGCGACCCCATTTTGCGGATCTGCCGGAGTTGATTTTTGAGATCATCGAGTGAAAAGGCATCCTTCTTTATTTTTTCTTCCAGGTCCCGTGCCGCCCGTTCGTCGACGGCGGACTGTGCCTTTTCCACGAGAGAGACGATGTCGCCCATGCCGAGAATGCGGGATGCCATGCGCTCGGGATGAAATTCCTCGAGGTCGTCCATTTTCTCACCGACACCGATGAATTTGATGGGCGTACCCGTCACCTTCGTGAGGGAAAGTGCCGCCCCGCCCCGTGCGTCACCATCCATCTTTGTCAGAATAACGCCGTCCAGGTGGAGACGTGCGGTGAAGCTCTCCGCGACGTGTACGGCGTCCTGCCCCGTCATGGCATCGGCGACGAGAATGGATTCGGCCGGTCTGATTGTATTGTGGATGGATTCCAGCTCAGCCATGAGTTCTTCATCGACGTGGAGACGACCCGCCGTATCGATGATCACCGTATCGAACCCCTCGCGCCGGGCGGCCTCGACGGCGTTGACGGCGATGGCCACGGGTTGCTCTCCGGTATCTCCCTCGAAAAAGCCGCTGTCCGTCCGCTCGGCGAGTATCTTCAACTGCTCGACGGCGGCGGGCCGGTACACATCGACGGACGCCATCATAACACGCCGTGTGTCCCGGGAAAGCATGGACGCCAGCTTCGCCGCCGTTGTCGTCTTGCCGCTGCCCTGCAGTCCCACGAGCATAATAACGGCGGGGTGGTAATTCGCCAGTGCAAGGTGTGCGCTGTCGGATCCCATCAGATCCGCGAGACGGTCATGGACAATCTTCACAACCTGATGGCCGGGGTTGATACTTTCGATGACTTCCTGACCGATGGCGCGGGACTGGACGTCCGCGATGAATTCCTTGACAACCTTGAAGTTGACGTCCGCCTCCAGGAGGGCGATGCGCACGTCCTTCAGCGCGAGGCGTAATGATTCTTCATCGATACGGGCCCGGCCTTTCAGCGATTTGAAGACGGTTTCCAGTTTTTCTGTCAGGTTCTCAAACATCGGTGTCTATCCATATCCTCCATTTTCACCCGGACTCACGAAGGTGCAATCGCTTTTATCAGGCATTGTATGTCCCGCATTTCCTTCTCAATGGCGCGCGCCGCCGTGACGGCGGCATCCCGTGTCTGAAATCCCGGTATGGTGATGCGGTACCAGCATCCTGATGACGCGAGTCTAATTTCTTCAAGAGCGGGTATGTATCCCATTTTCCGCAAAGAGTCCATCACCGGCTCGGTCATGCTCCTTTTTTTGAAAGAAGCGACCTGAACGATGTAGACCCTTTCCGGTTGATGCCGGGATGGTTCCTGTGTCTTCAGGCGATGCTGTTCCGCCGCCGGCTGCTTTCTCGTGAGCCGTTCATAAAAGGTGAACGTTTCCTCGCCCGTTTTGTCAGCGGATTCACTTTCTCGGTCCGCCGGAATGACGTCTTTCAGCGTGTCATGCAGTTTTTCGGGGATCTCGTGGACGATTTTCCGCGGATACGTATCGATGTGTTTCCCGACCTGCACGCCCATTACAAAGGCGCCGAAAATAAGCAGCGACACTCCGAAGGTGAAAAGGACAAGACCAAACGTGCCGAGTTTGAATTCAACGCCTTTTTTGTTTCGTGCCGCCATGATGTCAGGTTCCGTCGAGGCTCGTTTCTTCGCCGCCGGGCCGTTACATCCGCTCGGGTGCCGAGACACCCAGTATGCGCAGGGCATTCCGCACAACCGTTCCCACCGATGCAACGAGGAAGAGGCGGGCCGATGTCAGTTTCCTGTCGTCTGAGATAACCCGGTGCTTATTGTAGTAACTGTGAAACAACGATGCAAGGTCGTTCAGATAAAAGGTTATCCGATGCGGCTCGAATGATTGAGCGGAGCCTTCAATGACGTCGGGATATCTGTCGATCATCTTGACAATATCGCTCTCTTCCGGTTGTACAAGACGACTGACGTCGACATCGTCATATCGGGGGACACCGTAACCCTGTTCGGCGGCGTTTCGGATAATGCTCATGACGCGCGCGTGAACATACTGCACGTAGTAGACAGGGTTCTCGTTTGACTGCCGTTTGGCGAGTTCAAGATCGAAGTCGAGGTGGCTCTGTGACCGCCGCATGAGGAAATGGTACCGCGCCGCGTCGCGCCCCACCTCGTCCATGACTTCCCGCAGTGTAACAAATTCACCGGCCCGTGTGGACATGGCGACGGGAACACCGTCCCGCACGAGATTGACGAGCTGAACGAGGATAATTTCGAGGGCTTTTTTGTCCTTTCCAAGTGCCTGGATGCCCGCGTACATGCGGGGCAGGTACCCGTGGTGATCGGCGCCCCATATGTCAATAACCGTTGAGAACCCCCGGTCATATTTGTTTTTATGGTAGGCGATGTCGGCGGCGAAGTATGTAGGCGCCCCGTTTTCCCGGACGACGACACGGTCTTTCTCGTCGCCGAAGTCGGTTGTGCGGAACCAGAGCGTCGGTCCGTCGCGGTAAATATGGCCCTTTTCTTCCAGCTCCGAGAGGAGCGCCTCGACGCCGTCGTATGCGTAGAGGGATTTTTCGCTGAAGAAAGAGTCGAAGGAAACGCCGAAATCGGCGAGATCGTTTTTAATATCGTCGAGTATGATCCCCGCGGCGATCTCAGTCAACAGAAGAACCGTTTCTTCCTTCGTGGCGGAGCGCAGTTCGTCTCCCCTTTTTTCGGCGACCGCCTGTGCGATGTCGCGGATATAATCGCCACGGTAGCAGTTGTCGGGGAACGGCTCCGTGTCGCCCAGCAAATCACGGTAGCGGTAAAAAACGGACTCGCCCAGCAGGTTCATCTGTTTCCCCGCGTCGTTGATGTAGTACTCGCGGGTGACGTCATGTCCCGTCGCCTCGAGGATGTTCGCCAGTACATCGCCGACCACGGCGCCACGGGCATGGCCGATGTGCAACGGACCCGTCGGATTGGCACTGACGAATTCCACCTGTACTTTTTCCCCTGCGCCCATATCGGATGTGCCGTAGCGCTCGCCCTGCGCATCGACGTTTTTCAGGCGTGACGCCCAGAATGAACCGCTGATGAAGAAGTTGATAAAGCCGGGACCGGCGATTTCCGTCTTTTCCAGCATGTCTGTGTCATCACAGATGTGTTCCACGATCACTTCCGCGATTTCCCGCGGTTTTCGACGCTGGCTCTTTGCGAGAAGCATGGCGATGTTGGTCGCGTAATCACCGTGGGCCGCTTCACGAGGGTATTCCACCTCGATGGGCGGAACATCGTCCCGCTGAAGCGTACCCGTATTAAAACAGTCTTCGAGCGCCGACTCGATCAGATGGGTCAGTTCTTCCTTCATGACGTGGTGCGACTTTCCTTGTTTTAAAATGAAAAAGTTGGCGCCAAGGCCAACCCTTTCTTTGTCCCTCCGGGAGGTACGTTTCCTCTTATATAGATACGCACGGGAAGTCAAGCGTAATATTGGTGAAGAGAGTATTACTGAATCCTCCTGTCCTGCCAGAACAGCATGTTCGTCCGGTTGGAAATGCCCGGCGGATCGTAGTCGACCCGTTTCGTGTCACCGCCGATTCCACCACCACCGCTGGTCGTGCTATAGAGGTCCGGCGGCAGCGCCCCCCCCGGTTTCAGCGATATGACGGGCGGCGCGGGGATGCCCGCTCCGAGTTCCAGTGTCCTGCCGCCGTCGGCAAAAACGCCCGCGCCCGTGACGTAGTGAACACCGTACAGGGTGGCGTCGCCTCCCTGGGAACAGACATCGCCGGTTGCATCGGGGGTGAATGTGGAGAAATAGATGTATCCGCCGAATACGGCCGGGTCGCCCAACACCTTTTCGCCGGCTCCGGGGAGGGTGATGTACCATCCGTTGTTCGTCGATGATACGTCATAAAGGGTCGCGGTGATATCATCCAGGTTGGCACTGGTGTAGGTCGACGTCATGTCTTCGTCTTTGACCGCGAAGAATCTGTGCTGGCTGTCCGTTTCCAGGGGGTCCGTTTTGTCTCCCGTCCCCCAGTATATCCAGATGTTTCCGCTCTTATCGCGGGAGACGGCCGGCGATGTGTATATGGGCTGGTTGTCGGACGCCTCGAAGAGGAGACTGCCCATCCATGATGTGGTGTCGCAGGAGGTGCCGTCGTCTTCTTCACAGAATGAAAAACGCCATATGTTGCCACCGAGGTCTCCGATATAGGCGAGATCGATGAATCCGTCCAGGTCGCGGTCGATAACGGCGGGCGGGGCACAGAGGCTGTAGTCCATGGTGGTGTCGTCTGCCCGGGTATAACTCCAGAGGATCGATCCGTCGGTGAGATTAACGATGAAAAAGCCCTTTCCCCGTGTGTCGCAGGTCTCGCCCGTGCAGTCACCGGCATTGTAGCCGGCCCCCATGAATCCGACCCACCGTTCGTTTCCGCCCACGGAGACCCTGTTTATCATAATCTTGCACCATGGATCGCCGAGGTACGGGCCGTCGGTGGCGCCGGGGCTTAACATCCATTTCACCGTGGGGCTTGTCACGTCGGTGACGTCGAGACAGTAATAGCCGCCGTAGTATGGATAGGTCGTTGAATAAAAGGAGCTGTAACCGGTGTCACACGTGCTGGACGAACTCCAGAGGTAGTTGCCGGCGCCCCGACCCTCTCCGAAGATAAGGAGGGTTTTCCAGTCGGAGGCGGATTTGGCCGATCCGTCGCCCGTGCCCAGCCACACGTCCCCCGCCGTCACCACACCGTCCACGAAGTACCGGTGGCTCTGGGACGTGGGATGGGTCGTATGGACGATGTATTGAAGCTTCTGCCTCAGGTTGGGTGGTATAAAGCTCCACCGCTCCGCGCCGCTGTCGGCACGGAAGGCATGCAGCTGTCCGTCATTTGCGCCGACGATGATAGTCCGCAGACCGTTTGTCGATGTCCGTGTGTGATTCGCCCGGTGAGTTGCGAAGGCTCCGTTTTCATCATGTATGTCGTCGAAATATTCCGAGGGAGTGGCAATGGTGATGGGATAGGAACGGAAGACATCACCCAGTTTCCAGTTGTCGGGGTTGTAGTCGTCCTCTCCGCGGATGTATCCTACGATCGTCGCGCGTTCTTCTTCTGTTGTCACGCCCAGGTCCGCCATCGTCATGGTGTCCACGGTGAACGCCGTCAGGGCGCCCGACTTCGCCGTATAGATGGTGCGCGACGACGCGTCTGTGGCCTGCAGAACATATCCCGCGTCCCACAGCTCGGACCCCACGGTGCCGTCGCTGTTGATGTTGAATTTCCGCAAGTGTCCGAACCAGAACGGATCGTCGGTCAGGGGTATGAAAGAGCCTTCGTACAGGTAGTTTTCGTCGGAGACACGTGACGATGTGACGGATGTGAGAGCGAACTTGTACGTGTTTTCGATGATCTCCTGGAATATTGAATTCAAAGACATGATGAGTTCCGACACGTTGTCCGCGTAATAGGCCCTGCCCTGGACGTCCGTTCCGCCGTACTGTGCCATGGAATCGAGTTTTGCCTTCGCCTCGTCCGTCAGGCCGAGGCCGATGATGTATGTTTTGATATCGAAGTCATAGGATTCCGTGTCGACATCGACGGACAGACTGCGCAGTGTCTCCAGCTTGGTCAGGGCTTCGGGCATGAGTTCGTCTGCGCTGCCCGTCGTCCCGTTTTCATCCACGCTGGGCAGGCCGTCGGTGACGTAAACGATAAAATTTTTCTGGCACCAGTACTGTACGGGACTCTGGCCGCTATAGGTGCCGGTGCCCCTGAAATAGTCGATGGCCGACTGGAGGGTGCCGGCGGTCGGTGTCAGGCCCGCGTTGACGATGTACGGGCAGCTGTTGGGATTGCTTGTGCTCGTGCAGCTCATATACCCCGATTCGTTGCTTTCTTTCGTGTCGAGCTTGGCGAGGAGGGCGTTTTTCTGCGTATCGGATTCATCGTTATCGGTGCAGGCAACGTGCAGGTACCCGTCCCCCGGGGAACTGTTGGAAAACCACGTTCTCCCTGAATAGTACCAGGCGAGGCGTCTGCCGAAGTCGCCGAAGCCCAGGGCATAGTCCTCGTCGGTGGGATAGAATCCCCATTGGAAGACGTAGTCGGAATACCCGGTATAAGTATCGGAGGTTCCCGTCTTTGTTGCATAGCCCGTATACGTGTCCGTGTTGCCTTCTTCGGGGCTGTAGCTCGTGGCGTAGGCGAAGCGCGTTCCCTGACTTGAGGAACTGTAGAGTGTGCCCGGTGCCTCGAAATATACATAATTCGAGGCATCCGTGGGGTTCACATACCGGTGGCTCTTCGGGTAGCAGAGGCCGCAGTACCGGTTCCGCTCCTCGGAACCGGTGGAGTAATTGGAGATGACTTCATCCATATAGTTCACATCGAAGACGCTGTTCTGTGACTGGCAGACGGTTTCACAGGCCGTTTTTTTCTCAAGACTCCCGGTCTTGCAGTATTCCTTTCATTCGGGAGGAGGGTCGGGACAGTAGGACTTCGGTTCATAGGAGCAGAAATAGACGGTACCGTGCAGGTAATACTTGCTGGCGCCGGACAGCTTGTAGGTCATCAGGCCGAGACGCATTTTTTCGATGTAGGCGTTGACGATGCCCGCAAGAGCGTTCTTGCCTTCGACGGAGCGGCTTCCCGTCGCCCACGAACAGATGCCGTTTCCGATAAAATCCTGGTCCATGCTGTTTGAATTGTCGAGGATGAGGAGAACGTTCGGTTTGACGGATATGGTAAACAGGGCCTCTTCCGCCGCGTCGCCGGATACCGCCGTCAAAAGAGCCAGTATACACAAAGACATGCCGCATATGACGGGAAACGAAAAGAGGGATTTTGTAATTTTCATGATACGATCCTCACTGTGATATATAACGCCTTATTTATCCACAAAGTCGTGAGACAAAACCGCATGCGCTTATCATCCGTTATCGTAAAATGACCTCGACGAGCACCCCATTAACGAAAGACATCTCCACTATGACGGTTTTGTCCCGGTTTCGGTTTTTGTAGCGCGAATAATCTTTCACCGGGACGCGGCGGAGGCTGTACCGCTCTCCGTTCGTCAGATAGAGTGTGTGATCCCCGATTTTGTCAAGCACGCCGGACCGCAGTGCAACGGTCTTCGCGGGACGCCGTGCCGGGACCGCTGATTTCGTGCCGCCGGCAATACACAGCGCATCCGCGGAGGAGGTCCCGATGATAAAACAGGCCGTGATGAGCATGAACCATCGGACGATTCGTCCTGCATGCCGTGTGTCGTATGCCGAGCATCCGTGGTGCATTATATTCTCCATTGCCTTTCCGCTCGTTCAGCGAGCCATCGTGGACATTTCGACAGGTCCGTAACCCAGGCCGACCGTGATTTGAACTGTTTTGTCGTACCGGGTATTGGCACCCGTAATGGTTGTGTTGTAGCGTGTTTGCCCCCACGTCTGCCATCCGCCGATGGAATACCCCGGCAGCGGTACGATTTCCGGTGGGGACGTAGGACGTGTCGGTGTCACCACGGAATAAACCGTTCCCGGATCGGTGGTGCTGTCCACCGGTATATTCGAAGCGGCAGATGCGCTGCAGTTTGAGGGATCGAAGGTTAGCGTCATGGCGTGCAGGCCGGATTCACAGGCGGAGAAGGCCTTTTTGTCCCCAACGACAACGGCACTGATGCGAATGTCCTGACTGGACAAAGTCAGGGCGAGAATGCCGACGGCAAGGAGGATCATCGATGCAATGATCGCCGTGACGAGGACGAAGCCCTTCTCATTTCCGATGCTTATATGGTGTATTTTACGTATCATCACCGTTTACCATGCGACGGGGTGGTTCCTCGGGACAACGCTTGTCGAATAAATCATGCGTCTCCGTTGGCCGAGTGTCGGGTCGATTTCTTCCGTATCCACCACGATTGTAATTTCTATCCGTCGGATATCGGGAATATCACCGGGCAGTTGCGACACCGGTATCTCGGTGCCGTCTCCGTCGTAGTACCGGAAAAGGGGAATGCCGGTCGACTGATTGGCGACACGGACATCCCGGGCGTTACCGGTCTGCGCGCCGAGAAACGGTTGCGGGGTTCCGCAGTTCGTCCGCCGTGTGATGTATTGATTGTTCGTGTCGTAGTTGTACTGGATGATTTCGTTTGATGTATCCCTGATGACCGAACTGGCGTCGATATCCATCTGCACGGAGAGTGATGTCGCCGTCGCATTCTGGATACCTTTATATTCCTGATTGGCGGACAGACCCTGGCAGGTTGCCGCCGTGCTGCTGCTTCCTTCAGTCCACAACCCTTCGGAGAAGCTCGGGTTATATGAGGCCATGCGTATCTCCAGTGACATGATTTCGAGGGCTGCCCGGGCGTCCTGTTGCGCAATGACCTTCCGTTCCACCGATGCGGACGACCGCTGACCCATGATCATGGCCGCGTAGACGGCGGCCATGATAACAAGTCCGATGGACGCGGCGACGAGTACCTCGGCAATCGTATAACCGGCTGTGCCCATCGGCGTTTTTCTGGGGGTGACCGTCATGCCTGTCCTTTTCATGATCGAAAGGGCTCCTGTCTGCTGACAATGATACTTTCGGAAATACCCGTTGCGTTGCCGGGCCATGTGATGACAACGGTAACAGTCCATGACTGGTTTCCGTTATCCGTAATGGTCGTTTGAACGCTGTAAGGAACATCACCGTTTTGTCGCGATGTTCCACCGCTGGGGAAAACCGTCTTCGATGTTGTGCCGCCGGTGACATCGAGGTCGGCATTCATAATGAGTACCTCGTTTGTTTCCAGCTCGTCCTGCAGCACATTGGACGCCCTACTCAGCATGTCGGAGCGCGAGGCCGTTTTCCATGACATGGGCTGCATGGACAGTATCGCCGCCACGGCGATGGTTGTCAGGAAAAGGGCGAGTACCACTTCCGCCAGTGTCATTCCCTTCTTATTGCATAACAAATACGACATTTGTTCGTCCCGCAATATTCACGGTAATTGTTGCCGTGGAACCGCGACTGTTTGTGAGTACCACATGACCCGCAGTGGCTGTTCCCCGTGTTTGAAAAAAGAGGTTTTGGCCCGCACCGAACACCGCACTCGTGATGGTGATGCCGTTGCCGAAATCATCGGGATGACAGGTTGTGATCGTCGTATAGGGGCTCCCTGAAGAGGTCCCTTCCTCGATGATATAGAGGTTGTTGTCCGGCTCATAAAGGATACGATGCCGTATCCCCTTCGCGATGGACCGGTGCCGGTATTCCATGATGTAAGAAACGGCACTTTGCGCCGCACTTCTCAGGTCGGCGTTATGGCGGTATTTCATAAAGTTTGGAGCGGCGATGGCGGCAATAATGCCGATAAGTCCAATGGTGATGAGCAACTCAATGAGCGTGAATCCTGTTTCCCGGGTCGTTCTCATGGCGGTCCTCTTTTCACGGGAGCACAAGCAGAGCGTTGAAGTGCGCCCCGCAGAAAAGGTAGAGGACGGCGGCGAGCGAGAGAAAGGGTCCGAAGGGAATGGCGGTCTGCATGCTTCCCCGCTGATAAACCATGACGGCAACGCCCACAACCGCGCCGAAAAGGGAACTGATCAGGATGACGAAGAGCAGAGATTGCCACCCCAGAAATCCGCCGATCATTGCAAGGAGTTTTATGTCGCCTCCTCCCATGCCTTCCTGTTTCTTGATGAGCTTGTAGACAAAGCCAACGAAGAAAAGTGAACCGCCGCCCACAATACAGCCGATCAGGGCGTCGCGAAATGAAAGTTCCATGATGAACACACCCGATGCGAGAAAAAGAGGAATGCCAGGCAGTGTAATGACATCGGGAATGATCTGGTGTTTCAGGTCTATGAACGTGATGACGATAAGGGCCGCCGTGAAGAGGAAGGTCACCGCGAACCGGAGAGTAGGGCCGAATTTCATAAAGAGGGTGAGGGAGGCCGCGGCGGTAATGATTTCGACGACAGGATAAACAGGCGATATGCGGACGTGACAGGAACGGCAGGTACCGCGAAGCAGACAATAACTGACTATAGGTATGTTCTCGTACCATGTCAGCGGTGTGCCGCAAACCGGACAGTGCGAACCAGGGAAAACAATCGAGTCTCCCGCGGGAATGCGGGCGATGCAGACGTTGAGAAAGCTGCCCACAATCGAGCCGACAATGAAAGAAATCAGTAGCAACAGAGGGTCCGATGTTACCATTTCGGCATCTCGCTAAAACTCATTTGAACGCGAAGCAGCCTGATCATGCACGAACACGCCTCGACAAGCCGATCTTTTTCCCACGGAGCAATCACTCCGGGGTGGAAGAGACGGATTCCCGCGCTGCCATACGTCCTTTTATTTATACAACCAGAAAATCGCACTTTAACCTCCACCATCATATACTAAATATTTGATTAAAGTACAATGAAGGGCGTAATACGAAAACAGTGAAATCGGTTACATCCAGGCGGCCCGTGTCCTCATTCGTTGAAAAAAAAGTGCATTCACATTACAATCGCCACGGACGGAACAAGAAAGGAGTGAGAACACATACCATGA
>Ga0272441_10005729_pt1 | contig 21331 bp, 9 predicted proteins | sample SSMProp6N_FD_193582 | JGI IMG/M metagenome (GOLD analysis project Ga0272441, IMG submission 193582) | Marine sediment archaeal communities from Little Sippewissett salt marsh, Falmouth, MA, United States - SSM-Prop-6N | ecosystem: Environmental > Aquatic > Marine > Wetlands > Sediment ...
TACAAGATTAAGAAAAAGGAAATCGTATCGTGATGCAATGGCGTTTTGAGGTTTTTAATCGTTCCGGCTCAGCGGACGTTCACGGTAACAGCGTCCTGGAGGAAATAAAGGAACTGCAAATCGGCTCTGTGGAAGCGGTGCAGTCGGCGAAGGTTTTTTTGATTGAGGCCGACTTTGACGAGGCTTTTGCCAAGCGTCTGGCAAAAGAGCTTCTGGCCGACCCTGTCTGTGAGGAATATTATATAGGCAGAAGCGGTTCGCCGACCGGGCTGGCAAGGGCGACTCTAATTGAGGTACATTTGAAAAGCGGTGTTACCGACCCCGTGGCTGAATCGGTAATGACGGCGATAGCAGATATGGGCGTGAAGGTCGAAAACGTGCGGACAGCGCGAAAATACATCCTGCTGGGCGAAATCAGCCAGAGTCAGGCCGACACCATAGCAAAGAAAATTCTCGCAAACGACTGCATCGAAGATTGCATTATAGGCAACGAAGCAGAGCCTCCAAGCCCGCATTTGAAACCTTATGAATTAACAATTTCGCATTGGCCCGTGTGCGACCTCGAAGACGAAGAATTGACAGCTCTGAGCAAGGATAAGGACCTGTTCCTCGACCTGGTCGAGATGCAGACAATTCAAAAATACTACAGGCAGCTCGGCAGAGAACCGACCGACGTGGAATTAGAGGCAATCGCACAAACCTGGAGTGAACACTGTGTTCACAAGACGCTTAAAAGCTCTGTGGATATGACAATCGACGGACAACATGAGCATTTTGATAATCTGCTGAAAGAGACGGTCTTCAGGGCCACGAAAGAACTTGATAAAAGCTGGTGCATCTCGGTTTTTGTCGACAACGCCGGCGTGGTGGAATTTGACGAAGACTCAGCGGTTTGTTTCAAGGTTGAGACGCACAATCATCCTTCGGCCCTTGACCCTTACGGCGGGTCGGCTACGGGTATCGGCGGGGTGATTCGCGACCCTATGGGGACCGGACTGGGTGCAAAACCAATCGCTAATACAGATATATTCTGTTTCGGTGAGCCGGACAAAAAACTTGAAGAAGTCCCCAAGGGCGTTTTGCATCCGAGAAGAATTATGAGAGGTGTTGTCGCCGGTGTTCGCGACTACGGCAACCGAATGGGAATACCAACCGTCAACGGAGCGATTTATTTCGATGACAGGTACCTTGCTAATCCGCTGGTCTATTGCGGCAATGTCGGCCTGATGGACAGAAATAAATGTTTCGAGGAGCCACAGGTAGGAAACCTGATTATCGTGGTTGGAGGAAGAACAGGCAGGGACGGAATACACGGGGCAACTTTTTCTTCCGGAGAAATGACGCACGAATATGAGACAATTTTCTCGCATGCCGTACAAATAGGTAATCCAATAACGGAAAAAAAGATGCTTGACGTGCTGCTTGAAGCAAACAAGGCGGGCCTCTACGAGGCAATCGCCGACTGCGGAGCGGGGGGCCTTAGCGGCGCGGTGGGTGAACTGGGCAAGGAACTTGGAATTGAAGTCAACCTGGAAAAAGTGCCGTTAAAATATGCCGGGCTCAACTATACGGAAATCTGGATTAGTGAAGCACAGGAAAGAATGGTTGTAGCGGTTAAGCCGGAAAACCTGAAGGCTATAATGAAAATCTTCGACGGCGAAAATGTCGAGGCGACGGTAATAGGCAGGTTCACAGGTGATAAGAAACTGAGATTGAGATATAACGGCCAACAGGTAGCTGAACTGGATATGGAGTTTCTCCACGATGGGGTTCCCAAATATTCCCGTAAAGCAATATGGGAAACCCCGAAGCTGGTCGAAACAAGTATGCCGGAAAAAGATAATTATAATGATGAGGTTCTGCAAATCCTGTCTTCTTACAATGTCGCCAGCAAGGAGTGGGTCATTCGCCAGTACGACCACGAGGTACAGGGAGCCTCGGTTGTTAAGCCTTTAACAGGTGTAAACAACGACGGGCCAGGCGATGCGGCTGTGATAAGACCAAAATATAATTCCGACAGGGGTGTTGCGATTAGCTGTGGGATGAATCCCATATACGGGGACATTGACCCGTACTGGATGGCACTGGCGGGGATTGATGAGGCAGTCAGAAACCTCGTATGTGTGGGCGGGCGATTCGACAGGATTAGCCTGCTGGATAACTTCTGCTGGGGCGACTCAAGCCGTCCCGAAACTTTAGGGACACTTGTACGGGCGGCCCAGGCATGTTATGACGGTGCAATGCAATATCAGACGCCGTTTATATCAGGTAAAGATTCCCTGCACAATGAATTCACCTGCGACGACGGAACTCAAATCGCTATTCCATCGACGCTTTTGATAAGCGCTATGTCGATAGTTGATGATGTCAACAAATGTGTTACGATGGATGTAAAAAAAGCCGGCAACCTTTTATTCATAGCAGGCGAGACAAAAAATGAACTTGGCGGTTCACACTATTACAAAATAAACGGCCAAATCGGCGCAAACGTCCCGAAGGTAGACCTTGAAACAGGGCCGAAAATTGCAGCGAAAATCTGTCAGGCAATAGCCGACGGTCTTATTGTTAGCTGCCACGATTGCTCCGAAGGCGGACTTGCTGTGGCACTGGCGGAGATGGGCTTTGCAGGGGGACTGGGGATAGAAACTGACCTGAGAGGATTGCCGAAGAGTGACGATTGCTCAAGGATAGATGCGCAATTGTTCAGTGAGTCGAACAGCCGCTACATAGTTGAGGTTGAGCCGGAAAATTATGACGCCTTCGCAAAACTCATGCTCAATTTGCCGTTTGGGCAAATCGGTAAAGTAACGAATGAAAAAACTCTCCTGATAAAAGCTCAGGACGGCAAAGCTGTTATCAAGGCTGATTTGAGTTCCTTGAAAGAGGCGTGGCAGAAAACGTTTGATTGGTAGTAATAATATTTTTGATTTTTGAATTGAGAAAAGAATGTCAGAAGTAAAGGCGATAGTATTACGGGCAGCTGGGATAAACTGCGATATGGAGACCGAGCATGCTCTCGAACTGGCAGGAGCAAGAGCCCAGCGAGTGCACATAAATCGGTTAATCGAGAACAGGAAGATGCTCAAGAAATTCCAGATACTTGTTTTTCCCGGCGGTTTCAGTTACGGCGACGACGTTGCCGCGGGAAAAATCCTGGCCAATCAGGTAGTACATCATCTTTCTGAACCGCTGAGGAAATTTATAAAAGCCGGCAAGCTTGTGCTCGGAATATGTAACGGCTTTCAGGTACTTGTCAAGGCAGGGATTCTACCCGGCCTTGACTCGAACAACGGGCAGGAAGATGTTACTATCACTTATAACGACAGCGGCAAATTCGAGGACAGGTGGGTTTATCTGGCGCCGCAGACTAACAAATGTGTTTTTATCGAAGCCGGCCGGCGAATCTATCTTCCGATAGCACACGCCGAAGGAAAAGTGGTAACCAGAGATGGGGAAACTTTGGATAAATTGAAGACCGCCGGACATATCGCCTTTAAATATGTGGATGAAAACGGCGCCGAAGGCGACTTCCCCGTCAACCCCAACGGCTCAATGGATTCAATAGCGGGTCTGACCGATGGTACCGGCAGGGTCCTCGGGCTTATGCCGCATCCGGAGAGGTTCGTAAGGAAGACCCAGCACCCACGCTGGACGAGAATGGAAAATGACGGAGCAGCCGACGGAATGACAATCTTCAACAATGCCGTCAAATATATCAGGGAAAATTTTTGAAAAAGAAACAATTATGAAAATAACAAGCGCAAAAATATACTTAATAGATATCGACGCACGACGTCCCGTGTTGCTACAGTTATTTACCGATGAAGGCATCATCGGCGTCGGCGACGCCGCTGTTTCTTATGGTTTAGGTAATACGGCTGCCGCAGCGATGATAAAAGAGTTGACAGAGAGATTCCTGCTTGGCAATGACCCTTTCTGCATCGAAGCAATATGGCACCAAATGTACGACCACACATTCTGGGCCAAGGGCGGCGGCTCTATCCTTTTCCCGGCCGTCAGTGCCGTCGAAACAGCATTGTGGGATATAAAAGGCAAGGCGCTCAAAGTGCCCGTCTATGAAATGCTCGGCGGCAAAATCAGGGACAAAGCGCGTGTCTATGCAAATGGATGGTCCTTTCGCTGTACAACACTTTCCGACTATGCTCGCCAGGCCGAAAAAGTTCTCGAAGATGGATATACGGCCCTGAAGATCTATCCCCTGTCGCGTCCGGATGGTAGCGGTCACGGCAAACTAAGACATGTTTCTCTCCGCTCGATAGATCGTGATGACGAAAAATGGGTCATTGACAGCGTCAAAACCGTTCGCGATACTGTCGGACCTGATGTTGATGTGATGGTTGACATAAGCTGTTCACTTACAACTGATGTCGCCATAAGGCTCGGCCGCAAACTTGAAGAGTACGACCTCTATTTTTATGAAGAACCGGTTGACCCATTCGATGTTGATGCCCTCAAAAAAGTTTCCGACCACGTAAATATTCCAATTGCCGTCGGTGAAAGACTATATACCCGTTACGGATTCCGCCGTATATTCGAGACTCACGCAGCAGACATATTGCAGCCGGACCTCGGATGTACCGGCGGCCTGCTCGAAACAAAATATATTGCAGCTATGGCCGAAGCATACTCAATGAGGCTACAACTGCATACCTGTTCCAGTCCGGTTGCGACAGCGGCAGCCCTGCAGCTCGATGCATGTATGCCCAATTTTGCTATCCAGGAAATTTACCCGTATCGTGTGCCCGAACATTGGGCAATGGTGGACCACGCCCCGGAACTGGATATTAAAAACAGCTTCATGCCGATATCCGACCGCCCCGGCCTTGGAGTGGAACTGAATAATAAAACAGTTGAGCCGTTCCTATGGGCTGAGTGTAAACTGCAGTAAAAACAACAGGTAGAAAGAAATCGGTAGGGCGGCTATCGATTGATTCTTTTGTAAAAAATAGAAACATGGAGAAGATGGAGACCAACGAATCAAAACAGAAACGATGCGGGCTGAGGGCATCTCTTTATAAACCACTAAAGGCCAGCGACGTAAAGAAGATAGTTGATTGTTCGTTCGAGATATTGGAACGCTCGGGCATAGCGGTGTATTCGGAGACGGCATGGAAAGCCTTCGAGGCCGCTGGCGCCCAAACAGACCCGCACACGAGAATCGTAAAGCTCCCGAAAGCTTTAGTAGAAGATGCCGTCGCTTCCAACCCTTCATCGCTTACTCTTTATTCAAGAGACGGAAATTTCGATGCCGTCCTGGAGAAAAACCGCGTCCACTACGGCACCGGCGGAACTGCAATTTATGTCCTCGACCCCGACAGCCAACAGCGCCGTCCGTCCCTCTTAAAAGACGTCGCCTTAAATGCCAAAATTGTAGACCATCTCGAAAATATCCATGTCTTCACCATCAACGTTTTTCCAAACGACATCGAAAATAGTGACGACATCGATGTAAATCGTTTTTTCCATTCTCTTGATAATACCACCAAGCATATAATGGGCGGCATTTATTCTCTGGCGGGCTGCCGGCAGGTGGTGCAAATGGCCGAGATATTAGCTGGAAGTCCAGAGGCATTGCGAGAAAAACCGTTTTTTTCTTTTATTACGCTGATTATCAGCCCCTTCAAGATAGATAAGGACTACGGGGAGATTACCTGCTACCTGGCACGGGAGTCTTTACCGGTGGTCGTGCCCAGCGAACCGATTTGCGGGACTACCGCGCCGGTAACGCTGGCTGGAAATGTTCTGACTCACATCGCCGAAACTTTAGCCGGAATCGCGCTTATCCAGTCTGTGCGAAAGGGAGCCCCCGGTATTTGCGGCAGCGTAGGGTCAATTCCGGATCTTAGAACAATGAACCATTTGGGCGGGCCCATCGAAAGGGCTATGCTAAACGCCGCTGTTGCACAGGTTGCACAATATCTCGAAATTCCATTGTACTCCACCGGCGGCACCTCGGATGCTAAAGACGTAGGTATTCAGGCTGCGTATGAAAGTGCGATGTCGAGTCTTCTGGTGGCAATGTCAGGGGCAAATTACATCCACGACATCGCCGGTTTGATGGAGTCCGATTTGACTGTTTCTTATGATAAGCTTGTTATGGATAATGAAATACTCGGTATGTGTCAGCGCGTGCTGCGGGGTATTGAGGTCAACGACGAAACTCTGGCAGCAGAATTGATGATAGAGAAAGGTCCCGGCAGGGACTACCTGACCGAAGAGCACACTTTGCGGCACATGCGCTCCGAGTTCTTCGTTCCCCGGCTGGCAAATCGTAAGAAACGCCAGACTACGTCACAGGATGATGATGCCCTGACACGGGCAAGTTCCATTGTCGAACATCTCCGAAAAATACCTACTCCAGGCTGTCTGCCGGTCAATATCAAAAATAAAATCCTGAAGAAATTCCCCCAAATTCACTCAACATCCCTGGAAAGTTAGGGGGACTGATGCAAAAAAAGAAAAGCCCACTGACCTTATGGCTCGAATCGGCACCTGCGTCGGTTTTTGCATCGTATTCTATTGCCGCCTCGTTTGCCGTCTATTTCTTTATGTTTGCCTTCCGCAAACCGTTCGCCGCGGCTCAATACGAGGGCCTCAAGTTCCTCGGTACAAACTTTGACCTAAAGACGGCTTTGGTAATGAGCCAGGTCCTCGGTTACGGCCTGTGCAAATATTTTGGAGTCAAGTTCTGTTCGGAGGTCACGCGCGCATTCCGCGCCCGGGCGATGATATTGATGATTTTGTTAGCAGAAGCCGCTCTACTGCTGTTTGCGATATTGCCCGCCGACTGGAAGGTTATAGCCATTTTTCTTAACGGCTTTCCATTGGGGATGATGTGGGGGCTGGTCGTCAGATATCTCGAGGGACGACGAACGTCGGAAATGCTGCTGGCCGGTATGAGCTGCTCGTATATTATCGCCAGCGGAGTCTTCAAGGATATCGGTTTGTCGCTGATGAACAACTTCGGCATTGCAGAAGCCTGGATGCCGGTAACCACAGGCCTTTTGTTTCTGCCAATGTTCCTTTTGGCTGTGTGGCTTCTAAACCAGCTGCCCGAACCAAATCCCATGGATATAGCCGCGCGAGTCCAGCGAAAAACTATGAACGGCGCCGAACGTATTGACTTTGTAAAACGTTTCCTCCCCGGTTTGGCTCTGCTGCTTATCGTCTATTTTTTCCTGAACGCATACAGGGAATTCCGCGACAACTTCGGTGTGGAGATTTTTCGCCAGTTAGGCTGCGAAGGAAAATCCGCCGTTTTCACACGTGCCGAGTTTGCCGTCGCTCTCGGTGTTCTGGCAACACTGGCATCGATTAATTTTATTAAAAACAACCGCCGCGGACTTATAGCGGTGTTTATAATTATGGCAGGTGGTACCTTCATTCTCGGCATCAGCACTGTACTGCTCAAAGCCGCCCTAATAACTGGCTTCCAGTGGATGGTGCTCGTTGGACTCGGCGCATACCTCGCTTATGTGCCCCTCGGAGCGATTCTTTTCGACCGCCTCATTGCCGCTACACGCGCCGTCGGAACCGCCGTATTCGCCATCTACATCGCCGACGCCATAGGCTACACCGGCACAATCAGCGTCATGCTTTACAGCGAGCTTGCTCATGCAGACCTCTCAGCGCTGGATTTCTTCCGCGGCCTGACCTGTTTCATGTCGATACTGGGAACGGTTTTTTTGCTTGGAAGCTGCTTTTATTTCCTGCGCAGGAGCCGTCCACAAACACCATCGTAACACCCCACGGACCGCCCTCGAAATGATATGGCTTATTTGACTTTTTCAAAGATGAAACTGTGAGTATCGGCGTCGATTTTTATGGTGTCATCCTCGCCGAATTTGCCCCCCAACAGCTCTTCCGCAAGAGGGTTCTCCAGCCGCTGCTGAATCGTTCGCTTCAAAGGTCTCGCCCCGAAAATCGGGTCGTAGCCTTCCTCCGAAATCAATTTGCGGGCTGCATCCGTGAACTCAGCATTAATCCTGCGACCGCGAAGACGCTCGGCAAGATAGTTTAGCTGAATATCGACAATCTTTTGCAAATCATCCTTTGTGAGCATATGGAATACGATTATCTCGTCGATGCGATTTAAAAATTCCGGCTTGAAGTACTGCTTGAGTGATTCCTTCACGTGCGCCTCTATCTCCCAGTCGGCGCCTTCTTCTGCAGTCAACTCCTGAATCTGCTGGCTGGCGATATTGCTTGTCATTATGATTACTGTGTTCTTAAAATCGACGGTTCGGCCCTTGCCGTCGGTCAATCGCCCGTCATCGAAAACCTGCAGCAGAATATTGAAAATATCGGGATGGGCTTTCTCAATCTCGTCGAGCAGGATGACCGAATATGGTTTTCTCCGGACAGCCTCTGTAAGTCGTCCGCCCTCTTCATGTCCGACATATCCGGGAGGGGAACCGATAAGCCGGGCAACCGAATGAGGCTCCATAAACTCACTCATATCAATCCGAACCATAGCGTTTTCGTCGTTAAAAAGAAAATCCGCCAGGGCCTTGGAAAGCTCCGTCTTGCCGACACCGGTCGGCCCTAGAAACAAAAATGAGCCTATAGGCCGCCCGGCCTCACTTAAGCCGGCACGGCTTCGCCGCACCGCATTGCAAAGGGCCTGCACAGCTTCGCTCTGCCCGATAAGCCTTTTGGCAATATCCTGCTCCATATTCATAAGCCGCTGCCGCTCCCCGCTCAACAGTCTGGCCACTGGTATTCCCGCCCACTTGGAAACGACCCCGGCAATATGCTCTTCGGTAACTTCATTGCGTATCATCGCCCCGTCAAATTCGGAAAGTTTGGCCTGCTGTTCTTCAAGCTCTTTTTTCAGGTCGGCGATGGTACCGTATTTCAAACGGGCGGCCGCCTCCAAATCACCTTTTCGCTGGGCGTTTTCGAACTGGTTTTGAGCATCTTCAATTTTCTCTTTAAGTTGTTTTATCCGGTCAATTTCGACTCTTTCACTTTCCCATTGCGAGGTGAGTTCCTTGTCCTCTTTTCTCAGTTGAGCCAATTGCTTTTCGATATTATTCAATCGCTCTTTACTGGCATCGTCACTTTCTTTCTTCAGTGCTTCCCGCTCGATTTGCATCTGGACAATCTTTCTGCGTATGTCGTCCAGTTCCGCCGGCAGTGAGTCGTTTTCAATTCGAAGTTTCGAAGCCGCCTCGTCAATCAAATCTATGGCCTTGTCAGGAAGCCACCGGTCCGAGATATAGCGGTTGGAAAGTGTCGCCGCCGCAACAAGAGCAGAATCTGTAATCCGTACGCCGTGATGTGTATCGTAGCGGTTCTTAAGACCCCTGAGAATGGCTATGGTCTCTTCGACAGTGGGCGGGTCGATTAAGATAGGCTGAAAACGCCGTTCGAGAGCGGCGTCCTTTTCGACATATTTTCGATATTCATCTATTGTTGTTGCCCCGATGCAACGCAGCTCACCCCGGGCAAGTGAGGGCTTTAGTAAATTGCCTGCATCGACCGAGCCTTCAGCTTTGCCTGCGCCGACGACTGTATGCAACTCGTCGATAAAAAGTATTATTTGCCCTTCCGCTGCAATGACCTCCTTGAGAACAGCCTTTAAGCGGTTTTCGAATTCGCCTCTGAATTTTGTACCGGCTATCAATGCACCCATATCCAGAGCGATAATCCTTTTATTCTTAAGACCCGTAGGAACGTCACCCGCCACTATTCGCTGCGCCAGGCCTTCGACGATGGCGGTTTTTCCAACCCCCGGTTCGCCTATCAGCACAGGATTGTTCTTCGTCCTTCGGTTCAGCACCTGCATACAACGCCGAATCTCTTCGTCCCTGCCAATCACAGGGTCAAGCTTTCTCTTTTGTGCCATATCCAAAAGGTCAATGCCGTAACGTTCGAGAGCCTTGTATTGTACTTCCGGATTCTGGTCGGTTATCTTTGCGGTGCCGCGTATTTCCTTCAAAGCTGCTTCTGCCTGTTCAGAGCTGATAGAGTTAAGACTCAAAACTTCTTTGGCGTCGCTTTGTACCGAAGCCAGCGAGATAAACAAATGCTCCGTGCTAAGATATTCGTCGCCCATTGCATCGGCTTTATTCTGGGCGTCGAGAATGATTTGATTAAGCGCAGGCTCCGGCATTAGCTGACCGTTGCTCTGGCCCTCGGCAAGGCGATTCAGTTCGCTCTCTATCATATCTTTAACCTGTGAAACGTTGGAGCCGATTTTCTTCATCAGCATAAGCGCCATGCCCGCATCATCATTACAAAGAGCGCTCAAAAGATGCAGCGACGAAAGAACCGTGTGCGACTTGGCCATCGCTATTTGTTGAGCGGTCGCCAGAGCCTCCTGTGCCTTAAGTGTAAACTTATCGAATTTCATACCTGAACCTCTTCAAATACCAGTTACTCTAATATACACCGAAACTACTAATGAGCAAACAGTGTGCCCGAACAAATCATTTTCCCAACTACAGCTATAACAAACAGTTACAACTTGCTCAAATTCTAATATATATGCCATTTTGGCAGTTGCCGCCCGATAAGAAGTAAGTGTTGGACTAAACCGCCCCAAAATGTTATCCTATCCTCGTATCAGTAAGCCTGATATCAAATCAAAAGCTTAAGCTAAAAGGAAAACCAATATGATAAATTGTAGAGTGCTGTCGACCATCTTCATTTTACTCATCTCTTCGGCAGTTCAATCTCTCCGAGCCGAAGAACCACTTGCAAAAATTACCGTTGACGCCGGAAAGCATACCCGAATCGACACCCCTGTTTCCGTATCGCTTGATATTCTGTCCTGGCATTTGTCAAAAACCAAATTCCGGCTGGAAGAAATAAAAGATTCCCGCCGCCACCCTGTACCCTCGCAAATAGAACCCGGCAATCCCGCAAGACTCTGGTGGCTCCTTTCCGGCAAAACAGAAGCCGGCTCCAAACGCATTTATGAAATCAGAACAGACGCCTCTACTGCAGAAAGCCCCTCGCCTTTTAGCCGCGCTTTGGAAAACGGCCGCCTTGCAAATGAAGGATTCAGCAGGTGCAATGATTTTGTTAAAGGCTGGCTACGGCATGCCGACCCCGCAACCGGACTGATCCCAAGAAATCTCTCAAAAGATACTGACATCTGGAACGCCGCCGATAGTGCCGCGGATAATTACCCATTTATGGTCTTAACCGCAGCTGTCACTGACCGCGCGCTTTTCGAGACACGTATGCTCGATATGCTCAACACCGAAACAAAGCTTACCTGTCGCATAGGAACACTGCCGGATACGTACAGCTTTTCAAAGCAGGACTTCCGAGATGCCCAGCCCGATATGGACAGCATTATGTTTGGGGCCTCCGAATACATCAAGGACGGTCTGCTCCCGCTGACAGAGTGGCTCGGAAACAGCCCCTGGTGTGACCGGATGATAGAGATGCTCGACGATATGTGGCTTCACGCACCAGTTGAAACCCCACATGGAAAAATCGTCTCGACAAGCCATGAGGTCAATGGTGAGATGCTCCAGGTTCTTTCACGCATCTACTGGATGACAGGTGACGAGAAATACCTCCAATGGGCCGTCCGCCTCGGCGATTATTATCTGCTGGACAAACACCATCCCACACGCGATGAAACAAAACTAAGACTGCGAGACCACGGCTGTGAGATTGTCTCCGGTCTATGTGAACTGTATGCAACGGTACATTTTGCAATGCCGCAGAAAAAACAGGCCTATCAAAAGCCGATTCACGAAATGCTCGATCGTATCCTCGAAGTCGGCAGAAATAGTGACGGCCTCTTTTATAACACCATCAATCCCCAGACCAGCGAACATTCAGAAGGCGTCGCCGACACCTGGGGTTATACATATAATGGCTTCTATACCGTCTATCTTATTGATAAAACCCAAGCTTACCGGCGGGCTGTTGTCAAAGCCCTTGGTGCCATGAATGAAAATTACAGAAATTACGACTGGGAAAATGGAAGTGCCGACGGTTTCGCCGACTCCATAGAAAGTGCCCTTAACCTTTACAACCGACAGCCCGTTCCCTCCGCCGCACAGTGGATTGACAGCGAAACAAAAGTAATGTGGAGCAAGCAGAAGAACGACGGCATTATCGAAGGATGGCACGGCGATGGCAACTTTGCAAGAACAACCATTATGTATTGCCTCTGGAAAACAAAAGGCCTTACCATTCAGCCGTGGCGAAAGGATGTTACCTTTGGTGCCGTTTTGGAAGATGGTGCTCTGAAAATTTCTCTGCAAGCCGACCAGGACTGGAAAGGAAAAATCCTTTTCGACAGCTCCCGCCATCGAACAAATATGAACATGCCACTTGACTGGCCGCGAATAAACCAGTTCCCCGAATGGTTCACCGCCCAACCCGAAAAACAATATATCCTCGAAAACATCACCGATAATTCCAGGGCCGCCTATACCGGCCAACAATTACAGCAGGGTATCGCCATTAACCTGCAGGCCGGTACCGAACACCACCTGCAGGTCCACGAACAGCCCTCTAAAGAACTGACCGCAGATGGCGCATGGTGCTGGTTCGCTGACCCCAGAGCCGTATATTATGAGGGTAACCACAAAAGAACCTATGCCGGCTGGGTGAATAAAACCGGTGATATAAAAATTGCTCAATATGACCATAAAACAAAAAAGACAACTACCCAAACCCTCAAAGAAAATCTCGAATATGACGACCACGCAAATCCTGCCATCCTCATACTTCCCGACGGCTGCTTGATGGTCTTCTACTCCCCGCATTGCGGCAGTCCTATGGCATACCGAATCTCAAAAAATCCCGAAGATATCTCCTCCTGGAGCGACCCTGTGGAAATAAAGACTAACACCGAGGGCAAATTCGGATATACATACCCGAATCCAATCCAACTGAAAAAAGAACAAAACACAATATATCTCTTCTGGCGGGGTGGAAATTTTAAACCCTGCTTCTCAGTTTCAAATGACACCGTTAACTGGAGCCCGGCCAAAACTCTCATCGAGGGAAAAGGTGCCAGGCCATATACCAAGTTTGCCTCCAACGGAACCGACAAAATCCACTTTGCTTTCACCGATGGCCATCCAAGAAACGAATCCAAAAACAGTATTTACTATGCCTGTTACTATGACGGAGCTTTACACAAAGCAGATGGCTCCGTCATTAAAGATATGAACAGCCTCCCAATAAAGCCACAGGAGGCGGACAAAGTTTACGATGCCGAAGCTTCAGGAGCACGGGCATGGATATGGGATATCGCAATCGACAATTCCGGAAATCCTGTAATCGTATATACATCCCTGCCCGAAGAAAAAGAGCACCACTACCGATATGCAAAATATAGCGGCGGCAAATGGAAGGATTTCCCCCTAACTTCAGCGGGCCCATGGTTCCCACAAACGCCCGAAGGAAAAATAGAAACCGAAACCTATTATTCAGGCGGCATAACACTCGACCATTCCAATTCCTCCATCGTATATCTATCCAGACCGACAAACGGCGTCTTTGAAATCGAAAAATGGATTACCCCCGATGGAGGCGCAACCTGGACATCGCAGAAAATCACTTCAGGCTCCGCTAAAAACAATGTCCGCCCAGTCGTCCCCAGATGCTCAAAATCAGACGATGCAGGCTTAATCTGGATGGCCGGTGATTATATCCATTACACCAAATACGATACCGCCCTGAAAATGCTCGTTGACCAAACCAAAACAACACCCCCGCTCTCAAACGTTGAAGTTATAAAGAACGATTCGTTCCTGCAAATAAAAGCCGCCGGCTCCAATGTCCTCAGGTATAACCACGCCCTTATGCCGCCGCCACCGGGTCAAAGTCCCCTCTACGTCCGCAGCGGCTTCATACATCCCCTCTGGTCACCCAAAGGCGCTGTACTGACCGACATCCATCCCGAAGACCACATACATCACATGGGTATCTGGATGCCATGGACAAGAACAAAATTCGAAGGCAGGGAAGTTGACTTCTGGAATCTCAACGAAGCTCAGGGCACCGTTCGCTTCGTCAAATTCACCGATACTCAAAGCGGCTCGGTCTTCGGCTCTTTCACTGCCCTGCAAGAGCACGTGGACCTCAGCGCTCCCGGCGGTGAAAAAATCGCTCTCAATGAACAGTGGCTCGTTCGCGTATATAACCTCGGCAGTCCACAGAAAAAGTACTGGCTGTGGGACTTCGTATCAACCCAGCGATGCGCCACCGAAAGCCCCCTACATCAAATCAAGTATCGCTACGGCGGATTGGGCTTCAGAGGTTCGGCTCATTGGCTCGATGAAAACGGAAAATACCTTACCAGCGAAGGCAAAACACGCAAAGACGGACACGCCACTCGAGCACGATGGTGCGATTTGTCCGGACCAGCCGGTGAAAATTGGGCTGGCCTGACAATTATGAGTCACCCGCAAAACATCCACCACCCCGAACCTGTCAGGATTTGGCCAAAAGGCGCTGTCTTCTTTAATTTTGCGCCCTCACAGCTTAAAGACTGGACAATGGAGCCGGGTAATGATTACATCTTCCTATACCGTTTTTACGTACACGAAGACGAAATCAGCGTCCCCGACGCCGAGCGAATCTGGCAGGATTTTGCCGAACCACCCGAAATAAAATTAGAAATGAGTCACCCGTAAAAATTATAGCCCCGATTCTTATTATGGCTTGTTAGTAAATTTAGTTCTATACCTAAACAATGTCTTGAAAACGGTTCTTGTTTTTGCTGCTCATACTCATGAACTTATAAAATTGGGTCTGTAGCGACAACAATAAGTTTTATCTGATGACCAAAAAAAAAGCAGGACGGACTTTTTTGTCCGTCCTGCTTGATTGTTGTGATTTTTTCAGTAATTATTCGAAATCTTCCAAACTCCAAGTATTTACTGTTTGAATTGCAGGAGTCGCTTCAGGCACAGGTGTCTCGACAAACGGCTTGAAATTAGCCTCCATTTCAGGCATTTCAAGGTCTGCACCGTGATTCTTAAACATGGCAAGTTTGTCGGACCAGTTTTCCATAGAAGCAACCTGAAGTTCGGCCTGTCTCTTCTGAAGTTCAGCCAGTTTCCGATTTGAATCTTCACGCGCAGCCGTTGCTTGAGCAAGTGCACTGGCTAAATCGGTGCGTCTTATAGCCAGTTCATTTTGCTCACCGGCCATTTCGATTATACGCTCGGCATTCACTTGCTGTACTCGTGCGTTGAACCTGGCCTTTACTGCATCAAGATAGACCTGTGCCGCATCACGTTTTGCTGAGTTGGCAGCTAAAGTTATATCCAGGTCAGCTTGTACTGTCGCGTGTTTGGCATCAATGCTCGCATTTTCGCACGTCTTGTTTGCATTCGCATCTGCTGCCACACGGTCACAGACAGCTTCGCCGCGAAGGTTCTGGCTTAATGCCAGCCTTCTGTCTCGATCTATCTGGGCCTTAGATATCGCATACTCCATTGTAAACTGTGCGTTAGTGCGGCTGATTTCCGCATCTATCTTTTGCCGCAGAGCGCTCGCCTGCGCCAATGACTGCTGATAATCAGCTTGTGCGATTCTTTCCGCAGATTGAATTGAACTTTCAATCTTGGCCAGCTCTGCATCAAGATATCTGCGAGCCGAATCTATCTCAGCGTCAATCTGCAGCGCAAGAGCTTCTTGAGAGTCTGAAATGCTTTTAGCCTCCATCATAAGTTTGGAATACTGAGCATCGCCTCGTTCTTGTACGGCCCAAAGTGCCGTTTTTAATACTTCTAAATCATTTTGACCGCACCTGGAAACGGCTTTGGCTTCTGCAAGAAGTTGTTCAGCACGAGCGTTCGAAATCTGCTCAAGAGCATTCGCCTGGCTACGATAATCCGAAACCTCGGCTTCTTTCTCCTTACGGAAGGATTCAGCTTGAACAAGGTGCTGGCGGTATTGAGATTCCACAATATCCATCTCTTTTTCCGTCTTGATTTCAATTTCGCTGAATCGTGTACGAGCCTGGGCTTCAAGAGCATCCGCGATGGCTAACTGTTCCGAGGCAATGGCATCTTCCTGCTTTTTTACGGCCGTGAGATTTGTTTGGGCTTCTGCGAATGTCGCTTCGGCGACCAATTCATGCACGTCAGATAGTGCCCGCGTCTTCATAACCTCGGCAAAGCTTTTGCGATATTCTGCGATGTGTTCCGGCTCTATCCTGGGAGCAACTGCCTCCACTTGCGGAACCTCCGGTACCTCGTGAAGTTCCTCGGGCTGCTCTGATACAAAAGTTGTGTTGTCGTCCATTTCAACTTTATTCGCCGCTTTTTTAGCTGCTATTTCGTCAAGAATTTCCTGTCTGATTCTGGCTGCTTCCGCTTCCGCTTCGGCGATAATCTGAAGCTTTTCTGCTTCCGCTACAGCTTCGGCATGGATCGCTGTTTGACGGGCAGCCTCGGCTCGGGCAGCCGCTTCGGCCTTAACAAATTCCGAACGGGCGACTTCTTCGGCCCTGTCGGAACTAATTCGCTGTTTCTTCACTTCATTGAGTTCATCTTCGAGTTTGGCCTGAATTTCAGCAAGCTGCGATTCGTAGTTGGCTGCTGAACTGTCCTGATGATGATGAATCTCAGCACGGAGACGGTCAATTTCAGCCATCGCCCTGTCAAAACGGGTAGGCGCATTGGCGGATTTCTCTTGCGTTTTCGCCTCCGCTTCTGCCTTGACAGACGCCGCCTCGCTCAGTTTTAATTGATACTCTTCATTCGCAAGATTTGCCTCAATGGTATTGGCTTTGGTACGAAGCTCTTTTACGTGAGCCGCCGCATCCTTAAGGATTGCTTCCCGGGACGTATTAAGTCTTTCAACTTCCGATTTTGTCTGAATAGTTGTTGATTTGATTTGCTCGTTAAGTTCATCTACACGGGCCTGGGTTTCCAACTGAACCGCTCGAGCTTCCGATTCGAGCTCTGATACGCTGGCAGAAGCACGTTCCCGCGTCGCTTTCGAGGCTTCTGTCATTTCAAGAATTTTGGCATTGCTTTCGACTTCAATAGCACTGTGAATCTCCCTAAGTTGCTCGATACGTGCTGTCTCGCTCTCAAACTTTTCACGGGCGTTATCAACAATATCGTTACGTTTGCTGTCACCTTCCTGCATTAATGACGATACGATTGAGTCTTTACGTTCGATGAGAGCATCAAGTTCCGCTTCTCTTGCCTCGACTTGCGCCATAGCCTTGCTGTATTCTTTGTTGTACTTCTGACGAAGAGCTTCAACTTCGGAAAGATTCATGTTGACTTGCGCTTCTACTTCCTTGCGGCGGGCACTGAAGTCTGCCATCTGTTTACTCATCTCTGCTCGAGCCTGTAAATCTACAGCATCGGCTTCTTCCAGGGCAGCTTCAACTTTGGATACTCCGATCTTACCCTCACTTACATATTTGACCGGCAGGTCTGAACGATTAGCAAGGTCGGAAAATTCCGAATGTGTCTTCGAAATCTCCCCTCGCTCGTTGCCTGACTTCAGAACCTGTCCATACCTGTCAGCACATCCTGAGACCAGCAGCATGAGAATCAAAAATGTGCTTAACAAATGTCGGGCAATCCCTTTCTTTTCTACATTCCCCATTTTCTACCTCCTTAAGACGTGAATCACAATCTCCCCCCGTTGCCGTTCAACGGGGCTGGTATCGATTATTTCGTCACAATAAAAGAGCTGCTTTAATAAGGTAGGGGAGTTGGGGAAAATTCCACCAGGAAATGGATAAATATGGCAAAAAAACACGCTTTAGATCGCAAAAAAGTCGACTATTTAAATTATAGAAAGATTTTATACAGAGTTTATCGGAACATAAAGCAAAAAACCACAAACCACTCTAATGATTGGATATCCTTACTTTCACCTCCCTGCTTTGATACTAAACAGACCCACCATGAAATCCCCGGGACATTGGAATCTAAGATTGCCGACTTAACATAACGCTCTTTTTGCACAAATTCCTGAATTACATAATAAACTTTTTGCCGAATCATAATTAAACTAAGATGGTTCTGCAACTCACGGCAGGCCGCCTATCGGCTGTGTCGAAACTACGAAATTATCAAAGTAGCGCTGCTGTTTTTGCGACATCCCACTGCCTATGTAATTTTCAAGATAAACTGCATTTATCCCGTAATCCATATACGACTCTACAAAATTCAGGTCGTCTTTCCTTACTTCACGATTGCCGTCTATCCAGAACTCATGAACCCCGTTGGATTTTCCCGGGTCGTTTAACTTAACATGCGCCTCTATACAATACCAGATGCCGTCGTGCCTGGAGTCAAATATCGGTGTAACTCCACTAACATGTCCCAGCCAGTCCATATTAGAAAAGTCATTGTACCCTTTACATTTCACCTTACTGTTTTTATCCACGCACCTTACAGGGTCAATTCCGAGACCATCCTCATCAAAGTTGACCGTCCCCTGCCATATATGTGCAATCATTGCCTGTGAAAAATCTGCCCCCGCAAAAACCGTCGCACGTGAAAGTTTATGAGGATTGCCCCGCCAGCCTTTCTGCATCTTCAAATACATCCTGTAATAAACCTCCCTGAAATCCTCGCCGCTTCTTATTCCCCTGTCAAAACGACTGTGCGGCACCTTCCCGAACCCTAAGTGCAGGCTGCCCGCATCACCCTTACCCGGTTCGAATATCGCCCTCATACCTTTGGAACCGCCCAGACCGACGCCTTCGATGGGTATGAATTTGCCGTCGTCATCGCCATACTCGAAGTACCTTCCCTGCCGAACAAAAGCAGTCTCGCTTTCAAAATCATCACAGAATATCCATTCCGGATGGACCTTCTGCCAGTTATCACACTCATTGCTTTTGCCGTCCCCTGCGGCGGCATTGCCTTTAGCCTGCGATTTCCTGTGCTGCTCTAATATTTTCTTTACCTCCGCCCGCCAATCTCCTTCGACAAAAACAACCGTTACCGTTCCGACTTTTCTCTCTCCGGGCCTGATATGGCCAAAGTATGGGTCCGCATGAAGACATGGAATGAATGCGTTGGAAAGCATGCTTCTCCCCGGCTGCCCATAAAGTATAAGCCCGCGATTGTCATCTTCCGATGTCACCACCGACACCGCCAGATCCAGCGGCTTCTCAATCCAGCCTCCTCGTTTCGACGGAAACTGTATGCGGTAAGGCGGATGAGGCTTGACTGTTGCCCCTTTAACGGTAGTCTCGGGATTCTTTGTCGGGATGTCCGCCAAGGCCTTTATCTCACCGTCGATAACAACGTAAGTGTACTTGAAATTCTCCGTCAGACTTTGCGGAAAACCGGTCAAGGCCTCGTATTGGTAACAAAGTAAAGGCTTGACGTTATCGAGCGTCAGGCTCTCGGAGTTGTTGATTATCTCCATACTGAACTTTACCTTATTGGCCTCTATAATCTCAGCTTTCGCCTCTACCCGGACCCCTTCTGTCGAAAGACTGTCAATCTCGTAATGCGCAAATGTACCTCCCCGCTCAAGCCTCCACGCATTCTCACGTTTGTCATGATATCGACTGATGCCCATTCCCTGGTCGCCGTATTCAAGGTGTTCCGGAAAGTTCACCCAGAGAATTCCCCCCTCTTTCCACGGCGGTGTTACACCAAGACCATAAGCCCACTTCACCTCCGTCGCGGTCCCCGGCTTAAATTTAATTGCCGGCCCCGCCGCTTCTACACCCCTCTGCCCGCAAATAGATATAAATATTACTAAAATTAATGAACTTGAAAACAGGCTTCTCATAATACCTCCTCAATAAAATTTCATCATCTTTATAACTCTAACCGGTTTCTCTAACTGAACAAAATGACCTGCACTCAACCAACTCCCCTGTACAGAGATTGTATATAAGTCTTAATAAATAATCAAGGAGAGATTTGAGAAATGGACACGCCATCAATAATAAAACCACCGCCCCCATCCTCCGTGCAGTTGTGTCAATCGCTTAAAATTACAACTGAAGCCGCCACAAAAATCACAGCTTCGTTCATTTCTGCAGCGTCCCGATTGGTTCTGTCGATATGACAAAATTATCGTAGAATCTGGATTGAGCGACCGGTGAACCTCCGTTCCAGTAACAATCCAGCTGAACGAGATTAATCCCGTAATCATCGAAGTCGCCGCATATATCCACACCCGTTCGATGCAAAACTTCCTCCCCGTCGGCCCAGTATTGAATCTCCCCGTTACTCTGCCCCGGACTATTTAATTTAAGCCTCACCTCTATGCAAATCCATCTCCCGATATTCGACGGGCTGGAATAATCAAGAGTCGAATAAGCTATCGGCATCCATCTGTCTACCGGATAATATGTATGCACCTCCGCACATAAAAGACCCCCGGCTATCCACTGATACATACCTGCATACCCCGACCAGTCTCCCGGCAGTTGAATTCGCGACCTCGCCATTTTCGGCGGAAGACCGCTAAAGCCCTCTTCGAACTTATGATACCACCTGTAATAAATCTCATCATACTTCGGTCCCGGCTGACTTAAATAAGGATTGTCCCCGATGAACCTGCCGACCCACCCGGCATTAACTTGGCCCGCCGTGTAATACTGCTCAAGGGAATATGTACCCCTGAAAGAGTCGTTCGTACTTACGAACATACCGTTGGTTGAAACATCGTCGTAATTAACATTTAAGTTCTGTTCTGTTTCAAAATCATCACAGAATATCCACTCTGGATGAAGACTCTGCCAGTTCTCACACTCATTTGCCGGCGCAGCCTGTCCCTCATCGAGCCAGCCGTCAGCCAAAATCGCATAGTCCCTGAAGTTGACTCTTCTTTCATTAACCGGCTCCTCGTCGTATAGATTCGCCGCAGAAGTCAGCGGAAAATAAACCTCCCCCTGACCCCCAGCCAGGATTGTCACCTCACTCGCCGTAAGAGCCCGGCTGTAAATTCGAACATCATCCAGCAAACCGTCATCGGCGCTCGGATTTCCATAGAACCTGTCGACGTTCAAATCACATCTGCCACCGAGATAAATATCCGTGCCCGGATTTAGTGCCCCCCCCTTGATGGCCGGATTAGTTAAGACCGAATTAGAATCAATATAAATCTCCGCCCCGTCAACCGCCGATACCGTAACAGTATACAAATGCCATTGCCCGTCGGCAAAAATCGGCGATGTAACACCCTGCCAGCTCGTTCCGTCACTTAGAGTAATATTCGTCCTCACTTCTTCATTACCGGCGCCTTCGCTGGCTTCGGAAAAATATACATTCAGGCTGTTAGTCGCACCATAGTTGCCGTGACTGAACATATACTGATAAGCGCTGCCCGCCACATCGCTTATCTTGAACCAGAAACTAACGCTGAATTCATCCGATGC
>Ga0272441_10005730_pt1 | contig 21327 bp, 22 predicted proteins | sample SSMProp6N_FD_193582 | JGI IMG/M metagenome (GOLD analysis project Ga0272441, IMG submission 193582) | Marine sediment archaeal communities from Little Sippewissett salt marsh, Falmouth, MA, United States - SSM-Prop-6N | ecosystem: Environmental > Aquatic > Marine > Wetlands > Sediment ...
AGAATATTGGTAAGGGATGATAGTCGTGGAAAGTGTTCAGTATGTCGGGAAGTAGCGCAGCTTGGATAGCGCGCTTGGTTCGGGACCAAGAGGCCGCGGGTTCTCCCTTCTGAAGGGACTACTTTGAATTACATCGGGATCCCGCAAAATGCTCTTTGTTAAACAGAATATTGGTAAGGGATGATAGTCGTGGAAAGTGTTCAGTATGTCGGGAAGTAGCGCAGCTTGGATAGCGCGCTTGGTTCGGGACCAAGAGGCCGCGGGTTCGAATCCCGCCTTCCCGACCACTAAGCATTTTGCGGGAGAATCCCGCCTTCCCGACCACTAAGCATTTTGCGGGAGAATCCCGCCTTCCCGACCACTAAGCATTTTGCGGGAGAATCCCGCCTTCCCGACCATTCTGCTTCGCTCAAATATTTGTATGTTCGGGCTCTGTATATGGAGGCAAAGCAGTATGTCAAAAAAGAGGCTACAGGTTATTTATATCGGTACTGTACAGGGTGTCGGTTTTCGGTGGACAGCCGAAAGGGCTGCAACGAGCCTGAATTTAGCCGGATGGGTAAAAAATCTTCCGGACGGGACCGTTGAGGTTATGGCTGAAGGCGAGGAAGATAATTTAAACCGGTTCGTAGACCGGATAAACAGCATGATGGGTCATTACATTAGAGGGGTAAAACTTAACTGGATGCCTTTTGCAGGCGAGTTCAGGGATTTTAATATAGCTTATTACTAATCCGCGAGGTGCGATGCGTTACGGCATTATATCGGACATTCATTCCAATTTGGAAGCCCTGCTGGCTGTTCTTGCTGCGCTATCGAAAGAAAGAATCGATAGTTATATTTGCATAGGAGATATCGTGGGTTACGGGGCGGATCCATATGCGTGCATAAATGAAATAAAAAAACTGGATGCGTTTACAGTCCTGGGAAATCACGATGCGGGGTGTATAGAAAGGATAAATTTTTCCGAATTTAACGATAATGCCAGGAACGCGGTTATTTGGACAAAGAACATCTTAAGTGCTTCGCACAAGGAATATTTGGGATCATTACCGTATGTATTGAACGGAAATAAAAAATTATTTTCTATAACTCATGGGACTCTTATTGAACCGGATAACTTCAATTATATGTTTGATACATATCAGGCGCAGATGTCTTTCGGCAAATTGGACGCGCAGATATTATTTGTCGGGCATTCTCATGTGCCCGGGGTATATGAGAAAAGGGATGAGGACCTGAGATATTACTATTATGAAAGGATAAAAATATCAAGGCGCTCAAAATATATCGTGAATGCCGGCAGTGTCGGACAGCCGAGGGATGGTGATCCGAGGGCAAGCTATGTGATTTTAGACGACGAAAACCTCATGTTGGATATCAAAAGGGTGCCATATGATTTCAGATCCGCGCAGGGCAAGATATTAAAGGCGGGCCTTCCGCCTTTTTTGGCGCACAGGTTGGAAAAAGGCATGTAGTAAAGGTATGGATATGGACAGGGCCAAGGCTAAGAAAAACATCGACCGACTCAGGAAAGAAATTCGCAAACATAACGGGTTGTATTATCGGGACAATAGCCCTAAAATATCAGACGCTGAATATGATAGATTGTTTGAAAAACTAAAGGATTTAGAGCATGAATTCCCGGAGTTCATAACCCCGGACTCCCCAACGCGAAGTGTAGGAAGTGACGCTGTTGACAGCTTTAAATCTATCAGGCATGTCAGTCAGATGCTCAGTATGGATAATACCTATTCGCCAGATGAGATTCGATCCTTCGATGAACGGGTGAGAAAAAACCTGAAGGCGAAAGATGTTGAATACGCCGTAGAATTGAAGATAGATGGTGTAAGCGTGAATTTAACGTATAGAGACGGAATGTTTTTAAGCGGGGCGACAAGAGGTGACGGGCAGAAAGGCGATGATATTACTAAAAACCTGCGCACAATAAGGCAGATCCCGGCGAGCTTCAAGTGCACAAAAGATATGATCCCAAATCTTATTGAGATCAGGGGCGAGGCCTATATGCCCAGGAAAAAATTCAGCGGGTTGAACGGACAGAGGGAGAAAGATGGACAGGCTCTATTTGCTAACCCCAGGAATGCCTGTGCGGGCAGCCTGAAATTACTTGATCCTCGTGAGGTCGCAAAAAGGAAATTAAGCATGTTCGTTTGGGGTATAGGGCATGTAGAAGGCATGAAATTCAAAAAACACTCCGATGTAATGGATTATTTGAGAACGGCGGGTTTTAATGTAAATCCCCATTTCAAGGTATGTCCTGATATAGAAGATGCGATCAAGTATTGCCGGTCATGGAGGGATAAACGTCAGGGATTGGATTATGATACGGACGGAATGGTAATCAAGGTCAACAGCCTTGGCGCACAGAATGACCTTGGCGCGACCAGCAGGGCCCCCCGGTGGATTATCGCGTATAAGTTTCCTGCCGAAAGGGCGGTCACAAAACTTCTGGATGTAAGATTCCAAATTGGCAGGACAGGGGCTATAACGCCTGTGGCTATTATGAAGCCTGTCCGTATTTCCGGTTCCACGGTTTCCCGTTCAACCCTCCACAATTTTGATGAAATACAAAGGTTGGGTGTAAAGATAGGTGACTATGTGACGATTGAGAAATCCGGAGAGATCATCCCTAAGGTTATCAGTGTTATAAAGGAAAAGAGGAGTGGTCTGGAGAAGGATATAAAGGCGCCGGTCAAATGCCCCTCTTGCGGTTCCAGATTGCACAGGGACACTGACGGTGTACTCTTAAGATGTGACAGCATGGCCTGCCGGGCCCAGATAAAGCAAAAAATAATCCATTTTGCGTCTAGAAATGCGATGGATATAAAGGGTATGGGTACATCTATTACGGATATGTTTGTTGAAAAAGGGCTTATCAATGATATAAGCGATATTTATAGGCTAAAAAAGGAAGATATCTTAAAACTCGAAAGATTTGCCCAGAAAAGCGCGGATAATTTAATAAAGGCTATAGAAAAAAGTAAGTCCAATGATCTCCATAGATTGGTGTTTGGTCTAGGTATCAGGCATGTTGGTACCAAGGCAGCCTGGATATTAGCGAATAGATATGGTTCGATCGAAGCTATAAAAATGGCAGGCATAGACGATCTTGAGGCCATACAGGACATTGGTGCGGTTATGGCCGAGAGCATATACGAATTTTTCAGGACAAAGGAGAACGTAGGAGTTTTGGACAGTTTAAAAAGATCGGGTGTGTCCATGGAAATGGAAAAAGCCGTATCGAAGGATACCGCGATATCGGGCAAGACCATCGTAGTTACCGGCTCATTGGAGTTTTTTACCAGGCAGGAGATAGAAGATGTCATAATCAGGATGGGCGCTAAGGCGTCTTCAAGTGTCAGCAGGAATACCGATCTTGTGGTTAAAGGCAAAGATCCGGGAACAAAATTAAAAAAGGCGCTGTCATTGGGAGTAAAAATTATCGATGAGGATGAATTTAAAAGGATAATAGGTGTTAAATGAAGAATCTTAACAGCTTGTTTATCTCTCTTGTCATCGGGGCTGTATTGGTCATGAATTTAGCGGGATGCGCGTCATTACGCCAGAAATTCATAAGAAAGAAAAAAAAGGATAAGGATGTAAGGAAGAGCTTTAGTCACCTTACTGAGTATAAGGTAAGGCCGCACATAGAACTCTATACCAGGCATTATATATACTGGCGCAGCTGGCACAGGGAGATCATAGAGCTTCTGGGTAAGAATTCAAAAAAGGATAAAAGATGTATACGTGAGATGATAGGGAATCTTGATGATATGAGATCCATGCTGGTCGATGAAAAGGGCGATGGCCTGGACAAGCATATTAAAGAATTGGAAAGTATAGAAAAGGATATAAAAAGGGGCAGTCTGACAGAAGCCACAATGACTCGGATAAGGAGAACACTCGAAAAAGAATTCATGTTGATCAAAATAGAGTATAGCTATACAAAAATGGAACCATATATGAGAAGCGAATTCAGGAGAGATTAGTGGGTTTCTATGCTTAAGATACAAGCCTTTCAGGTCGGCCCGATGTTGACGAATTGTTATGTGGTTTATAACGAACTTAACAATTTCGGAATTTTGATAGATCCAGGCGCATACGATAAGCGGATAGCGAAATTCATTGAGGACAAGGCCTTGGGCATAAACTGCATTGTTAACACACACGGACATTATGATCATATAGCGGGGAATAATGATTTTGGTTACCCTGTACTGATACATGAAAATGATAAGAACTGCCTCGGCAACCCGATGCTGAATATGTCGGCGATATCGGGAGAATACGTATTTTCGACACAACCGTATCGTTTGCTGAAAGAGGGCGATATCGTGGGGGTCCAGGGCCTCAAATTAAAAGTGAGACATACACCGGGTCATACCTCTGGAAGCATAACCCTAGAATGTGAAGATGCTTTATTTACCGGTGATACGCTTTTTTATGAGAGCGTCGGCCGTACAGACATACCATTTGCCAGCGCAAAGGACCTGCGTGAATCTATCTATAAGTTAATGGCTTATGATGATGGCTTCAGGATATTTCCCGGTCATGGGCCCAGTTCAACAATAGGCCATGAACGGCGCAATAATCCTTTTATATAGACATGAAGGACTTGTGTGCCGTGTGCTTTGTGCCTACCGGCAGGCGCACCGCTCACAGCCTAAGGCGTACGGCACTTAATGTAGCACAAGATCCAACGCAGTAGGTGCAGAATGAACGAATGGATCAAAGAGTTTCTTGATTATCTAACGGTTGAGAGAGGGTTGAGCAAGAATACCATATCCAGTTATGGGGAAGACCTTAAGAAATTCAGTGTTTATTTGGAAGCTAAAAAGATAAAAGATATTGATAGGGTCAAAAGAAGGGATATCACCAACTTCATGCTTGCCCTTAAGGACAGGGGCCTCTCGTCTAACAGTGTTTCAAGGGCATTGGTGGCGATAAAGGTATTTTATAAATTTCTCTTAAGGGAAAGACTTATAAAAGTCGATATAGCCGGGGTACTTGAGTCGCCAAAATTGATCAGGTCTTTGCCTGAAGTTCTGAACATGGATGAGGTGGAGAAATTACTGGGTTCCCCTGACGGCCGGGACTGGAGAGGGATGCGCGATAAGGCCGCTTTAGAGGTATTATATGCAACCGGCTTAAGGGTATCGGAGCTTTCAGGGCTTTTGGTCAATAATGTGAATTTGGAAATAGGTTTTATCAAATGTCAGGGAAAAGGCGGTAAAGAAAGGATCGTGCCTCTTGGCAAGACCGCGTGTAAATTTTTAAAAAAGTACATGGAAAATGTCAGGCCGAAGCTTCTCAAGGAACATAATGACAACCATGTGTTTATTTCAAGATTGTCAAAAGGTATTTCAAGGCAGAGTTTTTGGAAGATGATAAAGGTGTATACCAAGCGCGCCGGCATCAAGAAAGATATTAAACCACATAGTCTGAGGCATTCCTTTGCTACACATCTCCTGGAAAGGGGGGCTGACCTGCGGAGTGTTCAGGAGATGTTAGGCCATGCTAATATATCCACGACACAACTCTATACGCACATTAACAGGGAGAGGTTAAAGGGGATACACAGAAAATATCATCCGAGGGGCTGATTAAAAAAATGACAAATGACAAATTCCTGATAACAGACGGGATAGTTGCATGTGAGCTTCTTTCTCATCAGTCATTGTAGATTTATTTGTTATTTGACATTTGTCATTTACATGAGAAAGACTTTGCGGCATGAACCTTAAACATAAAATGGAAACTCGTGTGCCGAAGGCTATACTGAAGCTGTTGAAAGCGATCGGAAAGATGGCGGACGGAATGGGCTTTGGAGCTTTTGTTGTCGGGGGTTTTGTAAGGGACCTGGTGCTCGGAATGGAAAATTTTGATCTGGACATCGTTACAGAAGGCGACGCAATGAGGTCCGCCGCGCTGTTTTCGAAAGTATATAACGGCAGGCTTGTATCGCATAGGAAGTTTGGCACAGCGACAGTCTATATTGAACGGCCCGTGGGGGTCAAAAGATCGATCCAAGAAGGATCATTTTTTAGATTGGATTTTGCAACTGCCAGAAAAGAAAAATATGAAAGACCGGCTCAACTGCCGTTGATTGAATCAAGCTCCATAAGGGAAGATCTCTATAGGAGAGATTTTACCATAAATGCTATGGCCGTTTTCTTGTCCGAACGTAATTTTGGGTCACTGATCGATTTTTATAACGGGCTTGATCATGTGCGGGATAAAAGGATACGGGTGCTTCACGATAGAAGCTTTATTGACGATCCTACAAGGATCTTTCGCGCGATCCGGTTTGAACAGAGGTTCAATTTCAGGATAGACCCTTATACCGAGAGGCTTATCGTTGAGGCTCTGCAGGGGGGGGTATTGAAAAAGACAGAAAATCAGAGGATAAGGGATGAATTGCTGCTTATATTAGGAGAGCCTTACCCTTTGAGATCGGTCAAAAGGATGAGGGAATTCCATTTGTTAAGCTTTTTACACAAGGCAATAACCATAGATGATGGTATAGAGGACTTATTCGGGTCGTGCCGTGATAATTTACAGGAGTTAAGCTCCGTTCCGATGTCAATAAGGCTGGTCGATCGTTATCTCGTGTATCTGTTAGTTATGACCGATGCCTTAAACCTGAGACAGTCTATGGCGTTTTGTGAAAAGTTTGCGCTGCCGAGAAAAGATAGGTTGAGGCTGGGGTCATATAAGAAGCACGGTAAAAAAGTAAAAGATGTATTAGACGCTGATATTGATATAAGGCCATCGAGAGTTTACGGGATGTTGAAGGATATATCGATAGAGGAAATGATCTTGATCCTCTCAAAATGCAAAAGCGCTAAAGCAAAAAGGGCCATAAAAGATCATTTGATAAAATATATAAATGTAAAAATTGAAGTTAATGGGACAGACTTGAAAACAATCGGCATTTCGGAAGGGCCTAGTTACAGAAGAATTCTTGATAAATTGCTGGATATGAAACTTGACGGCCGTATTAAGAATAAGAAAGATGAGATTGACATCCTGCAATCGCTATTATAGCAAGAGGTTTCCATGAGGGTTGGAGTGACGCGTATATCGTTGGAGGCGCTGGGTTCGCAGTCCCTGAAAGACAAAAGATCCGTACTAAAGGGGATAAAGGACAGGATAAGGTCCAGGTTTAACGTGTCGATATCTGAAGTGGATGATCACCAGAAGTGGCAGGTGGGGATCTTTAGGTGTGTCCATGGTTTCGCATAAAGCGAGGTTCGTGGATTCCGTGCTCAATAAGGTAATGGATACCATAGAGAAAGATAGATCGGTCCTGGTTCTCGGAGCGCAGAGGGAAATACTCTGAGCAAATTTTAAAATATGATTTGACACTTTCAAAGTGTCAGATTATTATACATTTTACATAAGAGGAGGAGATCATGTCAAGGAGATCAGAGCGGGTAAGTGAAGCTATCAGGAGAGAGGCCAGTCTTCTAATAAAGGATGAGGTAAGGGACCCGAGGATCGGATTTGTTACAGTAACGAAGGCGACAATAACCGAAGACCTGCGCAATGCCGTTATATATTACAGCGTATTGGGCGATGACAAGGCGAAGTCGCTCGCTAAGAAGGGCCTGTCCAGCGCGGTCAATTACATGAAAACAGAACTGGGCCATAGGATAAAGTTAAGGTATACGCCGGATATAAGATTCAAGGAGGACAAGACCTTTGAGCATGCGGAGAGGATCGAGGCAGCTTTAAAAAAGATCAAGGAAGAGAAAATGGAGGACCGAAATGCCCATTAACAAAGCTATCGCTGCCATCAAGAAACATGATAGGTTCTTTATCACGTCACATATAAATCCGGAGCCGGATGCCTTGGGCAGTGAATTGGCGGCTTACGAACTAATTAAGGAGTTGGGAAAGAGGGCATCGGTCATCAATAGCGACCCCGTGCCGGAGCATTATCAATTCCTGGAAGGTGTCGACATTATAAAACAGGATCCAAGGAATGATGAGGAGTTTGACGCGGCCATTGTGTTGGATTGCCCGAATCTCGCACGTACAGGCAGGGTGGCCGATATGGTAAAAAAAATAAATACAATAATAAATATCGATCATCATATATCGAATGAGCAGTTTGGTGCCGTCAATTATGTTATGCCTAATGCCAGTTCAACCGGGGAGGTTATGTATTCAATATATAAGAAAATGGAAGTGCCTATCTCTAAAAAAGTGGCCCTCTATATCTACATAGCCATTTTAACGGATACCGGTTCTTTTAACTATAGCAACACCTCCGGTATAACACATGAGATAGTGAGTGAATTGTTGGGGTATGGAATACATCCACACGTGATCTCAAATTATGTATATGAGAACAAAAGATTCAGTGATATCAGGTTGTTGGGCAAGGTGCTTTCGAGAATGAAATATATAGAAAAGGATAAGATATCATATATGATATGCACCAAAGATATGATAGAAAAATGCGGCAGCAGTATTTTTGCTACCGAGAACTTTATTAACTTCGCCCGATCGATAAAAGGTGTGTCAATAGCCATTTTTATACGTGAAGAACCCAACAAGAAAGATCATTACAAGATAAGCTTGCGTTCCAAAGGCGAGGCTAATGTTGATAAGATAGCACAGCACTTCGGCGGTGGCGGGCACAAACATGCTGCCGGGTGTAACATCGTTGGTCCTTTGAGGCAAGTCAAGAAATTGATTTTGCGGCGCACCAGGCGGGAGATAAGATCTGCATATAATTCATCACAGGCTGGGTAGCTGTTCGCGTTATTATCAATCAAATCAAATAAAAAATGAAAGACAATACAACAAGCGGCGTATTGGTTGTCGATAAACCTTCTGGCATCACAAGCCACGACGTCATTGATATAGTCAGGAAAAGGTTTTCATTCAAGAAGGTCGGGCATGCCGGCACTTTGGATCCGTTGGCGACGGGGCTATTGGTTCTTTTAATAGGAAAGGCCACAAAACTTTCGAGGACATTCATAAACGATGATAAGACATACGAGGCTGTGATAAAAATGGGCATTGAGACGGATACCGGGGATGCCGGCGGCCGGATATTAAAGAGGTGTATCTGTCAGGTAAAAGAGAAAGATATACACAGGGCCATCAATAGGTTCAAGGGCAGGATACAACAGGTGCCGCCTATGTATTCAGCGAAAAGGCATAAAGGCAAGAAATTATACGAATATGCCAGAAAGGGTATAGAGATACCAAGGGAGCCGCGATGGGTAACGGTCAGGGATGTACAAGTGCTTGGTATAGATGGTAACGAGCTTTCAGTGAGAATAACATGTTCGAAGGGAACATTTATCCGTCAGATAGCTGCGGATTTCGGGCGCGAGATAGGCTGCGGAGCACATATTGTGAGGTTAAAAAGGACCAGGTCAGGAAGATTGAATTTGAACAAGGCCGTAAGCGTATGTGAAATACGGACTATGGATAAAGGAGATATCATCAGGAGGATGTCAGATAAATGAAAAAGATCCGACTTTCCGAGAAACGAGCTGGCAATAAAAAGCTTGTAATGACCATCGGGGTATTCGATGGCGTGCATATCGGCCACCAGGAAATTATCTCATATATCGTGAAAAGGGCAAAAAGAAAAGATTGCTTATCGTGTGTTTTGACTTTTTCACCTCATCCCTCGGATATAGTGCATCCGTGCAGAAAAGTCCACATGTTGTTTTCCCTTGCGCACAGAATCGAGATATTGAAAAGGTTTGGGGTGGATATAGTTTACGTTGTCAATTTCAACAGACGACTGGCAAGTATGGATTATGAACGATTTGCGGGACGGATACTGATCAAAAAATTGCGCCTCGCGGAGATAGTTGTAGGGGATAATTTCAATATGGGCAGGGATAGAAAAGGAAATGTTTTAAAGCTAAAGCATATCCTGAGACAAAACAATATCAAGGTTAAAATAATAAATTGTAAGAAGTATAAGGGGCGTACGGTTAGCAGTACTTTAATCAGAAAAGCGCTTATGTCAGGTAATCTGCGTATGGCTGATCATCTTTTAGGCAGACCTTTTTCTATTATGGGAAAGGTTGTGCATGGGGACAATAGGGGTCGGGAAATAGGCTTTAAGACTGCGAATCTTGATATAGATCATGAAGTCTTACCGCCCGCTGGTGTTTACGCGGTAAAAGTACATATGGGCTCAAAAGTCATGGATGGTATTGTAAATGTGGGGTTCAGGCCTACTTTCAAAAGTATTCATGATGAGCCGACGGTGGAGGTCCACATATTAGGCTTGAACGCAAATATATACGGAGAAAATATAGAGGTGATCTTTCGTAAGAAAATAAGGCCTGAATGGCACTTTTCTAACAAAACCCGCCTGTATGATCAAATTGTCAAAGACATAATTAAGGCAAAGAGGGTCTTGAGTTGATCGGACGTTTGACAATACTGCCCGCATAACCGCGGGTTGACTTTTCTTAGCGTATCTTTATGCATTATACTTGAATAAATTAGCTTAATATGATATTATAAGCATCTATCGTAGAGGAAGGAGGTGAAGGAATTGACATTAACAAAGAATAAAAAGCAAGAATTAATAGAAAATTATAAGGCCCACTCAGGTGACACCGGGTCTCCATCTGTACAGATCGCACTCATAACAGAGAGGATAAATGTGCTGACAGATCATTTTAATACGCATAAGAAAGATCATCAGTCCAGAAGAGGGCTATTGAAGTTGGTGAGCCAGAGGAGACGGCTCTTGGATTATATCAAGAAGAGGGCTCCCAAGGAGTATGAGGAGTTGATCAAAAAATTAAAACTAAGAAAGTAATGCGGGGATATAAATGGAACATAATTATGAAATTAATTTAGTTAATAAAGTGTTGAATATTGAAACTGGAAAACTGGCCAAGCAGGCAGATGGGGCAGTTACCGTCAAACTCGGGGGTACAGTTGTGCTTGTTACGGTAGTATCTTCCAGGCAGCCTAAGGATAATATTGACTTTTTGCCTCTTTTTGTTGAGTACCAGGAAAGGACATATGCGGCGGGAAAAATACCCGGAGGCTTCTTCAAGAGGGAAGGTAAACCGTCTGAAAAAGCGATATTAAGCGCTCGTTTGATAGACAGGCCTATAAGGCCGCTTTTCCCGGACGGCATGTTGAACGAGGTGCAGGTAATGGCTATTGTATTGTCTTCGGACTGCCAGAATGATTCTGATGTGTTAGCCATGGTGGGGGCGTCTTGTGCTTTGTCAATATCGGATATTCCTTTCAATGGACCGATCGGAAGTGTCCGAGTCGGCAGGGTAGACGGCAAATTTGTTGTCAATCCTACCTTTAAGGATATTGAGACGAGCCAGTTGGATATGATCGTTGCTGGTACGGAAGATAAAGTGCTCATGATAGAATCCGGCAGTGACCAAATTGATGAAGCTGTAGTCTTAGAGGCCCTTGAGTTTGCGAGGCCACACATAAAAGAGATCATAGCTGTTCAGAAAAAAATGGCCTCGGAGATAGGCAGAAAGAAAAGAGAAGATATCAAGTTGATCGAAATCCCGGATAAACTTTCAAACGAATTAAGACTAGAGGCAGAAAAGAAATTAAATGATATCATACTTCTCGACTCCAAGGAAAAGCGGCAAGAGGCATTCCAGGAGTTGGCTGATGAGATGGTGGCCAAATTTGTTACAGAGGAAAGTGGATATAGCCAGATGGATGTAAAGATGGCGCTTTCTAAAATTGAAAAAGATCTGGTAAGGAATTATATATTAAGCAACAAGAAAAGGGTGGATTCGAGATCATTTACGGATATTCGTAAAATATCATGTGGGGTTGGCCTGTTGCCAAGAACACATGGGTCAGGACTGTTTACCCGGGGACAGACACAGGCATTGTCTGTGACGACTCTTGGCACTAGCGCGGATGAGCAGATGATAGATGCCTTAGAGGGAGAGACACAGAAGACATTTATGCTGCATTATAATTTTCCTCCTTTTAGCGTGGGAGAGATCAAGCCTATCAGGGGACCGGGTAGAAGAGAAATAGGTCATGGGGCTTTGGCCGAGAGGGCCCTGAAGCCGGTTATGCCTTCGAAAAATGATTTTCCATATACCGTTAGGGTCGTATCCGATATTCTAGAGTCTAATGGGTCCAGTTCAATGGCAACGGCATGCGCGAGCACATTGTCTCTCATGGATGCAGGGGTTCCGATAAAGGCCCCTGTTGCCGGTATCGCTATTGGTTTAGTAAGTAATGGTAACGATAATTTAACGCTTACGGATATTGCCGGGGTCGAAGACCACTATGGTGACATGGACTTCAAGGTCGCGGGAACCACAAAGGGCATTACGGCTATTCAGCTTGACCTTAAGACCTCGGGTATCGGAATGGATATCGTTAAAGATGCGCTTAAAAAGGCTAAAGATGCCCGGCTGGAGATATTGGATAAGATTGCAAAGGTTATCGATAAACCGAAGACAAATCTTTCCGAATTTGCGCCTAAGATAGTCAACATGAAGATCAAGACTGATAAAATAAAAGATGTTATAGGTCCCGGTGGCCGTGTCATAAAAAAGATCATACAGGAGACAGGCGTAACGATCGACATATCGGATGACGGAAGTGTTCAGGTTGCCTCTACGGACCAGGATGCCATGGATAAGGCTATTGACATCATAAAGGGGATTACTGCGGAAGCTGAAGTTGGTAAGGTATACAAGGGAAAGATCACACGTATTATGAATTTTGGCGCCTTTTGCGAAATATTACCCGGTAAAGAGGGCCTCATTCATATTTCTGAGCTTTCCAATCAATTTGTGAAGAATGTCAATGATGTTGTTAAGGTCGGTGATGAGGTAGAGGTCAAGGTTATAGAGATAGATGAACAGAACCGGGTAAACCTGAGTCGAAAACAGCTTGCAGAGAAAACACCTTAAGAAAAGATCTATATCTTATTAGATGAAGAGCGCTACCATACTTATTAAAAGAAAAGACAGTTGTCAGGACCTGCCGCTTCCGCGATATGCAACGAGCGGATCAAGCGGCATGGATCTGTACGCGGATGTAATTGGAGAGCTGTCCATTGCGCCCGGTGAGATAAAACTTGTTTCTTCCGGTGTTTATCTAAGCATTCCTAAGGGCTATGAGGCAGAGGTAAGGCCCAGAAGCGGTCTGGCCTTAAAGCACGGCATATCACTGGTTAATTCTCCCGGTACAATAGATTCGGACTATAGAGGTCTCGTAAGTGTTATAATGATCAACCTGGGTAAAAATACATTTATTGTTAAGCGTGGAGATCGAATAGCCCAGATGGTTATTAAAGAAGTTGTAAGGGCCCGGTTCAAGGAAGAGGAATTATTGGATGAGACTTCAAGGTCCGGCGGGGGTTTTGGGCATACCGGCATTTAGGGGGTAGAAAGATGGGTTTTAAACTGAACCTTAAGGGAACGTTGTTTGAAAAGGACAGTGACAAGAGGAACGAGGTTATAGCTGTCATACTTCTGGCTTTGGCGGTATTCCTTTTTATCAGCTTTTTTACATTTGACTATAATGATGTTGTCTTTTTCACATCCAATGCAAACACCCCTACACATAACGCGGTCGGATCGGTTGGCGCGTATATCGGCTCTATCTTTTTGATGATCATGGGTATGAGCGCATATGTCATACCGATTCTTGTCCTATTCTGGGCCATAACCAGGTTTGCAGGCCTGAAACCCGAGAGCCTATATTTCAAATTTTTTGGAACGCTATTTTTAATATTAGCCGCCAGCTCCACACTAAGCCTTCTCAGCGCTCCTGATATGAACGAACGTTTTAGGATGGGGGGAATAATAGGAGTAACTTTTTCGGATTATCTTGTGAGATATTTCGGGCGCACAGGCGCCTGGATCATCATCTCCCTTCTTTTGATTTTGTCTGTTCTAATAGCGACTGATTTTCTGATATTCCCGTTTATCATATCGGTTATAAAATTCGTTATATCAAAGTTCGAGGGGTTGGTCTCTAAGCTGATGACTAAGAGGTCTGTAATCATTCGTTCGAAATCAACGGTAAAAGAGAAGAAAAAGAAGATTTTCGCTGATTTGCCTTCATTTGGAAAGCCAAAGCCGGATAGTGGCAGACAGAGCGACCAGAAGCCAAAGATAAAGTCAGAACCGGCAATTCCGCAAATGAAGATCTCTTCCAAAGAGACCGCAAAAATCGAAAAGACGTCGGCCTCTCCTGAACCGGTTATGCCGGTAGAGAGGATGGAGGAAGTCAAGTTATATACGCCACCGTCACTTGAGTTGTTGAATTCACCTCCGCCTGTGGAAGACAGGGAGATAAAAGACGATCTCACGGAAAATTCTCATATTCTGGAAGAGGTGTTAAGTGATTTTGATATAGAAGCAAAGGTGATAGAAGTGAATCGCGGGCCTGTGATCACCAGGTATGAGCTTGAGCCCGGAGCCGGTGTTAAGGTTCACAGGATAACGTCTCTTAGTGACAATATTGCCTTGGCGATGAAGGCCCAGAGCGTAAGGATAGTCGCGCCTGTGCCGGGCAAGGGCACTATAGGTGTTGAGGTCCCGAACACAAAGGGTGTATTTGTCTACTTAAAGGAGATTATTGAAACAGAAGACTATAATGATGAAGAATCAATACTCAAACTTGCCTTAGGCAAGGATATTGCCGGTGATCCCGTTATTGTTGACCTTGGGACTATGCCGCATCTGCTAATAGCCGGCGCGACCGGCTCAGGGAAGACTGTTTGTGTCAATAGTATTATTACCAGTGTATTGTTTAACGCGTCTCCGGAAGAAGTAAGATTTATCATGGTGGATCCTAAGAAGGTTGAGCTTGCGCCATTTAATGATCTTCCGCATTTGTTATGCCCGGTCGTAACTGATTATAAAAAAGTCCCATTGGCGCTTGAGTGGCTTGTTAGAGAAATGGAAAAGAGGTATGAGTTATTCGCCAGGTGCGGCGTCCGTAATATTGATTTCTATAACAGAAAGGCTAACGAGGAAAACTGGCAGAGACTGTACTATATTGTGGTGATAATAGATGAATTGGCAGATCTTATGTTGGTGGCTCAGCAGGAGATTGAGAGCGCAATAACTCGATTGGCGCAATTATCCAGGGCGGTTGGTATACATATGATCTTAGCCACACAAAGACCTTCGGTCAATGTTATAACCGGTGTAATAAAGGCGAATTTCCCAGCGCGTATTTCATTTAAGGTCGCATCAAAGGTTGATTCAAGAACAGTGCTTGACCGTAATGGAGCTGAAAAACTGCTGGGTCGAGGGGATATGTTAGTTGTCCAGCCATCCAGTGATAAACCGGTTCGGGCTCAGGGGGGGCTGGTATCTGATGATGAGATAGATCGCGTTACGGGTTTTATCAAAAAACAAAGAAAGGCTGAGTATGAGGCCGATCTAATAAAAGCGCCAAAGAAGGATAAAGGATCCAAATTCCACAGGGACGAGATCTATGATGAGGCGGTACGCATATTATTTGAGACCAGGCAGGCATCGGTATCGATGCTGCAGAGGAAGCTCGGGGTAGGATACACGAAAGCGGCGCGCCTGATAGATATGATGGAAGATGACGGGATAGTTGGGCCGTATCAGGGATCAAAACCCAGGGAGATATTGGTTGAGAGCATTGATGAAATTTATAGTTCCGAATGATTTATCGATTAAGTTTTTTTTCAGGTGATCATTATGGATATGAAAGAGACGGGGAAAAAATTAAAAGAGGCCCGTAATGCTAAAAAGTTGACACCGGATGCTATTTATCGAAAAACGCATATGCATCCTAGAATAATTGAGGCCCTTGAAAACGGCGAAAAACCAGAGGGTATGAGCCAGATCTACTACGAGGCTTTTTTAAGGAAGTACAAAAAACTACTGGGTATCGAGACAGGTGAGCCGGCAAAGAAGCAAAGTTCGATAATAAAAGAAAAAGCCTCCTCCAAGAAAGATAAATTTTTTACCGAGCCTGCCCGACAGATATCAAGCCTAAGCACAAAAGAATACGCGCCAATAGTAGCCTTAACGGCAAGAATACTGGCCGCGGTTTTGGTCGTAGTGATTTTATGGAATTTTATGAGGATCGTCAATAGGGCAATTGCCCGCGGCAGGGAATCGAAGGCAAAGAAGGCGGTCGCTAAAATAGAGAGGGGTGGGCAGAAGGATAGTACAACTAAGAGAACATCCCCCATTTCACCCGTAAGGTCAGCCGTGAAAACCGACCCTATATCAACGGTTGAGAAAAAAACGGTAATAAATCAAAAGTTGTCCCTGGCCATAAGCAGTACGGATAATGTGTGGGTCCTTGTAAAAAAAGACGGGGACGTCGCGTTTAAGGGGATACTCTATAAAGGTAAAGGCGAATCGTGGAAGGCTGATGAGAAATTCGAATTGAGAGTGGGTAGGCTCGAGGCATTACAGTTTGTGGTAAACGGCAGAAACATGGGCATACTGGGAAAAGGGGTAAAGGATATTGTGATCGATAATAGTATGGTTAAGATCGGGCGCAAGAGTATACGTTTATAGAAAATCCAAGCAATCTAAAGATATCAATGGCCAAAGACAGGTATTTTGTGAAGATGATAACAGGTAAAGATCTTTGGCCTTTTTTATGCGGCAGAAACAGGTGATAAAACAAAAAGTATTCACTTTAAGCCTTGGTTGTCCGAGGAACCTTGTTGATTCAGAGATATTAAACGGCATCCTGAAGAGAGCCGGGTTTCGTTTAACAAAAGATCCTGAACGCGCGGATATTCTCATTGTCAACACATGCGCTTTTATCGAATCCGCTAAGACAGAATCAATAGACGCGATATTGCAGTTGGCCAGCATCAAGACGAGAAAGAAGAATAATGATAAAAGCATGCTCATTGTGACCGGCTGTCTGCCGCAGAGATATGCGAAGGAGATTATTGATGAGATCAAGGAAATAGATTGCGTGTTCGGTTCTTCTGATTTCATGAAAATACCGGAATATATAAGGGGAGGCCATCATAAGAAAAAGTACATGGTTTCTCTTGAACCATCATTTTTATATAACCATAAAACAGACAGATCGATCATCACGCCAAGGCATTATGCCTATGTAAAGATACAGGAAGGATGCATCAACTGTTGCAGCTATTGTGTTATCCCGAAGCTGAGGGGGTCATATAGGTCGCGGGTAATGGGTTCTGTCCTTGACGAGATAAAAGGCATGGCGAAAGATCCGGGTCTTAAAGAGATCAATATTATCGGACAGGATACCACACTTTATGGTATAGACAGGTATGGCAGGGTCAGGATAAGCGAGCTTTTAGAAAAGTCCGGAAGGTTGATGCACGAAAGGTGGATCAGGCTCCTATATACACATCCGGCTCATTTCAGCGATGATCTTATCTTTACCATCAGAGATACGCTGCCTATGGTTAGATATATCGATCTGCCTATCCAGCACATAAACGGCAGGATACTAAGATCTATGAACAGAAAGGTTTCCAGGGGAAGGATAGAAGAGCTCATAAAAAAAATAAGGGCGCATATTAAAGATGTTGCTATCAGGACAACTGTAATTGTAGGGTACCCGGGTGAAACAGAGGCTGAGTTCAGGGAGCTTCTAGACTTCATAGAATATGCCAAATTCGAAAGGTTAGGGGCATTTTTGTATTCCAGGGAAGAAGGTACAAAGGCCGCTGACCTACCCGGACAAATTTCTGATCGTGAGAAGGCATGCAGATTTGATCGCGTCTTGACAAAACAGAGGGATATCTCCCAGGAGTATAATAACTCTCTTATAGGCAGGGAATTGAGGGTTTTGGTAGAAGATGTATGCGATCAAGAAAACAGATTATATCTGGGGCGCACCGAGATGGATGCCCCTGAAGTTGACGGCAATTGCTATATAAGATCAAAGGCGAATATTAAAAAGGGAACGTTCGTCAACGTATCTGTTACCGGCTCCATGGAATACGACCTGATTGGGGAGGCCTTATGACCCTTTCTAATAAATTGACTATTTCAAGGATCTTCCTTGCGTTTATATTTATGTTTTTTTTGTTCCATAACGGCGTTTTATATAAAATTATAGCGTTTATACTGTTTGTCCTGGCATCATCAACGGATTATTTTGACGGATTTTTGGCTAGAAAGCGAAAGGAGATAACGAATTTCGGAAAAATAATGGATCCGATAGCGGACAAGATACTTACGCTGTCGGCATTTATAGCTTTTGTTGAAATGCGTTTAATCCCCGCATGGATGATTATCATAATCATTTTAAGAGAGCTGGTTATTACCGGCCTAAGGTTGGCGGCCTTAGCCAGGAATGAGGTTGTCGCGGCGGAAGCTGTGGGCAAACATAAGACCGTTTCACAGATAGTGTCGATATTGGTTATTCTCGCTTTTATAGTCTTCAGAGAGGCGGGTGTGATCATGTTCAGTTTCTGGGATGCCGCCTTTGAGTATTGGTACAGGCAGACGATCTTTATTTTAATGATTTTTACGACGTTACTGACGATAATAAGCGGCTGTTCATTTATTATGAAGAACCGGTCACTTTTTATTAATGTTGAAAAAGGATAGAGGGCTGCAGTGATGGTTAGAATGATAGCGACATGTTGCGGTTTAGGGAGACTGCCATTTATGCCCGGTACCTGGGCAAGTCTATTTTCATTGATAGTGTATTATTTTATACATGGCTATCATCTAGGATTTCATATTGTAGTGCTGTTGACAATTATAGCTGGTTTTCTGGTATCAGGTGAGGCTGAGAGACAGATCGGCAGCAAGGATGCCAAAGAGATAGTCATAGATGAATTTTCGGCTCAGTTATTGGTGTTTGCTTTTCTGCCGTTCAGTGTTGGGACGGTCGTAATTGGTTTTATCTTATTCAGGGCCCTTGATATCTATAAACCGCTGTTTATAAGGAAGATACAGGATATGCGCGGAAGCCCCGGAATTATGCTGGATGATATTGTCGCGGCATTAATCGTAAACATTATCTTGAGGATTTATGTAGGTATGGTATGATTAACGATAAGGAGGTAACGCGGATGAGAAAAATAGCTATTTTTGTATTATTCTTTGCAATTTGTTGTGCCAGCGTTTATGCTGAGAGGAACCTGTATGAAGTATTTAAAGGAAAAGATGTTATAAAGGTATATTTAAAAGAGGTAAAAGACGATACGGGGGATTCCTTAGTTAACGAGAATCTATTCAGTGAGGTGTTTGAGGATGTTATAAAGAAAAGAATAAATATTAAATTTGAGCCTGTTAAGAGCCCGGATCAGGCAGATGTTATAATCGAAGCGGATATCCACAAGTTTGATTATAAGGAAAAGGTGCATCCGAGGTTCTATTCGGCGTATGCCCTGGTCGCGGACGCGACTGCCCCAAAAAGTTCCGCCCGCATAGTCGTAGACTATACCGTTAAAATCCCAGGCGGAAGAGAATACAAATTCAAGCGTTTTACGACAGAAGAGAGGCAGCCAAGGGAGGGTCTGGATAAAGACGGGGCTTTAAAGGGCGCCATCATCAAGAATGTTAACAGGTTTATCTACAGGGCCTTCTATAAACAGAGAAAGCGAAGATAGCGTATCAATAAGATATTGTAGAAATTTGTGAGATGTCTATCCTGTCAGTGCGATAAACCCTATGTTATACACAGTATCTTATATTGATGCACGCGAATTGATGTATTGTGAAAAAGCAAAAAATAATTTGACAAATAGTCAAATTTAGCTATAATGAAAAAGGCGCGTGAGTGGGGTAGAATTACACGCGCCTTTGGTACGAAACACCCTGAATGAGTGTGCACCCTCATGTTTATTTTATAACTATGGTGATATTTGTCAAGTATTATGTGCCTGTTTTTCGATAGAGGTAACCACATGCCAAAGGTAACGGATACGGCCGTAAAAAAGCTTATTATATCAGTTCTTTTTTTTATATTATTGTATGTGTACCTTTGCGATGGCCATGCCTATCCCTTAGTTTGGGAAAGGATCGATCATGATATAAGAGGAGAGGCCCTTGTATGTATGGATACTACGAGTGACGGGACGCATTTATTCATAGGTACGGATAGGGCAATATGGATACATGATACATATAAGGGAAAGTCAAAGAAGATATTTGCGATAAATTCAGAAGATAACGAGATATACGATATACATATAGGTGAAAATGACAGCATCCAATGCGCGACCGGGGAAGGCATATATATATCAAATGATTATGGGGAAAACTGGCAAAGGGCGTATTTAGGATCATTTATTGAAAGCAAGGGCATAAGGTCAGTTGTATCGGAGAAAAGAGCGCGGACATTATACATTGTGAGAAATAATTTAATCTATGCCTCAAATGATTTGAACGGGATATGGCTGAAACTTCCTAAAATAAGTGTATCACAAAGATATATATCCGATGACGAAGATGATATTGGGATAGGGGGGCTGTTGATAAACGGGATAACTCTGGATAATGACTCGAGGTTATATGCCTGTACAAGTAGAGGGGTCTTCCGGTATGACCGTGATGGTGAGTTCTGGGAAAATATCAGTGGAAATGCCTTAGGCAATAACATACATAACTGTATGATGTCTGATGATAAGAGGATGTTATATGCGGCTACAGATGCGGGTGTTTATATAAAGGATTTAGCTAAAGCTGTATGGAAAACATATAATTCTGGTTTAACGGAAGTCGATATTTTGGACTGCTGTATGCACTCAGATGGGGAGAACCTGTTATGGTGCCTTTCAAAAACGAATATATATAAAGGTAGAGAGATAGCAGACGATATGAAATATGGGTGGTATGACCTTAGATGCGATCCCTCAATAAGGGAGGTTCAAGAGATGGCTGTCAGATATGCGGAAGTCAGCCCTGATAAGATAAAGGATTGGAGGCGGCAGGCAGGTTATAGGGCCTTATTGCCTAAGGTATCTTTCGGACTTGATAATAGCGAGAGTGACACATATGAGATATATACCAGCTCAAGTAAATCCTATTATTTGAATGGTCCCCGCGACAGATCGGATGGATGGGACCTGACATTCACGTGGGACTTTGCCGATCTTGTGTTTAATGAGCACCAGACTTCGATAGATGTTCGGAGTAAACTTATGGTGCAGTTGAGGGAGGATATACTAAATGAGGTTACAAGGCTATATTATGAGAGGAAGAGGATCATAATTGAGACAAATGTTCTTCCTATTGAAGAAGATAAAAAGCGTATAGATTCAACATTGCGAATTGAGGAATTGACAGCCTATATAGACGCACTCACAGGCGGTGAATTCTCACGAGCTATCCATAAGAAACGAATCAA
>Ga0272441_10005732_pt1 | contig 21326 bp, 13 predicted proteins | sample SSMProp6N_FD_193582 | JGI IMG/M metagenome (GOLD analysis project Ga0272441, IMG submission 193582) | Marine sediment archaeal communities from Little Sippewissett salt marsh, Falmouth, MA, United States - SSM-Prop-6N | ecosystem: Environmental > Aquatic > Marine > Wetlands > Sediment ...
TATAACCTTCCCTGCAGCATAGCCGAAAAGAGCCGGTTCAGTATAGTCCCATTCACCTGACAGGCTATCCAGTTTATATTGCTCCCATAAGCGTGCAAATATTTCGTTCTTTTCATTAAAGTAAGGAGTAAAGTCAACCAGTATAACAATTGGATTACCTGATATATTCCACCTGCCTGTACGAACCCTCAGTCCTTCGCCTTCTGCTTTTTCCTTCCAGCTTATAAAAAGGCCGTTATCCTGAATAAACTCAGGATTTTCTCCTTCATCTCTCCATACATCCGGGCCTATCAATATATAATTCTCACCCAGCTCATCCACAAGGTTAAGTACTTTGGTAGATATAACTGTGTGTATACCGCCTACCTTATTACAAATTTCCCAACTTGTCTCAAACAGCAGGTCAATCATTCCGTCTTCCTTCATTTTTTGATCTGTTTCTTTTTTGAATTTGTTGTCTTCCTGGTTTTAGTTGTAGTTCCTGCTTTTTGTGATCCTTGTTTAACTGTCTTTGTCCTGGTGCCTGCCTTGCCTGTTTTTATTGAGCCTGAAGTTGTGCTGACGGTCATTGACTTGATCCTGGCACGTAGTTTACGTACCTCAACCTCACGCTCATTCAGCTCATCCTGTATTTCACTAACTTTATTTCTCAGGGTTATAATTTCCTGGTTTTCTAAATGTTCCGGGCAGACAGCGTCAAGGCGTATTTCAAAATCACTGAGAACGTTCATATAGTTCATAAAAGCATCATATGGTGATTCATATGGATTAAAATATTGATGCACGGCACCATCGGAAAAGAATTTTGTACACATATAGTAAAAGTGGTCACTTACCTGCAGGAATTCCCAGTCTTTTCTGATACTTTCGTTATCGCAAGCATCAACCCTTTCAGTCAGTGAATAAAGTTTATTAAATGCAGCATCCTGCAGGTCGTTGCCCAGCCATGCTGTCAGGTCCCTTTCTTCATCAGCCCATGATATTGGTTGTGGTACTTTAATAGCCGACACAGGTTGAAATTCTTCCACCACTTCTGCCGGGGTCATAAAATTAAAATCAGTTTTTTGCATTATAGTGCCCGGCAAAGCTTCGAGAAAATTAAAAATACCTGTTTCAGCTTTTTGATGTTCCCCAAACGTTTCATAATCAATAAAAAGGTTTATCAGTTCAGCATCGTTACCCCTCTTTTTCATCCACGAGGCATACTTTTCAGCTGTCAGAGGCCATTCACTCCATTCACTATTACCAAACCTGAAGGCTATATCATCACTCAGCTGAAAATTCCTCAGTAATACTTTTAGTCTGGGATTGATATTATTACAGTATAGAAAATCGGGGCTTCTCCATCCCAGTATATGTTTTGCTCCTTCTGTAAGCATTGCCAGAAAACCCATGTCGGCCACCCAGCTGCCTATTTCGTCTGAATATAGCATTTCGGTGTTCCTGAATGATAATGGTTTAATTCCGAAATACTGTTCAATCTTCTGGCTATGTTTATTAACCTGTTTGGCAAACTCATTCTTATTGCCCATGCAGGCCAGTGAATGTGAATATGTTTCGGCAAGGAATTCAACCTGACCTGTTTCAGCCAGCTCTCTGAATGAATCGAGCACTTCAGGAGCGTAAGCCTCAAGTTGCTTAATCAGCACGCCTGTAATTGAGTAGGATACTTTAAACTTACCTTTATACTTATTTATAAGTTTAAGCACCAGCTTATTAGTAGGAAGGTAACATCTTCCGGCAACATTCCTCAATATTGTTTCATTGGTATAATCATCATAATAATAGTGATCATTACCTATATCAAAGAAGCGGTACCTCCTGAGTCTCAATGGCTGATGTAGTTCAAAAAACAGACAAACTCCTTTCATATCTAAATTTGTTTTATTACTTAATTCAGTGCATCAAGGTATATATTCATAATATTTTTAGCCGAGTTCTCCCATTTAAGGGTTTCCACCTCTGCCCTTCCCTGTTCTATAAACATTTTTGAAAGTGCAGGATAAGTAAGGATACCATGTATGGCATCAGCCATAGCATCTATATCCCAGAAATCAATCTTGACTGCATGGGTGAGTATTTCGGCCACACCTGATTGTTTACTAATAATGACAGGTACATTTGACTGCATTGCTTCCAGCGGTGATATGCCGAATGGTTCTGATACTGAAGGCATTATATAAACATCGCTCCTCCTGAGCATCCAGTATACGTCCATTCCTTTCAGGAACCCGGTAAAATGAAACCTGTCCGTTATGTTGAGTGCAGCGGCCCTCCTAATCATCCTTTCCATCATATCTCCACTGCCGGCCATTACAAACCGAACATTTTTCATTACCTTCAGTACTCTGTAGGCGGCTTCAAGAAAATATTCAGGCCCTTTCTGCATTGTTATCCTGCCAAGGAATGTTACAATTTTATCATTTATTTTCCTGTCATCATACTTATCGTATATTCCACCCACAGGTTCCACAGCGTTATATACTGTTGTTACCTTTGCAGGATCGATATTATATTTGTAAATAACTGTTTCCCTTGTAAGGTTACTTACGGTAATGATCCGGTCAGCAGCGTCCATACCTGCTTTTTCAATATTATACACTACAGGATTAACATTTCCCCCGCTTCTGTCAAAATCCGTTGCATGCACATGAATAACCAGCGGTTTGCCCGACACCATTTTGGCTGCAATACCTGCAGGATAGGCCAGCCAGTCATGAGCATGTATGATATCAAATTCATTTTCCTCAGCAATGACTGAAGCAACCATGGCATATTTATCGATTTCCTGGAGCAGACCAGGTCCATATCCTCCTTTAAATACTATCCTGCCCTGATCATCAGCTTCTACGAAAAGGGTGTTACTGGATTTCTCCTTCCCGATCATTCTCCAGTAATCATCAGGGTCAGTGTAGGGTATTATCTTTGAGTCAACCTCTAATTTATCAAAGGCTTTTTTTTCTCCCTTGTAATAGATCTTTTTATGCGTAACTTTGATTTTATTAGCTCCAATAAGTTTTAGTCCGGACTGATCTTCATCACCGTATGCTTTGGGAACGACAAACAAAATATCTATATCAGGAATTGATGCCATGCCCCTTGTTAATCCATAGCTTGCAGTTCCCAGCCCCCCACTGATATGAGGGGGAAATTCCCAGCCAAACATTAATACTTTCATCCTTTATACTTTTTTTTCACGGTAATCTGGTCGTTGAGATCAATTATCCTTAAGATCTCTGCAACGCTCCAGGCCTGTGATATTGCTCCTCCCGGGAGGTGGGGAGGATCTCCATCATAAACTTCAGAAATAGTGCTTACACCATGCTCATCCATTACATCCTCGAATTCTTTAATCAATTTACTCATCTTCTTAACACCCCTTTCTCCGTATAATCGAAGATAAGCCTCAGCATATGGACCTATCAGCCAGGGCCATACAGTACCCTGATGGTATGCTTTATCCCTTTCTTCCTGGGTTCCCCTGTAAACACCTTCGTAATGTGGATTTTTAGGCGACAATGTTCGGAGTCCGCGACATGTCAGCAGTTCTCTTTCAGCAACATCAAGAATACTCTTAATCATTTCCCTGTCAAGCATAGTGTAATGCAATGATGCAGCTATAAGCATATTAGGCCTTACGAACATATTCCTTTGGCCATCACTGTCAACATAATCTGCCAGATATCCCATCTCGTCGTCCCAGAAATAAGCAAGGAAATTTTCCTTTACTTTCTCAGGTAGGTCTCTAATCAGTTTACTTAAATCCTTATCTGCATTTTTTCCTGTATGTTGTTTAGCGAAACAAAGGGCATTATACCAGAGAGCATTTATTTCGACATTATAACCAATCCTTGGTGTAACAGGGCCGGTTGAAGTAACTGCATCCATCCATGTAAGGGCCTTGCCTTCCATTCCCGCAAAAATCAGCCCGTTTTCGTGCATCCCTATATTGAATGATGTCCCCCTGATGTATGTTTTAATAACCTGCGATACGGCCTTGCCATATCTGTTCCATCCGTCAGTACCTCCGGCGTTTATGTATTGCTGAACATCCCAGATAAACCAGAGCGGGGCATCAACTGAATTAAAGGCATAATTACCGGCTTCACCCATATTGGGGAAAAGACCGTCTTTCATCTTTCCTGTCTGTGAATCCAGTACCTCCCTGCATGTCTTGAGATCACCCCTGCTCAGTGTAAGTCCTGGCAGCGAAATAAAAGTATCCCTTCCCCATGAACCAAACCAGTGATAGCCTGCCATAATATCTGTATGGCTGTTTCTCCTTACAATAAATTGTTGTGCAGCATTAAGCAAACAGTTCCTGAAACTGTCACGTGGGACTTTAGTCTTCAGTACAGTTGAGAATCTTGCCTTTAGCCCCATGGGATTAATTTCCTCTGTTGATGCTGAAAAAACAATAGTCTCACCCTTCTTCAGGCATAATTCAAAGTAACCTGGAATAAAAAGATCTTCCTTGTAGTCATAACCTCTTTTCTGCTCCTCAAGGTATTCAACGCCATATATCCAATCGGGCACTTTTACAAATTCAGGTTCCCTGGAGAACTGCATACACAGGTATGGGAATCCTTCATAAAGTCTCATCTTGATACCATTTTTTATATAATTCACCCGGGTGCTGGCACTCATGTTTGACACGGTTAGATCATGAATATTCCTGAAAGCCAGCAATGGTCTAAACTGTAATGTAACAGGTTCCTGAGCTTCCTCAATTGTGTAGCGTATCATTAGCTGATCGCTTTTGTCTGATAACAATCTTTCCTGCCTGAGTTTTACTGTTCCTACCTCATATGACATTGAAGGAATGAGCTCCGTGGTAAAATCCCTTAGGTATTTATGCCCTTTTGGACTGAAATGGTCTTCGTCAAACTTGTGTAAACCAAGGTTAAATACTTTTCCGCTTTCAACTACTGATACATCAAAAGAAGAAAGAAGAACATGCCTCTCTCCCCCATAACTATCAATCGGACACACCAGTAAGCCATGGTATTTCCTGGTATTACATCCCACAATAGTGGTGGATGAATATGACCCTGTCCTGCTGGTCCTGAGAATTTCCTTCCCAAGTGAATACTCAAGATTTACCAGCATGCTCTTATCAAAATTAATATATGCCATAGACTGTATAGAATATTAGTATGTGTAACCGGATTTCACCTTCCCCCAAGTACCCCGGAATCATTAAAAAATCAGAGTACAAAGTTAATTATAACTTCTTTTGTATTACCATTTAAGTGAAAAAATAGCATGACTGCTGTATTATCACGCAAAAGTATAACTTTGCAGCAAAATAAATGTTTATTTTAAGCTACATTATTTACAAAAATTGATGAAATGACAAGAAAAATTACAGCTCTCTTCATTCTTGCTATCCTGTTTGCAGGCTGTGGGGATAAGAAATTTACTATTAGTGGCAAACTGGATAATGCCAGTCCGGGTACTTATGTTTACCTCGATAAACTGGGAGGAATGAACCTTGAGCCATATGACTCTGTCATGTTAAGCGATGGCGGTTCATTTGTTTTTTCAGGCGAGATAGAATACCCTGAATTCTTTTTACTGAAGATGACAGAATCGAATTTCCTGACCACCCTTGTTGAACCCGGGGAGAACATGACACTTGTTGCCAATGCTGATTCACTTGGCTATACTGCAGAAGTTGAAGGATCTCCAGGTACATCAAAAATGATAGAATATGACCTGAGATTGCAGGAAGCGATGAAAGAATTACAGAAGCTTAGTAAAATATACCAAGAAAATATTGATAGCCCCGATCTTGAACAGGTCATGAATGATCTGGACGTCCGTGCACAGGCCATATTAAATGATATGAATCAGTATACCAGGGACTTCATTGATGAGAACATTGAATCAATGGTTAGCCTTATAACCCTTTACAAACAGATAACACCACAGGTATACATTCTGAATATTGAAAAAGATCTCGATTATTATAAGCGCGTTGATTCAACACTTTTTGCTCTTTACCCGGAATCTGAACCTGTCAGGACCCTCCACAGCCAGATTGAGACCCTCATGACCAGCCTTGATGCTGAGGCGGCCAGGGCCGCTAAAACAGGTATCGGTGCTATCGCTCCCGAAATAGCACTGCCAAATCCTGCAGGTGACACCATTAGGCTATCTTCAACCAGGGGTGAATACGTTTTGCTCGATTTCTGGGCAGCATGGTGCCCCCCTTGCAGAACAGAAAATCCTCATCTGGCAGAACTCTATAAGAAATACCACCAGGAAGGTTTTGAAATATTCCAGGTGTCACTGGACCAAACCAGGGAAGCGTGGCTAGATGGCATAAGTGAAGATAAAATAGGTGACTGGATTCATGTCAGCGATCTTCAATACTGGAGCTCGTCAGTAGTAACCCTTTACGGTATTGAATCTATTCCTGCCAACTACCTGCTCGATAGTGATGGCAGGATAATTGACAGTAACCTGAGGGGAGAAGCCCTGACACAAAAACTTGCTGAGATATTTGAATAAATTCCTTTCTGATAATAACTATATTAGGAATGAAGAAAACAGTATTTTTTGCTCTGCTAATTGTATCTGCTCTTGCCTGCAATAATGAAAAAACAATAATATCAGGTAACTGCCCGGATGGTACTGGCAAATATTTATATATAGAAAGGGTCAATCTCAACAGTCCGGTATTTGTGGATTCTGTACGGATTAACAGGTCAGGTAAATTCACGATCAAATTAGAAGATGAGGAACCTTCTTTTTATACCCTGGGTTTCAATAGTAACGAATTCATTACAGTTATAGCCGAACCTGGTGATAGGATAAACATTGATTTTAAAGGTAAACGGCTGCAAAATGATTATTCTGTTGAGGGCTCCGAAGAATCTGAAAAAATCAGGGTTCTTGATAAGAAACTCGGTCAGACCATTATTATTCTGGATTCCTTGGCTGCTGAATACGAGGAAGTAGTAGAAAGAGGAGATAATCCTGAAAGGGTTTCCGTGATTGAACAGGAATATACCAGGGTACTTAATGAACAGAGGAATCAAAATATTGCATTTATCCTTGATAATCTCAGCAACCTTTCAGCCTTAAAAGCTCTTTACCAGAAGGTAAACGAAAACACATATGTACTTTACAAGCAGCTCGACCTTCAGTATCTGAAACTGGTATCCGACAGCCTCAGTAAATATTACCCCGGCATCACACTTACAGAGAATCTCCGGGAAAACCTGGATGATGAGATTAACCTGATGTATATAAACAGGATATCAAGTGCTGCCGAAGAACTTACAACTGTCAACCTTGATGCCAATCTGGTGGATTTGAATGGTGTAAGGGTAAAGCTTTCAGAACTTATGAATGATAACTATGTATTGCTAACCTTCTGGTCTGCCGAATCGAAGGAATGTATTTCCAATAATCTGTTTCTGAAGCAAATGTACCAGCTATATCATAATAAAGGTTTTGAGATTTACCAGGTTAACCTTGATAGTGACGAATCACTGTGGAAAAGCTCAGTTAGGTTTGATGAGCTTCCCTGGGTAAACGTCAGGGAAGATGACGTGTCCTATCCTGTGACAGCAATAATGTTCAATGTAACAAGCCTTCCCGCAAATTATCTGTTTGATATGAACGGTGAGATAATCGGGAAGGACCTGTTTGGTAGATCACTGCAAATTAAGCTTGGACAGATTTTTGATTGACAAAGAGTGACAGAAGAAAAGAAAATATATTTTGCATCTGACTTTCACCTGGGACTGGAAGCAGAAATGGATCCTCTGGCAAGGGAAAGACATGTGGTAAAATGGCTCAGCTCGGTCGCAGATACAGCTTCAGCAATATACCTGGTGGGAGATATTTTTGATTTCTGGTGGGAATATAAGTCAGTTGTCCCCATGGGATTTACCAGATTCCTGGGTAAGGTATCAGAACTTACCGATAGCGGTCTGGAAATTCACTTCTTTACCGGGAATCATGATATGTGGATTGGAGATTACCTTTCCAAAGAATGTGGTATGATCTTACATACCGGCCCGTTATACACTACATTACAGCGCAAGAACTTCTATATAGCCCATGGAGAAGGACTGGGAACAAGGGATAGATCCTATAAGATATTGCTATGGCTTTTCAGGAACAGGACACTCAGGAAAATGTATTCTTTTCTTCACCCACGCATAGGGCTGGCCATAGCGCACAGGTGGACAAGTCATAGCAGGCTGATAAAAGAATATTCAGAAAAGTTCAGGGGTGAAGATAGCGAACCACTCGTAAGACATGCCAGGTCAGTTTTAGAATTACAGGAAGTTGATTATTTCATATTTGGACACAGACATATATCTTTCGAGTATGATTTAGGCAGTTCCGGTGCAAAAATATTCTTCCTGGGAAACTGGTTCAATGCCCCATGTTACGTAAGCTGGGACGGGAAACAAGCTGCCATACATACCTTCAGTTACCATTGACTTTAACGAGGACATTCAAGACATAATAGGAATACTCCTTATTTACCGGATCGAAATCATATTCAAGTTTATGCCCCGATTTACGTGCTATATTAATCAATCCCAGAATACCGGTATGTTCAGGTTTTACCTCATCCCCGGCAAGGAAGATCCTGTATAATTCCTTGAGCCCTTCCTTATCATACCTGTTTACAGTATTTAGTTTATCCCTGAGGGAAGGTATTCTTCTGTTGTTTATAATATTTCCGGTGATAATCCTGATACCCTTATCTTCAGTAACAATCATTGCTACAGGCATACCCAGATCTTTTTCAATATCGGACCCTGATTTATACTTTGAAATATTCTGCAGACATTCAACCATGATGCTGAATATCTTACGCTGCATCTTTGGTTCAATTTCTTCCTCATATATCCTGGTCTCGGTCAAAGACAAAACCTGTCTTTCAATATCGTCAGAAAAATGACCTGACCAGACCATTCCTATACTATTTTCTGCCATCATTTTTTCCAGCCTCATAATATTATCTCCCCTGAAAAATGTTTTCTGCCGCCCCTTATTCGTACTCCGGCCTTCATCATCCACTGATTTACTTAGAATAAAATACAGTAAGTCATCATTTATTCTGATAAAGTCAAAATCCAGCCTGTTCCCGGTCTTCTTGGCCATTTCTATCAATCCCAGACCTGCACCTCCTTTCTCACTCAGTGAGGTTGAACTTAATCTTTTTCTGTAAAGGTCCCTGATTTCATGTGGCTCAAGTGAATTGAGCAGTTCAAGCTGTTCTCTCAATTCAGGTTCATCATCATTGTTTATTACATTACCGGTTGTCACCGTGTAGCCTGAATCATCCTTTGAGTATACAACTAGAGACATGCCGGCATGATCTGAACTGTTTAAGTGCCTGCTTACATTTTGCAGGCTTTCCAGAACAAACATGAAAAGCCTCTTTCTACCGGTAAAACCAAATTCAGAATGTTCCATTTCCTTTTCAAGCAGTTTTAATAAAGCTTCTGAATTCTGGTGTGTTACGACACCTCTGTAAACAAACATCAGGCGATCGTTCATCATTATATTTCTTACCTTTTTTACAGGCTCCATCACATCTGCCATATTAGAGGCTCACAAAAAATGTGAGCTCAGAAGGGATATTACATGGTAATAAAAGTAAAAAAAAATCAGCAGGCAAAACATCATCGAGAGGAAAAAACATCCTGAAACAGCGGAGAAATAAATTGAACCAATGTTATAACTTTAAACCCAAAACATGATAAAACGCGATCTCCGTGCCAGGATGTTCGCAATAATAACATTTATTCTTAAATTTTGTTCAAAGGCATAATTAACATGCGACAATTCAGTTTCATTTTTTTTCTTATCTTTCACAGAATTTTTTTGGAAACTTCAAAGTTTGAAGAACCCTGTAAAAAATAATCCTATCTCCAGACTATTAATCCCTGTATTAATTTAAATCCTGAATTATGAGTATCCAGATTATTCTTATGATAGCCTTTTTCCTTCTGGCTCCGGTACTGGTTATATTTCTGGAAGGTAAATACTCTGCCGTAAAAAAGATTGGTGCTGTACTGATATGTTACGTACTTGGAGCCATAGTGGGGAATATTGGTATACTGCCCGAAGGCGCCTATGAATACCAGGACTGGTTTACACAACTCACAGTTCCTCTGGCCCTTCCATTGATCCTCTTTTCAATGGATGTAAAGAAATGGCTTGTACATGCAGGTTCGGCTATAAAATCCTTACTTCTTGGCCTGTTCACAGTAATAGCCATGATATTTCTGGGATTCTGGATATTCAAGGGCAGCATAGATGAAATTTGGAAAGTTGCGGGGATGCTGACAGGAATATATACTGGTGGTACTCCCAATATGGCTGCAATGAAAACAGCCCTTAATGTTGATACCGAGGTATACCTTATGACCCATACTTATGAAGTAGCACTTGGAGCATTATACCTTATATTTATACTTTCAGTAGGACAGAGAGTATTCCTGCTTTTACTGAAACCATTCAAGTCGCCGGAAACAGGGGATATTAAAGTAGGTAAACTGAACCTTGAAGAGGAGTATGAATCATATGAAGGTTTCTTTCAGAAAAAAACATTCCTGCCCGTGCTGGGTGCTTTTGGTCTGTCAATACTCATCTTTGCAACAAGTTACGGTTTGAGCACATTATTCCCCGAGGAATTTTCAACAGCTGCAATTATATTGCTGATCACAACATTTGGCATAGCTGCCTCATTTATCAAAAAAATCAATAGAATTAAAAAGACCTTCCAGACAGGAATGTATATTATTTTGATCTTCTGTGTGGTTGTTTCTTCCATGGCCGATGTAAGGCAACTTGTCGATATATCTTTTGACCTTTTCTGGTACGTGGCACTTGCAATGTACGGGTCTCACCTGTTACACGCATTGCTTGCCCGGATCTTCAACTTGGACGCCGATACAGTTATCATATCAGGTAGTGCACTAATTTGTTCACCACCATTCGTCCCGGTAGTGGCCGGGGCACTTAAAAACAGGGAGGTGATACTGACAGGTTTGATAGTGGGTATAGCCGGTTACGCGGTGGGTAACTACCTGGGTGTATTCATAGCTTATCTGCTTCGATAAGTCCAGCAGCTCGGTGTTATAAAACTGCCACAGAATAGAATAAGAATTAGTAGGTGTTTTACTTTATCAACCTTTTCAACCTTATCAACTTCATCAGCATTATCATTTCCCGTTAATAAAATCAGCCAGCTCAATAATATCTTCTTCCCTCCGTGCCTTTAGCCTGTTATCCTTAATATAATCTTTTATCCTGCCTCCTTCGTCTGTTATCAGGTCTGCAATATCATTTAATTTATTAAAGTATACAATGTTGCCATTTTCTAACTCGATGAAATAATCCGGGCTCCTGGAATCGAATTTTGCAGGTTGGGCTTCAACGTAACCTCTGGTTGGTTTTGGCTCTGTATAAATCACTCTGTGTTTTTTAAAGAACCTGAAATCACCATCGGCAACAAGTTCCAGATAGCCTTTAATTTGTGCTGAATTATATGTGTAGGTCATGTAATAGAACTTCCTGTCCTCAATGCTTATATAGCTTACAATATTATTGTTACCCAGGGCATAGCTAACTTCATCCATCATAAACTCAAAATCATCATTATGAATATTATAGTTCATAGGTATACCTTCGTAGCCCTTAGAGACTTTAAGGATAATATCTGCGCCGGTAAACTCTGCAAAAAGATACGGAGTACCTTCATACTCAGGAGCTATTTCCCCATCAAGTGACTGTGCCAGTCTGAAATCCAGTTGAAATCGTTTAAATTCCAGGTCTGTTACAGGTCCTATCTGTGCTAAAATATTACCACAAAAATAGAGTGGCAAAATTACCACCAGAAATATCTTCCTTACCATTTTATGTAATTTTTACAGTTATAAAGATACTAAATTTTATCCTGCCCATCCTTCACGGTCGAGGTTTCTATAACCTATTGCTTCTGAAATATGAGCTGGTTCAATATTATCACTTTGCTCCAGGTCGGCGATTGTGCGCGAAACCTTCAAAATACGGTCATAGGCACGTGCTGAAAGGCCCAGAAGGTCCATGGCATTTTTCAGTATGGAAGCACTTTCTCTTTTCAGCCTGCAGAAATCATGTATCATTGTGGAAACCATCTGGGCATTACAATGTATATTATCCAGGTCCTCGAAGCGGTCAGATTGTATTTTACGTGCTATTACCACACGTTGCCTTACTACGTCCGAAGACTCTGAGATTTTTTCCTCTGTAATACTGTCAACATCAACAGGAACCACTTCAATGTGTATATCTATCCTGTCGAGCAGAGGGCCCGATATCCTGTTTAGGTATTTCTGAACAACACCCGGAGAGCAGACACACTCTTTTCCCGGGTGGTTATGGAATCCACATGGACAGGGGTTCATGGATGCCACCATCATAAAGCTTGCCGGATAATCAACCGTAAACCTGGCGCGCGAAATGGTTATTGTACGATCTTCAAGGGGCTGGCGCATTACTTCGAGGACTGATCTTTTAAACTCAGGTAATTCATCCATGAAAAGCACACCATTATTTGCCAGCGATATTTCACCCGGCTGTGGATTTGAGCCCCCGCCTACTAGAGCTATGTCACTTATCGTATGGTGTGGTGATCTGAACGGTCGTCTGGTCATCAGAGAGGTATTATTACCCAGTTTTCCTGCCACTGAATGTATCTTGGTTGTTTCCAGTGCCTCTGCGAGCGAAAGAGGCGGCACAATTGAAGGCAGCCTCCTTGCCAGCATCGTCTTCCCCGACCCTGGTGGCCCTATCATTATAATGTTATGTCCTCCGGCGGCAGCAACTTCAAGGGCTCTTTTGACATTTTCCTGACCCCTGACATCTTTGAAATCCACATCATACTTATTAGCCGTGGTCCTGAATAATTCCTCTATATCTGCTTTCACAGGCTTCAACTGACTCATCCCGTTAAAAAAGTCAATAACATCACTTAGGTGGTTCATACCATAAACCTTCATGCCGCTGACGACAGCAGCTTCCATAGCATTGGCTGAAGGTACCACAAGCCCCGTGAAGCCCTCATCCCTGGCTTTAAGTGCAACAGGAAGTATTCCCCTGACAGGTTTAAGAGTGCCATCAAGTGATAATTCACCGAGCATGACAAATGAATCAAGCTCCCTCCTGATGATCTTTTCATTGGCTGCCATTATGCCTATAGCCAGAGGCAGGTCAAAAGATGAACCTTCTTTCCTGACATCCGCGGGAGCCATATTGATAACCACCTGTTTACCCGGCCACCGTAATCCAACTGCCCTGAGAGCCGATTCTATCCTCTGCTGACTCTCTTTAACAGCAACATCGGGCAAACCTACCAGAAAGAAACGCACACCCTGCGAAACATTTACCTCTATGGTAACAGTGGCAGCATCAATTCCAAATACTGCACTTGAATAGGTCTTTACTAACATGAAATAATTTTGAGCGAAACATTTTACCGTATCTAATTTAAGATATTCGACAATAATATGCAAGTTACACCTGGTAAACTTCCACTGGTTGGTTCTCATTTTTATGCATATATTTGTGTATGTAATACACTTATAATTAATACTTGTAGGGGAAAGAACCAATAGTAACTCAAATTATATCCTATGAATAAATTATTGCCCTTTTTAATGTTAGTCCTTATACCAGTTGGATGCTTTCAGGACAAAAAGGCCGGAGTGAGTACCGGTGGAGAAAAGTACGAAGGTCTTACCAGCGAAGTCAGGGTCCATAATAATGTTCCGGCATTATATATTAACGGGGAACTTACCAGCCAGATGCTTGGTGCTCCTTACAGGCTGGGTGAATCTCACTTCAAGGACTTCCTTGATGCAGGTATAATGATTTATAATATATACCTGAGGTTTGACTGGACAGGCCCGGAAGAGTATGATTTTTCTCGCATAGATGAAAAGATGGACCTGTATCTGTCAATTGAGCCTGATGCTCTGTTCATACCACGAATACTACTGACCCCCGGTAGATGGTGGTGTGAAAAATTTCCTGATGAAATAACAATGCGCGATGATGGAAGCCCTGCAGGTATGTTCGGTTACCCCTGCCACCCATCACTTGCCTCTGAAATATACAGGGATCTTTCCTACAAGGCAATGAAAGCATTCATTGAACATGTAGAGGCCAACTATGGTGATAATATACTTGGGTACCAGCCCGGAAATGGATTTGGTGGCGAATGGCTGATGTTTAACTCTTTCTGGGAAGCAAGGCCAAACAGGCCTGCTCCCGATAAATTCGGTGTTGAGGACTACAGCCCACCTGCCAGGAAAGCATTCCGGAATTGGCTTAAAGACAAATATGTTACTGTTGATGCCCTTAGGAATGCGTGGAATGATGATGAGGTGAATTTTGAAAATGCCGAACCTCCTGATGAGGCTCAGAGATATAGCAGCAACCATGGAATATTCTTTGATCCTGCAAAGGGCAGACAGGTACCCGACTATTTTTCATTCTTTAATGATATAACCGCAGAGGTATTAATTGAAAACTGCAAATGGGTGAAAGAATTAACCAATAACAGGAAAATTGTAGGTTCTTTCTATGGATACCTGTGGTGTAATTTCCCAAACCTGAGTGTAAACCATACCGGGCATCTTGGCTTTGAGGAAGTACTTAATTCCCCTTATGTCGATTTTATTGCCAGCCCGTATACTTATGACAATAAACAGATAGGCGGTCCCAATAATTCACAGACACTTCCGGAGAACTGCCTTCTTCACGGGAAATTGTATTTCAATGAAGTGGATACTGAAACCCACCTTCACCAGCGTCAGTGGAGATGGGGTAATTCACTCAATAATCCCACAAATTGGGAAGAGACAAAAGCGCTCCTGGTACGTGACTATGGTTATGCCATGACAAAAGGATTGGGCATGTGGTGGACAGACCTCCATGGGGGAAACTTTCACGATATGAAGATCACACAACTGTTTAAAAAATTAAGGAACGTAGACAAAAGATACCTTGATGCAGATAAAACTTCAACAGCAGATATTGCCATAATACTTGATGAAGAAACTTTCAAGTATTTCGGTGACGGTGAACCTCTATTCAATGCCCTGCTTACCGCCCAGAAGCAATGGCAATTAGGTTTTATCGGAACTCCCTGGGAACCATACCTGCTGACCGATATAGGGAATCCGGAACTGAGGGATTTTAAAGTATATCTTTTCCTGAATACCTTTCATGTTAGCCCTGAACAAAAAGAACAGATACATGAAAAACTGAAGCGTAACAATGCAACTGCCATATGGGTTTATGCCCCGGGATATATCCGGGACGAAAAGCTTTCTGCTGATGCCATGTCTGAGCTTACAGGTATTGACATGGCAGCTGATATGTCGGCAGGTGAGCTAAGGGTTGAGATAAGTGATTACACACATGCTTATACCCATACGCTACCTGAAGGATTCGTATACGGGACAGATGTTGATGTTGAGAACATAATACGCTGGTATGATCACCAGATATATCTTAAGGACCCTCGCGACCCTAAACTGGAGAGTGACCTTCCAGGGTTCAGGATAGCACCACGATTCTACAGTGTTGATGAAAATGCAGATGTTCTGGGAATGCTGGCAGAGGTAGATAAGCCGGGTCTGGTGGTTAAAAAACAGGAAGAAGGATGGACCTCCATTTATTCAAGTGCACCGATAATTCCGGCTTCGTTGCTCCGGAATATTATCAGGGATTCAGGTGGGCATATTTATTCAAACGGGGATGATATTGTTTACGCTAATAAGAGTAGTCTGTGTATTTATTCTCCGGAAGGTGGGGAAAAGACTATCTCACTGCCCGGACAAATGCTTGCGATTGATCTCCTGGAGAACAGAGTTATCGCAAATAACAGGGATGAATTAGTCCTGAACCTTGAACCTAACACCAGTGTTTTGATGGGCTTATACCATCCTGCATTGCCTGATGATGAAACATTCATCAGCCAATACTCACGGAAAGATTTTGAAATGACAGCAGATCCCCGGTCAAAATTCTGGAAAAATATTAAACCCGTTATCATTGATAAGAGTATCCTGGGAGCCCCTGCAGAAAACCTGAAATCAGAAGCACGTTCAAGATGGACTGATGAATACCTTTATTTTCTCTTCTCTGGTCCTTTTGAAGAACAGGTCCTGAAACCCGATCCGGACACTATTAATGAGACTTTCAGATTATGGCAATGGGATGATTTCGAACTCTATATCGGTGCTGATTTTGAGAATATCAACCTTTACAGGGAATTCGAGGTTTCACCTCAGGGAGAGTTTCTTGATCTTAATATAAACTCTGAAATACCAATGGCCGGACATAATGATGAAAGACTATGGGATTCTGGTTTTATGGTGAAAGCACGTGTTGATCAGGAGAACAAAATGTGGTATGCTGAACTTAAGATCCCTGTCGATTCATTTGACAAACGCAGACCGGAGGCCGGGAATAAGTTCAGGGTAAATATATACAGGCTGCAGGGACCTCAGGACGATCGTGATTTTCTAGCCTGGAAACCTACTATGGTATGGAATCCTCATCATCCTGAAGTATTTGGAATAATGGAATTAATCAGGTAGACTATTGTTGTAAGGACCACGCTTCTAGTTTCTTAAATATCTGAAAATTTTAATTAGCTTTTAGGTCCGTTTTTGTGCAACTTTTGGATTCTGAGTCCGTCATTGAAATAGAAAATTCACCATTAATCCAAATTTCATGTTTCGGAACCTTCTAAATTACAGCTTAAAATCATTCAAGAAACAGAAGGGCTACGTTCTAATTAATATTATCGGCCTCTCACTTGGTATTGCCAGCAGTCTCTTGATATTTCTGTATATATTTAATGAGCTGAGTTACGATAGATTCAATGAAAAGAGCGACCGCATTTACAAGCTTTTGCTTAATGGCAAAATAGGTGGCCAGGAGGTTCTGGCTGGCTATACCGCCTCCGTGATAGCTCCCACCATGAACAGGGATTTCCCTGAAGTTGATGATTTCTGCAGGATAAACCAGTTTGGGAATACAATTGTCAGGTATGAGGGCCGTAGTTTCGAAGAAAGACTTTTTATAGAAGCTGACTCTTCCTTCTTCAATATATTCAGCATCCCTTTAGTGAAAGGGAGTCCGAAGGATGTACTGAATGAACCCAATACTTGTGTCGTTTCTGAAACTACCGCTCTAAGACTATTCGGCGATGAGGAGCCTGTAGGAAAGATAATCGAAGTTGGATCTGGCAGGACGGTATATACCGTAATCGGTGTAATGCAGGATATTCCTGCCACATCTCATTTAGAAGCCAATATAATAAGTTCCTTTATGACCAATCCACGATCCAGGGACGAGATCTGGCTGAATAATAGCTTTGGCACTTATTTACTTCTGCATCCTAATACTTCTGCAGAATCTGTGGATAACAAAATCTCCGGAATGCTTGAAAAATATGTAGGCCCTCAGCTACAGCAATTAATGGGAATAAGCATTGAGGAATTTCTTGCACAAGGAAATAAGTATACTCTGGTTTTGCAGCCATTATTAAAGATACATCATGATCCTACCGTCGAACATTCAATGAAACCTTCTATCGATCCCAAGTATTTGTATATATTTGGAAGTATCGCTCTTCTTATAATACTCATTGCTGCTATTAATTTCATGAACCTTTCAACAGCGAAAGCATCAAGGAGAGCCAAGGAAATAGGGATAAAAAAGGTCGGCGGGTCAACCAGGCATTTATTGATCAGTCAGTTTCTTATAGAATCGACTATTATTGCTTTCGCTGCACTTATTATTGCAGTCATAATTGTTAAGCTTTCTCTACCCTACTTCAATGATCTTCTTGACTCCAACCTTTCGCTTGGACTCATCAGCAACTGGTATACAATACCAACACTCATAATATTTACACTGATTGTTGGGATCATTGCAGGAAGCTATCCGGCTTTCTATCTTTCATCGATAAGTCCTGATAAGGTGCTCAGAAGTGATTCTGTTAAATTATCCGGCCATGGTATGCTAAGGAGCATACTGGTCGTATTTCAGTTTGCTGCATCTATTATACTTATAATCGGCACCGTTATAATGTACAGGCAGATTAACTACCTGCTTAATAAGGACCTGGGATTTAATAAGGATCAGATGATGGTCATTACCCGTGCAGGAGCAATTGGAGATCGCATGGAATCATTTAAAAGCACTTTAAAAGATATTCCCGGTGTAAAGAATATATCTGCGGCAACAGCTATTCCCGGAAGGAATAATAACCAGAACGGTTACCTCCTCGAAGGGCGGCTTGATGAAACTCTGCTTATACAAACGAGCTGGGTGGATTATGACTTTGCTGAAACTTATCGCCTAGAAATGGTTGAAGGCAGGTTCTTCGACAGAACATATCCATCTGATGAGAATGCATGTATAATTAATGAATCAACAGCCGAAGAATACAATCTTCAAAATCCGCTTTCATATACAATACTTGCACCTGGTCAGGAAAGTGGTTCGTTCCTTCCTTTAAAGGTTATAGGGGTAGTAAAAGACTTTAATTTCGAACCTCTTAGCAGACCTGTCGATCCATACATAATGAGATTCAGGGCAAACGATGCAAACCTGGGCTTTGGTTATATTACTGTAAAACTTGAACGGCATAATACGGAGGAGTCGATTGCTCAGATTGAAAGGGTCTGGAAAGAATTCACCTCCAATGATCCGTTGCAATATTTCTTTCTTGATGAGGATTTTGCCAGTATGTTGAGACAGGAACAACAAAGTGCTCAGCTATCTCTGATTTTTGCACTGTTTGCTATTGCAGTATCCGTACTTGGTTTATATGGCCTCACTTCATTTATGCTGCAGCAAAGGACAAAAGAATTGGGAATAAGAAAGGCAATGGGTTCATCGGTATCCCAAATATTCATCCTGATCTCACGTAATATAAGCCTGCTTGTGGTAATAGCTGCAGGAATAGGAATACCTTTAATATATCTGTTTGCATTAAGATGGCTTCAGAATTATCATTACAGAATTGATCCGGGATTACTCGACTTCCTAACAGGTTTCCTCATTGTCTTTTTAATTGCTATAGCAACTATTAGCTACAGAACCCTTAAGTCTGCAAGAATTAAACCTGCACAATCCCTGAAATACGAATAATATATATCAGGCTGTTACTTTATATTATTGGCATCCATATGATATATTTTTTTTAACTTACAAAGAAAGTAAACAAACTCAATACTATGGATCCAAAAATTAGTAACCTCTACAGTGAATACAGTAACGGAAGGATAGACAGACGGCAATTTATTAAGAAACTTGCATTACTTGCAGGAGGAACAGCTGCTGCTTATTCATTACTCCCGGTGCTCGAAGGAAACCAGTTGCATGCAGCTGCGCCATCTGTAAATCAGGTTGATCTGCACACAGAAATGATAACTTACCCTGGTGGATCAGGTGATGTCATGGCTTATTTGGCCAGGCCGTCAGGGGATAAAAAATTACCGGCAGTTATTGTCATACATGAGAACAGGGGCCTGGTGCGCCACATCAAGGATGTAACAAGACGTATGGCTGCTGAAGGATTCCTTGCCCTTGCACACGATGCCAACTCCCCTCTTGGAGGAACACCGGAGGATGATGAAGATAAGGGTAGAGCAATGATGAGAGAACTTGATCAGGAAAAGACAGTTGAAGATTTCGTTGCCGCAGTAAAATATCTCGACACCCATCCTCTTTCTACAGGGAAAGTAGGTTGTACAGGATTCTGCTGGGGTGGGGGTATGACAAATAAAGTTGCGGTTAATGCCCCCGAACTGGATGCTTCAGTACCCTATTATGGCAGCCAGCCCGATCCTGAAGATGTGTCTAAAATAAAAGCAGCTGTTATGGCTCATTATGCAGGCGATGACGCACGTATAAATGCAGGGATCGAAGAATTTGAGAAAGCCATGAAAGATGCAGGTATTGAATATAGCATCTTTATGTATGAAGGTGCTAAACATGCTTTTAATAATGATACAAACCCCGAGAGGTACCACGAAGAAGCTGCTAAACTGGCCTGGATAAGGACAATAAAGTTTTTCAAGGAAAAACTCGGGTGATTTGAGAATGAAGATTGCAGATTTTTCTTCTTAAATCTAAAATCGTTAATCTTAAATCTTATATCTTCCAGACCTTCTCAACTGTATCTGCAAATGAGCGGATGTGGTTAAATATCATCTTGTACCCCGGGCAAAGATAGTTCAGGCCCGGCTGCCTGCCAGGAGATGAAACAAACCTGTTCTTTGGGCAACCGCCATTACACATATCCCTTACTTCACATTCCAGGCAGTATTCCGGAAGGGTGCTGAGCTTATTCTCTCCGAATGCTTTTTGCTCCGGGCTGTCGAGCAATGCAGCAAGGTTACTTTCAGAAATATTGCCAAGTAAGTGATCATGATCCACGAAGTGATCACATGAGTATAAATCACCATTTATTTCCAGTACAGGCACAGCTCCACATGTCTTTTTGAATATACATAATGTATGATCCTGATCAAAGGCAGGGCGAAGAGCTTCCTCAAAGATCTGGACTTTAATCCGTCCAATATCTTGTGACTTCCAAAGATCAAATACAGTACAGAGGAACGCCCCATATTCCCCGGGAGCTACTGAAAAATCAGCTAAACTGCCATCTTCTTTCCTTTCCACTGCCGGTATGAATGTAATATAATTGGCCCCCAGGGCTCTGAAGAACTCATATACCTGTACCGGGTACATAACATTTTCATTATTCAAAACACATAAGATCTCTGTTCTGATATTATATTCCTTCAGAAGCAGGTAAGTATCCTTCACCCTGCTGAAAGTGGGCTCACCTTTCGCGCTCTTACGGTAAACATCATGCAGGAAAGAAGGGCCATCCATGCTCAGGCCTATAAGAAAATTATTGTCAGAGAAAAAGCGGCACCACTCATCATTAATCAGGAGCCCGTTTGTTTGTATGCCATTTAATATATGCTTCCCGGCCGGGAGGTATGTTCTCTGCAACTCTCTGATCTTCTTAAAATAATCCAGACCTGCCAGTAATGGTTCGCCGCCATGCCATGAAAATTGAATTATATTATCCGAGGTGGCATCAATATGTTGCTTAATATATTCCTCCAGGATATTCTCAGGCATACAGGCAGAATGCTTCCCCCCGAACAAATTTATTTTGCCGAGATAGTAACAATAAGTGCAGGCCAGATTACATCTTGCCCCCACAGGCTTGACAAGTACCTGAAATTCCCTGTTTTTTGACT
>Ga0272441_10005733_pt1 | contig 21324 bp, 18 predicted proteins | sample SSMProp6N_FD_193582 | JGI IMG/M metagenome (GOLD analysis project Ga0272441, IMG submission 193582) | Marine sediment archaeal communities from Little Sippewissett salt marsh, Falmouth, MA, United States - SSM-Prop-6N | ecosystem: Environmental > Aquatic > Marine > Wetlands > Sediment ...
TTGCCCACATACCCTGACACCTCGCGGATCTCGCTGTACGTGAGCACGCGGATGTTCGGGTGGCGAGACACCTCGACCATCTTCGGCGTGAGGATGCACTGGGAGCAATCCAGCGTGGGGAAGGTCTCCGACAGCTGCGCCATGTGGCCGCCGAGCGACGGCTCCCGCTCCACGAGGATGACCTCGAACCCGCTCTCGGCCACGTCCAGGGCGGCCTGCATTCCTGCCACGCCGCCGCCGATCACCAGGCACCTGTCGACGTGGTCGATCTGCAGCGCGTGCAACGGTTGATCCCCACGCACCTTCTCGACCATCGTCTTGGTGATGCGGATCGCCTTAGCCGTCGCCGCATCGCGGTCATCATGAACCCAACTGCAATGTTCGCGGATGTTGGCCATCTCCACGAGATAGGGGTTCAGTCCCGCCTCCTCGGCGGCACGCCGGAACGTCGGCTCGTGCATCGCCGGGGAGCAGGCTGCGACAACGACGCCCGTCAGGCGCAGCTCGCGGATCGCGTCCGCGACCATCTGCTGACCGGGATCCGAGCACATGTAGTCGTAGTCATCGACAACGATGACGCCCGGCACCTCTCGCAGCGCCTCGACAACTGCATGGGTATCGACCGTCCGCGCGATGTTCAGGCCGCAATGACAGACGAAGACGCCGATCCTCGTCTCAGGCACTGGCTACCTCCTGCCCCTTCTCGTAGCCAGCGTCAAACGCCCGTTCGTTCAGTTCCTTGGTCCGTGGCGGAACCGACGCAAGGATCGCCTCGAGCATCGCGTCCCGGCTGACGAGCCCGGTGATCGCCGACAGCGCCCCGAGCATCACCACGTTGGCCACGATCTTCCGTCCCAGCTCGTCGGCAATCCTCGTCGCAGGAACCGCGTACGTTCTCGGCGTACCGGCAGCGCCAGCGGCATCAACCAGATCCTCGTCCGTGATCAGTGTGCCGCCCTCGGCAATCACGCTGCCGTACTTGTCAAACGCCTCCTGAGACATGATCACCACGACGCCGGGTATGGTGAGTTGCGGTGAACCGATTGCCTCGTCGGACACAACAAGGTCGGAGTTGCAGGCGCCGCCTCGCGCCTCCGGGCCGTAGGACTGCATCATCACGGCTTCCTTGCCGTCGTAGATGGCGGCAGCACGCCCCGTGATCTTTCCCGCCGAGATGATCCCTTGCCCACCGAAGCCCGCAAACCGTACTTCGGTTCTCATGTGCGCACGCTTCTCGTTATGCGAGAGGCGCCCTCCATTCCGTGGAATTCGGCGCACCATACCACAGCCACTCGGCAACGGCAATGCCCATGCAGGCAGACATTGGTCCTACACACAATGGGGCCGCGTGGGGACTACCTGCATCGAACGGGCACGCAATGCCACGCTCGATCGCGCAGCGTCACGCAAACGAACTGCGCTCGAGTGCCGAACGCTTCCGCTCTGTCAGGGACCCGACTACGGAAGGGGGATCGATTCGGGGCGGTTGTTCGGCGCCCGATCCATGTACACCACCAGGCCGTTGCGGCTGACCCGTGCGGTGAACACGAAGAACGAGATCGCGTGATCAGGCCGGCCGCCGAGGCGGTCCCATCCGACCTCGAAGTAGTCGGTGGACCCGTCCCGCCAGTGCTCGATGCTGGTGTATGGTGAGGTTGCCCCTCCCATCGTGCTCACTCGGCGTAGCCCGACCGGGCCGTTCTGCCCAATGCCGAACTCGTACCCGGCTCGATCGACAGCGTCCAAGTCGAACAGGTACGGCGAGAACGGCAGGTACCCAGGCGCACCATCCATGTCCACGAACACCAACAGCAAGCCGCTCCTGAGAAGGTTCGACGCCATCGGCAGCTCCCCACTCGTGCGCACTACGAAGATCAGACTGACCTCGGTGACGTAGACACGAACCTCGAGGATGTCCTCCCAATCGGTGAGACGCAGCCGAGAGCCACCGTAGACGTCGATGTCGCGGAGTCGGTCGGTGAGAAGGACGTCGGGCTCCGGCAAGACGTCAAGCACCCCGTACGTCGGCTCTGCCGACGTCGACAGGCCGCAGACAGTCAAAGCAAGCCCGATCATTGTGAGGCTCAACAACGTGGCGTTTCGCGTGGGCTTCATCTTCATCCTCCTTGGATCGCGATGCTAAGCGTTTCCAGCGAAGCGGCGGCCCCATCCCTGGCCCCCGTTCCGCGCAGCCGACGGGGCACTGGCCGCGTTCCGCGATGATCGCTCCAGGCCGGCGACCGGCTGCATCCCCATCCTAGAGATTCACGTTCCGCCGCGCAATCGTTGCGACACCCCGCAGCGACCGAGAAGCTCAGGCGACGGGGCTGCCTTGCGAAACGGCCGAGAGGGTAACCGTGAGGAGCCGCGGCAACTCAGCGCCTCCCCAAAACCCCCATCACGCGGCGAGGCGCTCGGCCATGATCGCGCCGATTCGCGCGGGGCTCTCGGCCACAGTGACCCCTGCCTCACGCAGGGCACCAATCTTCGCGTCGGCCGTTCCCGATGCACCGGTGATGATCGCCCCGGCATGGCCCATGCGTCGGCCCGGCGGCGCGGTGCGGCCGGCGACAAACGCGACGACAGGCTTGGATACGGCATCGGCGATCCGCTCCGCCGCCTCCTCTTCGGCGCTTCCGCCGATCTCGCCGATGAGGATGATCCCCCGCGTTCCCGGGTCCGCCTCGAACAGGTCGAGGATCTCCGGGAAGGAGAGGCCGATGATCTGATCTCCTCCAATCCCGACACACGTCGACTGTCCGACCCCCCGTGTCGTCAGCTGGTGTACCACCTCGTAGGTCAATGTCCCACTACGAGAGACGATACCGACCTCACCCTCGCTGTGGATGTAGCCTGCCATGACGCCGAGCTTGCACGCTCCCGGGCTGATGATCCCCGGCGTGTTCGGACCGATCAGCGTCGTCCCCTTGAGGTCGAGGTAGCGCCTGGTGACGATCATGTCGTGCGCGGGGATCCCTTCGGTCAGGCAGACGACAAGACCGATGCCTGCGGCTGCGGCCTCCATGATCGCGTCGGCGGCGAACCGCGGGGGGACGAACACCACCGACGCGTCCGCCTCCGTCTCCTGAAGCGCATCCGCCACCGCATCGAAGACCGGGACTCCGTCCACGGCCTCTCCGCCCTTCCCGGGGGTGACTCCGGCCACGATACGGGTGCCGTACTCGAGCATCTGCCCCGTGTGGAACCGTCCCTCGTTTCCCGTGATGCCCTGCACGAGGACACGAGTCCCGCTGTCAATGAGGATGCTCATCGCGTCCCCTCCCCCACCACCTGCGCCACAAGCTCCGCCGCTTCCGCGAGGCTCGCAGCGGTTCGGAGCGACAGGCCTGCCCCGTCGAGGATTTCACGTCCGCGCTCCACATTCGTCCCTTCCAAGCGCACGATCACGGGCAGATCGAGCCCGACTTCTCGCGCCGCGGCGACGACGCCGTCGGCGAGCACATCACAGCGCAGGATCCCGCCGAAGATGTTGATGAACACCGCACGGACATCGGCATCCTCCACGAGGATGCGGAACCCCTCCGCGACCATCTCCCGGGTCGCCCCACCTCCGACATCGAGGAAGTTCGCCGGCCTCGCTCCCACATGCTGGATCAGGTCCATCGTCGCCATCGCCAGACCGGCCCCGTTCACGAGGCATCCGACGTTGCCGTCAAGCTTGATATAGTTCAGTCCCGCAGTGCGGGCTCTCCCCTCAAGCGGGTCCTCCTCGTGGGGGTCGCGAAGCGCCGCGAGGTCGGGGTGCCGGGGCAATCCGTTGTCATCGAGGTTCAGCTTGGCGTCGAGGGCGAGCACGTCGCCATCGATCGTCAACACCAGGGGGTTGATCTCGGCGAGCAGCGCATCGGTTTCGCAGAACCCCCGGTGCAGTGCAGCGATCGCCCTACCAACGCCCTTGGCCGCAGTCTCCCAGCCGATCGCCCGAGCCAAGCGGTGGATCTGGAACGGCCGCAGCCCCACAGCAGGCTCAACCCACTCCTTGGCGACAAGCTGAGGCGCCTCGCGAGCGGTCGTCTCGATCTCGACTCCACCTGCCGGACTGGCAATGACCACCGCACATCGACGGCTACGATCGACCGCCACACCCAGATACGCTTCGTCGGCGACCTCCGTCGCCTTCTCGATCAGCACGGTTTGCACCACGCGCCCGCGCGGCCCGGTTTGCGCTGTCACGAGCGGCTGCCCGAGCAGGCCATCGGCGATCGCTCGCGCCTCGGCCGCGGTCTCCGCGCGACGGACCCCTCCCGCCTTGCCGCGCCCTCCCGCGTGGATCTGTGCCTTGACCATCACCGGAGGCCCGAGACGCGCCGCGACGTTCGCCGCCTCCGCGCCCGATGCTGCCGCCGCCCCTTCGGGCACAGGAATGCCGAAGGATGCGAGAAGCTTCTTCGCCTGGTATTCGTGGATGTTCACCGGATAGGCCCCCCTTGCGCCACGCCGAGCACAAGGGTAGCCAACTCGGGGGACGGCGCAAGGCGTGGGCGCAGCGTGTCGCGCCCTGACCGGGTCGGCGGCGCAGCGACCGTCCTGTGCTTGATTTCCCTAGACGGTATCAGTACCGTAGATCGCGGAAAGGAAGGCAATGTGAAGGCAGTCCTCGTCATCGCCGACGGACTCGGGGGACGCCCTTCCGACTGTCAAGGAAGAAGCTGCCTTGAGGCCGCACGCACGCCGACACTGGACGAGCTCGCACACCGTGGGGCCGTCGGCCTCGTCGATCCCATTCGCCACGGCGTTCGCCCGGGAAGCGACACCGCGCATCTCTCTCTACTCGGCTACGACCCGTACGAGGTGTACACGGGGCGCGGGGCGTTTGAGTGCCTGGGGATAGGGATGAAGGTCGCCTGCGGCGACGTCTGTTTCCGCGCGAACTTCGCCACCGTGGAAGCCGTCGCGGATGGGCTCCGCCTATTGGATCGGCGAGCCGGTCGCATCGATACCGGCCAGCAGCTGCTGGCGGAAGCGCTCGACGGCATCGCCCTACGGTCGGATCGGGAGATCACGTTCGAGTTCCGCCCAAGCACGCAGCACCGAGGCGCCCTCATCCTTCGCGGCCCCGGTCTTTCACGCCACGTGTCCGAGAACGACCCACACGAGGCCGGCGTACTCATCCCCGACTCGAGATCCCTCATCGACGATGAGGCCGCGGAGCGGACCGCTTCGCTGGTCGATGAGCTGACTCGCAGGAGCTTCGAGGCGTGGGACGATCACCCCGTCAACCGCGATCGACGGGCAGCGGGTGAGCCGCCAGCCAATGTGCTGCTTCTGCGCGGGGCAGCGGAGCTGCCCGATCTCCCGTCCATCGAAAGCCTGTATGGGGTGCACAGCGCGGTCGTCGCCGGCGGCGCGCTGTACCGCGGCGTGGCGCTGGCCGCGGGGATGACAAGCATCCCATGTCCCGGCGCCACAGGCGGGCTGGATACCGATCTTCGGGCCAAGGCGGAAGCCGCAGTCGAAGCCCTCGCGGCCCACGACTGCGTGTTCGTCCACATCAAGGGCACCGACAACGCCGGCCACGATCGCGACGCAGACGCGAAAACCCGATTCATCGAGCGCGTCGACGGGGAGTTCTTCGCTCCGCTGGTCGAGCAGCTCGATGTCGGCTCGACCCACATCGCATTCACCGGTGATCACACCACCCCCATCGATTTCGGGGACCACGTCGCGGATCCCGTTCCCGTGCTGTTCGTCGGACCGAACGTCATGCCTGACGTGTGTGACCGCTTCGACGAGCGCAGCGCAGGAAACGGCGGACTCGGGCGCTTCGCCGGGCGAGTGCTTCCGATGCTTCTCGGATACTGCAACTGGAGCCCGAAGTTCGGCTCCTAGACCCGTTTCAGGCGGCTCGCGTGCCGCACGAGGAGGCAGATTGGCCGAGCAGATCGCCGATGCTGTAGCCGATGCCTGCACCACTCACGACGCGAACCCGGCAAATCTGATCCAGATCCTCCGCGCAGTTCAGGATCAGCTGGGGTACATCCCCGAGGAAGCCCAGCGTCTCACCGCCGTGCAGCTAGGCATCCCGTCCGCCCGCGTCTACGGCGTCGTCACCTTCTACCACCTGTTCAGCACCCAACCCCGGGGGCGACACATCCTGCGGCTGTGCCAGGGCACAGCCTGTCACGTCGCCGGAAGCGGGGCCATCCTCGAGGCCATCGGGAGACGGTTTGACGTGCGTCCCGGAGAGACGACGGCGGACCGCCTGTTCACGCTGGAGACCGTCGCCTGCCTCGGCGCGTGCGCGCTCGCGCCGGTGATGGTGCTCGACGGCGTGTACCACGGGCATCTCTCAGAGGCGACCGCAGTGAGAATCCTTGAGGAGCTGACCGACGGAGCGGAAGGTGTACCGACGTGACCGATCGTCTCCGAGGGCTTGCCGAGCTTCGTGCGATCCGCGAGACCGTCATCGCTCGTCGTGCGCAGTTCGACAAGCGGATCAGCGTGTGCAACGGAACCGGCTGCCGCGCGTGTGGCGGCACCGAGGTCACGGAGGCGTTCGCCGTCGAGCTCGCCAAGCGGGGTCTGGATCGCTCGATCGAGCTGATGGCCACAGGCTGTCAGGGGTACTGCCAGCGCGGTCCGCTCGTCGTGATCCACCCCGACGATGTCCTCTACGAACAGGTTCGCCCAGACGATGTACCGCGCATCGTGTCAGCGCTCGAGCGCGGGGAGTGGGTCGACGACCTCCTTCTCGAGGATCCAATCACTGCTGAGAAGGTCCACCTCAGATCCGAAACGCGCTTCTACGCCGGGCAACAGCGAACGGTATTCGCCCTCAACGGCGAGATCGATCCGACATCGATCGACGACTACATCAGCCACCAGGGATACCACGCACTTGCTCGAGCCGTGCACGAGATGGAACCCGACGAGATCATCGAGGAGATCACACGCTCAGGACTGCGGGGCCGCGGTGGCGCCGGTTTCCCGACAGGGAAGAAGTGGCGCTTCACCCGCGACGCCGCGGGAGCCGTCAAGTACGTCATCTGCAACGCGGACGAAGGCGATCCCGGTGCCTTCATGGACCGCAGTCTTCTCGAAGCCACACCGCACGCCGTGCTCGAGGGACTGCTCATCGCAGCGCGAGCCATGGGCGCTGCTGACGCCTACATCTACGTGCGCGCCGAGTACCCTCTTGCGGTGGACCACGTGCGGAAGGCGATCTCCGACGCCGAGTGCTACGGCCTGGTCGGGGAAGGCATTCTCGGCTCTGATCTGTCGGTCGACGTGCATGTCAAAGAGGGCGCGGGAGCCTTCGTCTGCGGAGAGGAGACGGCGCTCATCCTATCCATAGAAGGGCAACGGGGGATGCCTCGGCCTCGTCCCCCGTTTCCGGCGCAGCGTGGGCTCTGGGGCTGCCCGACCAACATCAACAATGTGGAGACACTGGCGAACGTTCCTCCCATTCTGCTCCGCGGCGCCGATTGGTACGCCGGCATTGGCACCCAGACAAGCAAGGGGACGAAGATCTTCTCGCTGACGGGCAAGGTGGCAAACAACGGCCTCGTAGAAGTTCCCATGGGAGCTTCGCTGCGTCACATCGTGTTCGAAGTCGGAGGGGGAATGCGGCCTGGGCACCGCTTCAAGGCCGCGCAGCTCGGCGGACCGTCGGGCGGCTGCGTGCCCGAATCTCTGCTGGATGTCCCTATCGACTATGAGTCACTCAAGGAACACGGGGCGATCATGGGTTCGGGCGGGGTCATCGTCCTCGATGACTCCACCTGCATGGTTAGTGTCGCCAAGTTCTTCCTCGCGTTCACCGCCGACGAGTCGTGCGGGAAGTGCGTTCCTTGTCGCACAGGGATCCGGGCGATGCTCGACATCCTCGATCGCATCACCCGCGGTGAAGGGCTCATGGAGGATCTGCCGCGGCTGCGCGAACTCGCCGAGTTGGTGCAGTCAACGTCGCTCTGCGGCCTCGGGCAGACGGCTCCGAACCCTGTCCTATCGACGCTGCGCTACTTCGAGGACGAGTACGTCGCCCACATCGCCGACCACATGTGCCCTGCAGGCGTGTGCAAGGCGCTGATCGGCGGCTATCGCATCGACCCCGAGCTGTGCCGCGCCTGTGACCAATGCCGGAAGGCGTGCCCGGCGGGCGCCATCACTGGAACTCCGGGGCAGCCTCCGTACCACATCGACGCCACCGTTTGCGTCCGCTGCGGTGCCTGCGTCGAAGCCTGCCGCTTCGACGCGATCCTCCGCGGACCATCGGGAGACGCATCGTGACGACCATCCGGCGTGCACGACGAGGAGGCGAGGAGCCGGGAGAGGACGTCATCCTGCGCATCGATGGCAGAGAAGTTCGCGCACGCCGCGGCGAGAATCTTCTCGACGTCGCGCGGCGCCACGGATTCGACATCCCGGGGCTGTGCTACCATCCCCGGCTCACGATCACTGGGGGCTGCCGCCTGTGCGTAGTCAAGGTCGGTGAGCGCCCGGGAATGATCCCCGCGTGCACGCTCGAGGCCGCAGACGGCCTGGATGTCATCGCCTTCGACGAGGAACTGGAGGGCGCCCGCCGAACCCTCCTCGACCTTCTGCTCTCGACGCACGACTGCGACTGCCTCACCTGCGCTTCCGCGGGGGACTGCGAGCTCCAGGAGCTCGCCCATCGCTACGGCCTCGATAGCCGCAGCAGGCGGTTCGCGGCATTGCCGCGGCCACTCCCTCCGGTGGATGACTCCTCGCCGGTCCTGGTCTACGATCCGACGAAGTGCATCGTCTGCGGGCGTTGTCTCAAGGCATGCGACGAGATTCAGGGCAAGGGCGTGCTCAGCTATGCGTTCCGCGCGATGGACACCGTCGTCACTGCGGGGCTGGGTCGATGGGGCGAGTCGGAGTGCGACGGCTGCGGGGAATGCATCCAGCTCTGCCCCACAGGCGCCATCACTGAGAAGCTCGCCGGGCGGCCGCGCTCCTGGGACGTCGACGTGGTGCAAACCACGTGCTCGTACTGTGGCGTCGGCTGCCAGCTCGATCTGTGGACACGCGACGGGAGCATCGTCAACGTTCGCGGCGCGGACAGCGTGCCCAACTTCGGCTCCACGTGCGTGAAGGGGCGGTTCGGACACACGTATGTGCATCGTGACGATCGCCTCGCACAGCCCCTCGTCCGAAAAGATGGGCAGTTCGTCCCCGTGACGTGGGACGAGGCGCTCGACGAGGTCGCCACACGTCTCGGCTCCATCCGAGAGGAGCACGGTCCGGACGCCATCGCCGGGCTCTCGTCTGCCACCTGCACCAATGAAGAGAACTACCTCTTCCAGAAGCTGCTGCGCGCCGCGCTCGGGACGAACAACGTCGACCACTGTGCCCGACTGTGCCACGCGTCGACCGTGGCCGGTCTCGCCGCAGCGTTCGGCTCCGGTGCCATGACCAATTCCATCGCCGAGCTGGAGTTCGCGGACTGCATCCTCGTCACCGGCTCCAACACGACGGAGACCCATCCTGTGATCGCCTCGCTGATCGTTCGCGCTGTGCGCGAACACGGGGCGGATCTCATCGTCGTGGATCCGCGGCGCATCGATCTCACCCGCCACGCGTCCTTGTGGTTGAGGCAGCGGGGCGGAACCGACGTCGCGTGGATCAACGGAATGCTCAACGTCATCCTCGCCGAAGGCTTACACGACGAGGTGTTTCTCGCCGACCGGACCGAAGGACTCGACGAGCTTCGCGCGACCGTCGAGAGGTACCCGCCATCAAGGGCGGCCGACATCAGTGGGATTCCAGAGGCACTGCTCATCGACGCCGCACGTCGCTACGCGACCGCCGACCGTGGCTCCATCGTGTACTCGATGGGCATCACACAGCACGTGACGGGAACAGACAACGTCCTCTCGCTGGCGAACCTGGCGATGATCACGGGACACATCGGGAAGCCGTCCTCCGGCGTCAACCCCCTGCGGGGGCAGAACAACGTCCAGGGAGCGTGCGACCTCGGAGCCCTACCCAACGTCTATCCGGGATACCAGTCGGTATCCGACCCCGTCTGCCGCGAAAGATTCGAGGCGGCGTGGGGCGTCCGGCTGCCTGCGAACCCGGGGCTAACTGTGGTGGAGATGATGCACGCCGCGGCCGAGGGCCGCGTACGGGGCATGCTCATCATGGGCGAGAACCCGATGGTGTCCGATCCCAACCTCGCTCACGTCGAGCAAGCGCTGCGCGCACTGGAGTTCCTCGTGGTTCAGGATATCTTCCTGACGGAGACCGCGCGGTTGGCAGATGTTGTGCTTCCTGCCGCCTCATTTGCCGAGACCGACGGGACATTCACCAATACCGAGCGTCGAGTCCTGCCGGTTCGCCGAGCCGCGCCTTCGCCGGGAGAGGCCCGGCCCGACTGGCAGATCGTCTGCGACCTGTCGACTCGAATGGGGTACCCGATGGCGTTTGACAGCCCCGCAGCGATCATGGAGGAAATCGCCGCGGTGACGCCTATCTACGGCGGCGTGCGGCACGGAAGGCTGTCGCCTGACGGACTCCAGTGGCCGTGCCTCGATCTCGATCATCCCGGCACGCCTTATCTCCACGAGGGGCGATTCTCGAGAGGGCTCGGTCGGCTCCACGCGGTGGAGTACCGGCCGCAGGACGAGCCACCGGACGACGAATACCCCCTCGTGTTGTCCACCGGACGCATCCTGCATCAATTCCACACGGGCTCGATGAGCCGCCGCAGCGACGCGCTCAACGCCTACGTCAACGAAGGGTACGCAGAGATCCACCCCGCGGACCTCGAGCGGATCGGCGCTACCGACGGCGAGCTGGTACGCATCGTCACGCGACGTGGCGCCATCACCACGAAGGCGCTGGCCACGGACCGCGTTCCTCGTGGCACCGTGTTTGTGCCGTTCCACTTCGCCGAGCGCGCGGCCAATCGTCTGACCAACGACGCACTCGACCCGAAGGCGAAGATCCCGGAGCTGAAGGTGGCCGCGTGTCGCATCGAACGCCCCGAACGGAACCATGCCGAGCGCGACGCCTCCTGAGCTTCCCCAACCTGTCCCGCTGCCTCCACTGACGGAATCCAGGACCGTGCAGCGACACCGGCCGGGCGTCTGTCGGCAACTGGACGACCTGCTCGTGAGGGAAAACCCGCTGCGGCTCGTGGTCAACGGTCGGCACACCCTAACGATCTCCTGCTCCCCATCGCATCTCACGGAGTGGGCCTACGGTCATCTCTGGACGGAGGGGCTGATCGCCTCGGTCGACGAAGTGCGCACGCTCAGCATGGACGACGGGTACCTGACGATCGGGCTTCGAGTGCAACAGGAGCTCCCCAGCGAGCCGGTCCCCGTCGTCTCGTCGCTGCGCGTTCCGTTGCCCCGAGTGCTCGAGCTGGCGCTCGCGGCATCGGCGCGGGCAAACGTGTTCCGCAGCACCGGCGGCACGCATCACGCGGCGCTCGCCGACCGCCATGGCATCCACTCGCTGCTCGAGGACATCAGCCGCAGTTGTGCACTGGAGAAGATCGCCGGGCGCATGCTCATGGACGGCTTGTCGGGCGGCGACAAGCTTCTCCTTCTCTCCGGCCGCGTCGCGCTGCGCGCCGTGCGCGCAGCGGCCAGGATGCGTCTTCCCATCGTCGCTGCAGCATCAGCGCCGACGGCGGATGCGGCCCGCCTCGCGGATCGTCTCGGCATTTGCCTGTGCGGTTTCGTGCGCGAGGAGCGGGCCAACGTCTACACCCATGCATGGCGGGTCGCTGCCCGATGAACGAGCCGGCGACGCTGATCATCCTTGCCGGTGGGCGATCGTCCCGCATGGGTGTGCCGAAGCACGCGCTGCACAGCCACGGCCGATCTATTCTCGGGCTGCTTCACGAACGGCTCGGCGAACGCTTCGTGGAGACGCTGGTCATCGGCGCCACGATCTTGGGGCTCCCCGCGGGTTGCCGGTCGCTTCCCGATCGCCACCCGCATCGCGGACCGTTGGGAGGCATTGCCACCGGCCTCGTCGCCGCATCGACCGATCTCGCGCTGATCCTCGCCTGCGACATGCCCGACGTCGCGCCTCGCCTCGCGTGCCTCGTGCTGCACGAGGCACGCGGCGTCGCCGCCGCCGTTCCCGTCGTTCGCGGTTACGACGAGCCGCTCTGTGCCGCCTACCGGAAGACGTGCGTTCCGGCCGCCCGGCGGCTCATGAAGGAGGAGCGCCTGGCCGTGCGTGGGCTGTACGATCTCGTCACCGTGCGCCGCATCCCCGAACTCGCTCTCCGCTGCGTCGACCCCGACCTCGAGTCGTTCGTCAACCTCAACACACCGCGGCAGATCGAGGTGCGGCAACGCCGCCTCACCCCAGCCGCGTTGAGGCAGACGCCTTGCGCCGAGAAGCCAGCAGCAGACATCAACGCCGCGCCCCCCGAGCGGTGCACGCCATGACCGATCGAACCTTGGGTCCGCCGCTGCCGGAGCACTGCACCAAGGAGCTACTCGTCCTCTGCTGCGGCAACCCGTTGTTCGGAGACGACGGCTTCGGTCCGGCGGTCGCCCAACGTCTCCTCCACGAGGGCGGTATCCCGGAGCACGTGGCCGTCATCGATGCCGGCACCTCCGTGCGAGAGCTGTTGTTCGACCTTCTCCTCGGCACGCCGCGCCTGCGTCGAGTGGTCATCATCGACGCCATCGATGCCGGCCGCATGCCAGGGGAGATCCTCGAGCTGGGCCTGGATCAGCTGCCGCGAGGAGGAGCTCTCGGTTTCTCCTCGCATCATCCTCCGACGGCCACGCTGCTTCACCAGCTGCACGACAGCGCTGGTGTACACGTCGATGTCATCGCTTGCCAGGTCTCGTCGTTCTCGGAGGAGCTGCACGAGGGCCTGTCGCCGCCGGTGGGCGATGCCGTGAGCCGCGCTGCGGCGACGATCGCCCGCCGCTTCTTCACTGCACGCGGCACCGCGTGCGGGGATCCGTGACCCGCCCCTCGCGCTCGCCGAGCGGTCGTGTACCATCCCTGGCAGGAGGTGCCATGACACTGACGTTCACAGCGGAGGAGATCCTGGACATCGCCGAGCGGATGGAGCGCAATGGAGCCGCTTTCTATCGCGCCGCCGCCGACCTCGTTGACGATCCCGCTCTGCGGCTGAAGCTCAATGAGTTGGCAGGGATGGAAGACGCTCACGAACGCGCGTTTGCCGCCATCCGCGGCGCGCTGCCGCCGTCCGACAACGACCCGGCGGCAAAGGGCGGCGAAGACGTCGGCCCCTACCTCCGAGCGATGGCCGACGCCTCCTCGTTCGATCGCTCGATGGACCCGATGGATCTCGCCCAGAGCAACGCCTCACTGGAGGCACTACTCAAGGTGGCGATCGAACTCGAGAAGGAGTCGATCCTTTTCTATCTGGGCCTACGCGAGCTCGTCGCCGACGCCGCGACGCGTGAGCGACTGGATGAGATCCTGCGCGAGGAAAGAGAACACGTCGCGATCCTTGCCGCGATGCTGCGCTCCGTGGCGTGACATCTCGGCTCTGCGCGACGCCGCCGCGACGCGCTGGCCCAGCGCCTAGAACCGCAACGCCAGCTCGTAGACGCCGCCCTCCCGATGTGTCTCCACGGTGAAGCCGCCGGACGCGAACAGGCGCATCATCGCGTGGTTGTCCACGAGGACCTCCGCGGTGAAACCGAGCAGCCCCTGTTTCTTTGCAAGCATCGTGAGCTGCCTTAGGAGCTCCGTCCCGATCCCTCGCCGCTGTAGCTCGTCACGCACGACGAGAGCGACCTCTGCCGCGTGCATCTGCTCGTCGATGCCGTACTGCCCAACGCCGACCACGCGCTCGGTGTCTTCCTCCTGTGTCGTCGCAAGGAGCACCATCTCCCGCGTGTAGTCGATGACCGCGAACTCCTGCAACCGCTCGTGCGGCATGTCCTTCCGCGTGGAGAGGAAGCGCTTGTAGATCGACTGATCCGACAGCGAGTAGAAGAACTCCTTGAGTAGAGGTTCATCCGATATACGAACAGGGCGCAGGAGGACTTCGACGCCGGCACTCGTCGTCCGTCGCACCTCAATGTCCAGCGGGGCACGACCCCGGCGTCCCGGGATATACGCTTGATCTTGGTAGATCAGCCGGTGGGCCTTCGCTTCCTCTATTAACCACGGCTGGAATCGCGGGTGCGCGATGTCAATCAGCGCCATCGCCCGTTCGCGCACGTTCTTGCCATGGAGATACGCAATCCCGAACTCCGTCACCACATAGTGCACGTCGCCTCGTGTCAGGGTCACGCCCACGCCCTCCCGAAGGAACGGGACGATCCGCGACACCTCCCCATCCTTGGCGGTCGACGGCAGCACGAGGATCGTGCGTCCACCCGGCGCGAGCGTCGCTCCACGCATGAAGTCGGCGTGCCCTCCGATCCCGCTGTAGAACGACTTGCCCAGCGACTCCGCCGACACCTGCCCCGTGAGATCGATCTCCAGCGCGGAATTGATTGCCGTCATTCCCGGGTGCTGGGAGATGATCGTTGGGGAGTTCGTGTAGTCCACCGAGCGGAACGACACGGACGGGTTGTCGCCGAGGAACTCATAGGTCGACTGGCTTCCCATGCAGAATGCGGCGACGGTCTTGTGGCGATCGATCGTCTTGAGCACGTTCGTGATCACGCCCCGCTGCATCAGCTTCGCGATCCCGTCGCTCAGAAGCTCGGTGTGCACGCCGAGATCGCTCTTCTCACCGAGCTGCTCGAGGACCGCATCGGGGATCTTGCCGTAGCCCACCTGGAGGGTCGTGCCGTCGTCCACCAGTCGCGCGACATGCCGGCCGATGTCGCGGCTGACCTCGTCGGCCGCGGCGTACGGGTACTCCAGAAGCGGCTCGTCGTGCGCAACCAGATAGTCGACGTCCGACGCATGCAAGAAGCTGTCTCCGTGGGTTCGAGGCATGAATCGGTTGACCTGACACACCACCGTACGCGCACAGTCGACAGCCGCGCGGACGATATCGACGCTGATGCCGAGGCTGAGGAAGCCGTGCTCGTCCGGAGCCGATGTCTCGACAAGCGCCAGATCGATCGGCACAACGCCCCGCTGGAACAGCCTAGGGACCTGCGAGAGGAACACCGCCGTGTAGTCCGCTCGCCCTTGGTTGACCGCGTCGCGCGTCGCGCCGCTCAGGAAAAACGAGTTCAGCCGGAAGTTGCGCTCCAGATCGTCACGCAGATACGGGGAGACGCCCAGCGACCAGATGTGCACGACCTCCGCGTCGAAGAACGCCTTCGGATGCCGCTGCGCGAAGCACGCCAGCTCCTCGACAAGATGCCGAGGCTGTCCGCACCCGGTGCCGATGAATACTCGATCGCCTCGATGAAGGCTCTCGAAGATGCGCTCCGTGGAGGCGAACTTCTCAGGGTAGCGCGCACGCAACGTCTCCAGTTCGCTCACGGCGATGTCATCCCCGGGACTCCCTTCTGCCACAACGTCCGCCCGCCGAGTCTAGCCCGTGGCTCGCCCGCAGGCCAGGGAAGAGCCGAAGAAGCTGCCATGCATTCGTCCGGCACGTCGACTATGATCACTCGCAGGCAATAGGAAGCTGGAGCCGGCTCGCGCAGAAGCGGAGAGGAAGCCGGCCACGGGAGGTGCGTCGATCATGGCGGACGAGCAACCGATGCAACTCCTCTCTCATGTGTTTCCCTCCCTGCGTCCCGCCGCGATCGCGCAGCTTGCCGGCCACTGCATCGAGACCGAGTACAACGAAGGGGAACTCGTCGCCCAGGAAGGGTCGTTCGCGTCGGGCGTGCATATCGTCAAGACGGGGTTGGTGAAGATCGGGAAGTACGGCGACCGCGACGGGGAGAAGCGCGTGTTGCGGTTCCTCGGTGTCGGAGAGATGTTCGGGCTGGAAGCCGTCATCCTCGAGCACTCCGCTAACCTCGAGTACGCAAAGACCGTGCTTGCCTCGACGCTCGTGTTCGTCGATCGCGGCAGTCTCCTCGGCTTCAAGTCAAGCCATCCCGAGCTGTGCAGCGACTTCTGCCGCTGGCTCGCCCGCGAGGTGGTGATGCTCGAGTACAAACTCTCGCGTGACGCCGTCGGCTCTCTCGACCGGAACCTCGCGCTCCTGCTGCTCGCTCTTGCCCACAACTACGGGCAGCGCGACGACCGCGGGGTCGTCGTCGAGCTGCCTGTCTCCCGACGCGTGATGGCCGACATGCTCGGAGTGTCGGTCGAATCGCTGCTACGCTCCCTGAAACGGTTCAGAGACCGCCGCGAGCTGACGACCTCCGGCCGTCAGGTGATCCTCGCCGATCTCGAGCGGCTCCAGCTTCGCGCACGCACGACGCCGTTCTACCTGTCGATCATCCGCGAGACCCTCTAGGCGGCTCCCTCTCACAGAAGGCAGCGCTCGTCCCGTGTTTCGTTTCGTTCCCTCCAAGCGGCAGCGCCCGCGCTTCGGAAACGCGTCAGATGACAGCTTCTGCCATGTCACGAGCGCAGACTCTGCCGCTCACATGCCCCGATGCTTCTTGTATTGCGCGGCATGGCGAGCCCCCCTACGCCGTTCCGGAGAACCGCAGCGGCCGGCCTCCTGACCAATCTACGCCCTAGGGGATGGGCTTCGAGGGGGCTACGGTGAGCTACCCAGCGATGACGATGGCAAGGAGACTCGATGGTCCACACCGAGACATGCGCGAAAGACGCAGCGCAGAGGAGCAGCAGGCAAGCTGGGGCGGCACCGGCCATCGAGAGGGTCGATCACGAGGAGGGGTGGAAATGACCGCACAGGCAACGGAGATCGCGACGATCGCTGTCGATAGGGAAGCTCCGCACTCGCTGACGGACGCATGCATCGCGCAGATCCGTCGCGCAGCGAGGATCTGCGATGCCGATCCAAGCACCGTCGACGTGCTCGAGCACACCACCAGCGAGATCACGGTCCACTTCCCGGTGCGACGCGACGACGGCACCATCACGATGCTCACAGGGCATAGAATCCAACACAATGGCGTGTTGGGGCCGTACAAGGGCGGCATCCGCTTCCATCCTGGGGTGAATCTCGACGAAATCCGCGCGCTGGCCATCTGGATGACGTGGAAGTCGGCGATCGTGGATATCCCATTCGGAGGCGCAAAGGGGGGAATCTGCATCGACCCCGCGGCGTTCTCGCGGTCGGAGTTGGAGCGCATCACGCGACGCTTCACCTACGCGCTCAACGGGAACATTGGCCCCGATTACGACATTCCCGCTCCCGACGTCAACACCAACGCGCAAGTCATGGCGTGGATCGCCGACACCTACCTGTCGCTTGCCTCGCCGCTTGACCGTAACGACAGCCTCCACGTCGTCACCGGCAAACCGTTGGAGAGTGGGGGGATCGTCGGTCGCGAAAAGGCCACTGGCCAGGGAGTCGTGCACTGCATCCAGCGATGGGCGGAGGACCACGGCCTTCCGCTCCGGGGTGCGACCTACACCGTCCAAGGTTTTGGGAACGTCGGCTCCTGGAGCTCACGCCTACTCCACGAACTCGGCGCCGAGCTTCTCGCCGCCGAGGACGCAACAGGCGCCATCTGCGGTTCCTGTCTCCAGCCCGAGGAGCTCCTTGCCCACACGCGTAGAACGGGAGGAATCGTGGACTACCCGCGATCGAGGGCGATCAGCCACGCGCAGTTCCTCGCCACGCCAGCCGACATCTTCATCCCCGCTGCCCTGGAGAACCAGATCACTTCCGAGACCGCCGAACTCCTCAACGTCCGCCTCGTCGCCGAGGGCGCCAACGGCCCGACAACGCCGGATGGGGATCGCGTCCTCGAAGCCCGTGGCATCGACGTCATCCCCGACATCCTATGCAACGCGGGAGGAGTCATCGTCAGCTACTTCGAATGGCTGCAGAACAAGAGCCACGAGGCGTGGACCCTGGAGCGGGTCGAAGAGGGTCTGCGATCAAGGATTCTCGGCGGCTACGACAGGGTCGTCGCCGCGGGGCGATCGCACCAGGTGGACGCCCGCACCGCCGCATATGTCGTCGGGCTCAACCGCCTCGCCAAGGTGTACGAGCAGCGCGGCATCTTCCCGTAAGGAGGCCACGATGATCTATCGAGTCTGGTACGCGACCAACCGCTCACCGGGAGAGGCTCCCGGAGCCGTTCAACGGCGCTTCGCTCCTGCACGCTCGCCGGCCGACGCCCACGACATCATCGTCGCCCTTCGAGCGCGTTGTCAGAGTGATCCTCGGGTGTTCCGCTTCGAGGCCGGCCTGGAGTACCGAGCCATCGGCGGATGGAAGGCATGGCATGACGACGGTGGACTCGACGTGATGGAACGATTCGCCACAGCGATCCAGGAGGTACCTGTTGCCGTCACCATCGGGTAGCGGGCCGCATGGGAGCAGCTCACCGCACCACCGGCACCGGCACGACAACGTTCCGCGCCGCTCCGTTCGCGTGACGCCGCCCTCCTCGACCATCGAGGGCCGATGGATCGCCAACCTGCTCGCTGCCGTGTCTGCAGAGCGGAACGGCTGTCGATCACCACGGCCACCGATCTGCTGTTCTCATTCCGCCGGGGCTACCGCCCCGCGACCTCTCGCCGCGGTCGCGAGATCGACACGCGCCGCGTCGCCCGGCTGATCGGCTCGCTGCCGCCGCGCTTCACGTCGCGGCCCATGTGTCTCACGGCCGGCCCAAGCGGTTGAAACCGTCCTGGGCCGGCGCTACCATGACCGGGCATGTCACAAGCATCCAACAAACGGGACGTGGACAGCATCATGACCCTGTCTTGTACACGACTGCACGACGCGTGCGGCATCCAATCAGCTAACGGTGCATCGGGCCTTGCTTTCGCACGCACGGACGAATCGACAGGACCTGGAGGGCAATGAGCCAACAGCACACCAGCGAGACTCGAAGCGTATTCTCTCTGAGGCAGGATCACATCGCGGCGATGTTCGACCGGCTGGCGGCATCGATGACGGTCCTCGGCGCCGCCGAGCGTGACGGCCGCTTCGTCTATCGTCCAATGGAGCGTGCAGACGAACTGCGCCTCGACTTCGAGACGACCGCAATGCCGCCCACCGTGTATCTTCTCCCCGCCAAGGAGGAACTGGTGCGGCTGCGCCTCGGACCGTCCGCGGACGGGGAAGCGGTGTCCGCGTCAGAGCCGATCGCCCTGTTTGGCGTCCACCCCTACGATCTCCACGCCATCGCCCTTCTGGATGAGGTGTTCCTCGGAGCCAACCCTGATCCCAACTACGCTTCTCGGCGCAACAGCACGTTCCTCATCGGCATCGACTGTGATCACCCGATACGGACTTCGTTCGCGGCAGGCATGGGGACGGACACTATCGAAGAAGGCTTCGATCTCCTGCTGTCGAACATCGGGGAGGGCTATCTGGTCACGGTGGGCAGCGATCGCGGATTGAAGCTCCTCGAGGGTCTGGAGGGCATGACTCACGCCTCCGAGGAACAGCTGTCGCTGCGCGCTCGCCGCCGCCAGGCGGCGACGGAGCGGTACGCCGTCCGCCTCGACACACCCCGGGATCGCGTTCCGCGGCTGCTCACGGAGCACTACGACTCAGCGTACTGGGACGAACGCAGTGAACCGTGTTTCTCGTGCGGATCGTGCATCACCGTTTGCCCCACCTGCTTCTGCTTCGACGTCCAAGATGAGGTGAGCCTCGATCTGAAGACGGCGACGCGCGTGCGTCGCTGGGACGGCTGCATGCTCAGCGACTTCGCTCTCGTGGCCGGAGGGGAGAACTTCCGTCCGACGAAGGCGAGCCGCTTCCGGCATCGCATGCTGCGCAAGGGCAAGTACATCCTCGAACGCTACGGCCGTCTCGGTTGCGTTGGATGCGGGAGATGTGGTATCGCCTGCCTCACTGACATCGCAAGTCCTGCCGAGACGTTCAACGCCATCGCCGCCCGCGACCAGGAGATGCGGCAAGCCGCGCGTGCGGCCGCCGCTGGAGCCACGGAAGCCTACGTCCCGGAGGCCGTCACCGTAGCGCGCATCGAAACGCTCGCGGCGCGCGAGAAGCTGTTTGTCCTGGAACCCTGCGGAGGAACGAAGACGACTCATCTGCCCGGCCAGTTCGTCATGGTTTCCGTCGCCGGTATCGGAGAAGCGCCCATCTCCGTGTCCTCGTCCCCGACCCGAGGCGAGACGATGGAACTCGCGGTACGCGATGTCGGCAAGGTGACGCACGCGCTTCACCGGCTCGAGGCGGGGGCGCGGATCGGGATCCGCGGTCCGTTCGGCAATGGATTCCCCCTTGCCGACCTCGAATGGAAGGATCTTCTTCTCGTGGCCGGAGGGATCGGCTTGTTCCCGCTTCGTTCCCTGGTGCAGTACGTGCTCGATTGTCGTGAGCAGTTCGGCAAGGTGACGATCCTGTACGGCGCCCGATCGCCCTCGGAGCGGATGTTCGGCGAAGACGTGGCCGCGTGGGCAGCGCGGGACGACGTCAAGCTGCTGCAGACCGTTGACGTCGGCGATGACGGCTGGGACGGGCCCGTGGGGGTGATCACCACGCTCATCCCGCCACTGGAGCTTGACCCAGGGCGGACCATGTCCGTGGTGGTCGGCCCGCCGGTCATGTACCGATTCGTCGTCGCGGAGCTCCGGAAGAAGGGCCTCAGCGATGCCCAGATCGTGATCTCGCTGGAACGGCACATGAAGTGCGGAACCGGCAAGTGCGGCCACTGCCAGATCAACGGGAAGTACGTATGCCAGGACGGCCCCGTGTTCACCCTGGAGCAGCTCCGTGATCTCCCTGAGGGGGTAGAGTGAAACCCAACGTCGCGTTCTTCGACTTCGCGTGCTGCGAGGGATGCCAGCTCGACGCACTGAACCTCAACGAGCAGCAGCTCGTGGATCTGCTGGGTGCCGTCAACATCGTGGAGTTTCGCGAGGTGAAGACGGGGAAGGCCAAGCACTACGACATCGCCTTCATCGAGGGCAGCATCACCCGGGAGACCGACATCCCGCGCATCGAGGATATCCGCGCGCGATCCGATCTCGTCGTCGCGCTTGGTGCCTGCGCGTGCATCGGTGGGGTGAACTGTTTGAAGAACCTGACGCCTCTCGACGACGCCATGCGGACGGTGTATGGCGACGCCGCGAGCGACTACGATACCGCAGCCGCCCGCCCCATCGACCGCGTCATCGCGGTGGATGCGTACGTCCCGGGTTGCCCGATCAACACGGAGGAGTTCCTGCGAACGGTCACCAGTCTGCTCCTCGGAGTTGTCCCACGCCTTCCCAACTACCCGGTGTGCGTCGAGTGCAAGATGGCGGGGAACATCTGCGTCTACGAGAGAGGCGGGACGTGCGTCGGTCCGATCATCCGCGCCGGCTGCGGCGCGATCTGCGTCACCGCCG
>Ga0272441_10005735_pt1 | contig 21322 bp, 18 predicted proteins | sample SSMProp6N_FD_193582 | JGI IMG/M metagenome (GOLD analysis project Ga0272441, IMG submission 193582) | Marine sediment archaeal communities from Little Sippewissett salt marsh, Falmouth, MA, United States - SSM-Prop-6N | ecosystem: Environmental > Aquatic > Marine > Wetlands > Sediment ...
ATGGGTGATCTCCGCGCGGCCATGAATGCCGGCTATCATTCTCTTTCCGATATAAAGACAGCCACCCGGGCAACCATGGGCGGATGCCAGGGCAATACATGTATACCCTTGATCAACGATATCATGACCATGCTGGTTCCTAACGAATCTCATGGAACTCCGGACATGGCTTCCTACCGTCCTCCGGCAAGACCCGTTCGACTCGAAGCTTTCTCGCGGGAAAACGTACCCAGACCTGATTGAAATCCGTTTTTTTTTATTGTCTTCTATTGACCGGCAGCGGATTTCCAAGTAGAATTTAATCTCAGTTAAAAAACTTTACCGTGAGTAAAAACCCCCATGAAAGAGATTGTACGCGCATTTATTTTGTCCAAGGCCCGGGAAGTATTTCAGGAGCGCGGCTTCGCCGGAGCGACAATGGAAGAGATCGCTTCCGCCTCCAGAGTCTCAAAACCAACGCTGTACAACTACTTCAAGGGAAAAAGGGCGATTTTCCTGGCTGTGCTGGACAATATGCATGACCGGGTAGCCGAACGGATCAAACCCTATATAGGGCAAACCGACTTGCCTTTTTCCCAAAGATTGCGTGACATGACCATGGATATGGCGGATTACTTTAACCGTCACAAAGGACTTTTGCGCATAGTCAACGCTGAAATGCGGGTGATTCTGGATGACCTGGATGGAGAGGATATCAACGTGGATCTGATGCAGCGCAGGTATTTCCGCGGTAAAATCTACTCCGCTGTGCGGGAATTCTTTCACCGCGCCCAGCTGGAAAATGAATGTATGCGATCCGTGGATCCGGAAATCATGGCGGTAATGTATATCGGCATGATGGGGCAGATCAATATGCATCAGGTAATGGGGGAGTGGAGTGAAGAGCGCTATCAATCCGCCGTTGCCGCTGGAATAGAAATCTTCTCCAAAGGCATCGACAAGAGGGATGCCCCCGGTGGAGACACCGGGGGTGACAGGGGAAACGGACCGAGAGGAGGAATACGATGAAACGAATTTTTGGGATCCTGGTTCTTACCGTTCTCGCGGTTGGCATGCCCGCCCGGGGCGGAGAAGCCGTGGAAATCACCCTGGATGAGGCCGTACAGATGGCCATGGAAAACAATACCGGGTATGAGATCCAGAAGCAGGAATTGCGAATGGCGAAATTTCGTCTGCGTCAGAATCTGGGCTTTCTCCCCCAGGTTACTCTTTCTGGAATCAAGAACCTGGATGAAAAGTTGATGGTCCTGGAGATGCCGCCCATGTTCCCCGGTGGTGAGCCCAGCAATGTAACCCTGGACTTTACCATGGACTATGAATTTACATTCCAAATCGTACAACCCGTGTTTACCGGCGGTAAGATCTGGCACGCTTTCCAGAACGCCCGGCTGGATGTGAAACTTTCCGAGGAGAAGTTGGAAGCCGGACGAATGGATCTGGCGTTGAACGTAAAAAGAACCTTTCAAAACCTATTGGTATTGAATGAATTAAAAAAAGCCCACATGGAGGCTCGGGATCTCGCACAGAGGAATTTAAAGAATGTAACGGTTCGTAATGAGTTGGGAATGGCTTCCCGCTATGACATGCTACGGGCTCAATTGAGTTTGAGTGCCACTGAACCCGATCTCTTGAATGTGGAAAAGCTGATCAACCTTACCCGAGAAAATTTGAGACACATTGTCGGATTACCTCCGGGAGCCCGGGTAAAGGCCTCGGGTGAATTGGATTATCGGGAAATCAAAGTGGATCCGACCGCCATGATCGCAGCTGCATTGGAGAATCGATCCGAGATCCTGCAATTGGACCTGGAGAAGCGCAAAGTCTCCAATCTCCTGAAAATAGCATACGCTTCGTTTCTGCCTGATATTTCCCTGGTGGCACAATACAATTACCGTTCAAACCTGTTCAAGTTTACCGAAGGCAATTGGGGTGATTACTATACCATCAATCTCAGTGTGAACTTTCCCATTTTTACCGGTTTGAAGCGAAGCGGCCAGGTGGGGGAGTTGCGGGTGTTGAAAAAAACACTGAAGTTGCAGTCCGAAGAATTGGATGAGGCAACGCGCATTCAGGTTCAGAATCTATGTCTAACCATGAAACAGGAATATCAAAACATCCTAAGCGGTGAAAAGAATGTGGAAACCGCTCAGGAAGGTGTCCGTATCGCCGAATTGAACTATGAAGAAGGGATGATAACCATTCTTGAACTAAACGCATCCTACAACAGCCTGACCCGCGCCAGGGTCGCCCGGCTACAAGCGGGGTACAATTACACGGTTGCCGTGGCAGAACTGGAAAAATTGACGGGGATCCGTCTTTCTGGAGGAGAGAAATGAAAAAAGCCCTAATACTTATGGCAGTGATCGCGGTCCTGACAAGTGCCTGCGCCAAGGAACAGCAGCAGCAGGTGAGTAAGGAAAAACTGGCCATAGCCGTAAAGGTTATTGCGGTTGGGCCTGGTGTTTTTTCCCGGGTACTTCAGTATACCGGCACGGTAATGCCCTGGAAGCAGGCCGGCATTATTCCCGATGTTTCCGGCAGGGTGGCCCGTATTCTTGTAAAGGAAGGCGAACGGGTTAAACAAGGGGAATTGGTGGCGTCTCTGGACACCACAACCCTGGAGCTACAGAAAAAGCAGGCGGAGGCCGCCTGCGCCGTCGCGGAAGCGGCCATGAAGGACGCTCGCATAAACGCAGAGCGGATGCGGAAGTTGCACGCTCGCAATGCGATTTCCAACATGCAGTTGGAAAAGACGGAGTTGGCCCTGGAATCAGCGCAGACCCAGAAGCAGAATGCTGATGCCAACTTGAATCTGGTGAAACATTATCTGGGATCCGCCCGCATGAGTGCTCCGTTTGCCGGCATTATCACGGCGCGTCATCTGGATGAAGGCGATATGATCAATCCCCAGATGGGGGCCGGCCCGGGAGTACTGACCTTGATGGATCTCGGCAAAGTGAAGGTTCGTCTGGACGTGGCCGCTGAAGACATCGAAAAGATAAAAATCGGTATGCCGTGTAAAATCAGGGTGAATACACTGGCGGATAGGGATTTTATCGGAGAAGTATACAGCAAAACCCAGGCCGCGGATATGATATCCAAAACCTTCCAGGTGGAGATTAAGGTGGATAACCCGGGAATGCTCATCAAGGCCGGTGTATTCGCTGATGTGGCGATCGAAGTGCAAAGAGAGGAAAATGTTCTGGTATTGCCCATGGCCGCTCTGATCGGAGACGATCAGGTGGTGGTTTTCGACAACGGCAGAGCCCGGTTGACCCGGATCAAAGTGGGGCAGAGCAACAGCACACGGTTCGAAGTATTGGAAGGACTGAAAGCCGGCGATGAAGTCGTGGTGGAAGGCAATTATGACTTGAAGGACGGTGCTTTAATCCGCAGGGCCGGAGAAGAAAAATGAAGATCGTCGAGTTTTCACTGAGACGCCGGGTCACCGTTTCCATGGTGGTGGCGGTGATCGTCATTTTCGGTTTCATTGCGCTGAATGGTCTGGGGCTGGACATGCTTCCGGAAATGGAAGCACCCTATGTATCGGTGGTAACAACTTACTCCGGAGTGTCTTCGGAGGATGTTGAGGAAAGCATTACCCGTCCTCTCGAGCAGTGGATATCCACGGTAAGTAATGTAAAGGAACTGAACTCCATTTCACAGGAAGGCATTTCCATGATCATGGTGGAGTTCGAGTCCGATACCAATCTGGATTTCGCCGCCCAGGATGTGCGTGACAAGATCGGACTCTTCGAGGCGTATCTGCCCGAGGGCGCCAATCAGCCCATGGTGGTGAAATTCAATTTTGCAGACATGCCCATCATGATGTACGGCATAACCGGCGGGAAACGGGACCTGCGGGACTTGAAGGATTATGTCGATGATGAACTGGCTACCCGTCTGGAACGCCTGGAAGGCGTGGCTTCTTCCATGGTCGTATCTTCCGAAGAATTGGAAATACGCGTCAATGTGGACAAGGGTAAGCTGGAATCCCGGGGTTTGTCCATATCCCAGGTTGAGCGTGCGGTCCAGGCATCCAACATCAATCTGCCTTCGGGATATATCAACGAAAGGCACGGCGAGTTGTTGATCCGTACCATCGGTGAATTTGAAAAAGCCGCGGAGATCGCCGGCGTGGTGGTGGGAGCGGGAAGGCGGGGTGAACCTGTATTTCTCAGAGATATCGCAACGGTCGAGGAAACCAACAAGGAAATCCGCAACCTGGTACGGGTGCAGGGCACCAAAGGGGTCTATCTCATTATTACCAAGAGTTCCGGCGCAAATACGGTACTGGTGGCCCGGCGGGTGAAAGAGGCCCTGGCCAGGATCCGGCCGACAATAGACCCGGATCTGGAATTCTCGGTCGCCATGGATTTCTCACGCATTATCGAGATCATGACGTCCAAAAGCGCCAACAATGTCCTGGTCGGCGGTATCCTGGCCATGCTCCTGATCTTTATATTCCTGCGCAATCTGCGTCCTACCATCGCCATCGGTATCGCCATTCCCTTGTCGGTGATTGCCACCTTTATCGCCCTTTACCTTTCCGATTACACCCTAAACCTGATTACTCTGGGAGGACTGGCTTTGGGTGTCGGCATGCTGGTGGACAACGCGGTGGTGGTGATCGAAAACATTTTTCGGCACCTTGAGATGGGCAAAACTCCTTTTGAATCGGCGCTTGTCGGCACCTCGGAAGTAGGAACCGCCATCATCGCGTCCACCCTGACCACGATTGCGGTATTTTTCCCCATGGCTCTGGCCGAAGGTGTTTCCGGCGATATGTCAAGGGAACTGGCGGTGGCGGTTTCTTTTTCTCTGCTTTCGTCTCTGTTTATCGCGTTGACCATTATCCCCATGCTGGCTTCCTGGTTGTTTAAGGGCAAGCGGAAACAAGGAGAAAAATCTCTGGATCTCGGGCGGAGCCGCTTCGCCGGAGCCCGTAAATGGTACAAAGCCCGCCTGGAATGGGCGTTGGCCCATCGGCGCGGCGTGCTCATCGGTGTGTTGGTAATGTTCGTTTTGTCGCTGGTTCTGGCCGCCAATCTGGGAGGAGAATTCATGCCCAGAACAGACCGGGCCATGATATTCCTCAAGTTGAGTATGCCGGTGGGCACCAATCTGGAAGAGACGGATCGGGTGATCCATTATCTGGAGAAGCAATCCTTGAAGGACGAAAACGTTCTCTCCACAATGGTCTCCGTTGGCGTCAGCGAAGAAAACGCCCAGGATTCGGCATCGGGATTTAACCCGGCCGGTTCCTATGAAGCCACTCTTTGGGCTTACCTGAAAACCAGTAGTGAACGGGATTTAACGGATGAGCAGATTCTGGAAAACTGGAGGCGTCATTTTCCTGAAATGGATGAAGGGCGGATTCAGGCCATTGATATCGCCGGAGCCTCCATGGGGCAATCATCTTCCAGTCCCATTGAGTTCGCGTTTTTCGGTAGGGATCTTGAAACCTTGGAAAGCATCGCGAAACGGGTCGCCAAAGCCATTGAAAACGTGGAAGGCATCCGGGATGTGCAAACCAGCATGGAGGAGCGCAAGCCTGAAATGCAGTTGGTATTGCGGAAAGAGGAACTCTCACGTCTCGGCTTGACTCCCTATGAGGTCTCCAGCCAGGTGCGCACCATGACCATAGGAACCGTAGTCAGCCGCATGCATCTCAAGGGAGAGGAGCGCGACATTCGCATACGTATCCGCGAAGATGACCGGGCGACGGTTGAGCAATTGCAACGTCTGCCCATCATGACGGCTTCCGGCGGCAAGGTATACCTCGGTCAGATCGCCGACTTCATGCGTACCACCGGAGCGGTTCGGATCGACCGGGAGAACCAGGTCCGCAAAGTGAGTGTGACCGCCAACTATCTGGATCGCGATTTAACCGCGGTTGTCAACGATATCATGGCGGCATCCGCTCCGATAACGGCGAATCTTCCGGAAGGATATTTCTATGAGATGGGGGGGCAATTCAAGGAGATGATGGAGTCTTTTGCCACCATGTTGCTGGCACTGCTTCTGGCTATCGTTCTGGTTTACGCAGTAATGGCATCCCAGTTCGAAAGCCTTAAGTACCCATTCATCATCATGTTCACCATTCCCCTTGCGTTTATCGGCGTGGCGGTTCTGCTGGCCCTTACCGGAAAGAACGTCAGCCTGCCTTCCATCATGGGTTTCGTCATGTTAGCGGGTATTGTCGTCAACAACGGAATCGTCATGGTGGACTATATCAATCAATTGATCCGCGGAGGCCGGAAAGCTCTGGGGTCGGTAATCGAGGGTGCGGTGGTTCGCCTGCGTCCCATTCTCATCACCGCCTTGTCCACCATACTGGGCATGCTGCCCATGGCGGTTGCCACCAGTGAGGGCTCGGAAATGCGCTCTCCCATGGCAATAGCGCTTATCGGTGGTCTCCTGGCGTCAACCATATTGACCCTGTTCGTCGTACCGATTCTCTATACCTACTTCTCCCGTGTACCCAAAGGGGAATTAAAAGCCTTGCGGGGATAAAGCTCCTGATCCCGGGGCCGGCGTTATCTTGCCGGTTCCGGGATCATGCACTTGTGTTGGTTGACAGATCCCGGGGCTTGCCTTAAAATTCAGCGTTGAATGGCAAATCGATTGTGGAAAATCTTTTTTGAAGTCATCTTGATTGGTGCGGCCAGTCTCGTATTGGCCGTCGCGGTGAATTTTTCCCGGGGGGAAGGATTGCGTTTGCTGGATGTTTATCAACCCGGAGAAAACCAGACATCCTTGCCCGAGATGGAAGTCCCGCCGGTTGATCTGGAAACCCTGAAAGCCCTCAAGGATTCCGGCATGGTTGTGCTCGTGGACGCAAGGGATGCGGAGTCATTCCGGACCGGACATATTCCGGGAGCCGTAAACCTGCCGTTACGTACCAAGGAAGAAAGCTTCGAATTGCTCCGGGAAAGACTGAGCTCAGGTATCACGGTGGTGACATATTGCGTGGATCCCGGCTGCCGGGATTCGACATTCCTCGCGACATGGCTGGGGGAACGGGGGATTACCGATATTATGGTATATACCGGTGGGATCGAAGGCTGGATATCCGCCGGGCTGGTTGTGGAGACGGATCGGGGAGGGCAGCGGTGAATTCCGCAAAATGGAAATGGCTCCTTGCGGCCTGCCGATTGATCCTCGGGGGCGTTTTCATATACGCCAGTATAGATAAGATCATACACCCGGGAGCTTTCGCCGACATCCTGTATAACTATAACCTGATTCCTGGATGGATGATCCATCCCCTGGCGGTATGGTTGCCTTGGCTGGAACTGGTATCCGGTATTATGATGATTACTGGAATATTCCTTAGAGGCGCCACGGTGATATTGTCGGGCCTGCTTATGGTATTCATAGTCGCTTTGAGTATAAACGCTCTGAGGGGATACAACATTGATTGTGGGTGCTTTGCCACTTCCTCGGGAGAGCATCAGGGAGACATGATCGGACTGATTCTGAGGGATATTGCCCTGCTGGTGCCGGCTGGAATCATTCTTGCGTGGGAATGGCTGGTGTTAGGTGTAAAGAGAAAATGAAGCCCTTCTGATCGCTTGTCTTCCGCGTAGTATATGGTATAATCTGCGGGACGAACACCGATATTATTCAATCCCCCCCATTCGGATACCGATGTTGAATTTTTTTCTCTATGGGGATGGAAAAGAAAACCCGGAGTGAAATCGCAGCCAGGAGAATATAGAGAATGGATACACCAAGGATTCAAAAAATACGCAATATCGGCATTGTGGCCCATATCGACGCCGGAAAGACCACCACCACCGAGCGAATCCTGTTTTTTACCGGAAGGACGAGAAAGATCGGCGAGGTTCATGACGGCCAGGCGGTAATGGATTTCATGCAGCAGGAGCAGGAGCGGGGTATTACCATCTCTTCCGCCGCCATCACCACATTCTGGAATGATCACACCGTCAACATCATCGATACCCCGGGACACATCGATTTCACCCTTGAAGTGGAACGTTCCCTGCGGGTTCTGGATGGGATCGTGATGGTTTTCTGCGGAGTCGGCGGCGTGGAACCGCAAAGTGAAACCGTTTGGCATCAGGCCGACCGGTATAAAGTTCCCCGTATTGCTTTCGTTAACAAGCTGGACCGGCAGGGGGCGGATCTCGAACAGACCATTGAGATGATGAACGACATGCTGGGAGCCAACGCCATCGCATTCCAGATCCCCATTGGAAAGGAAGCCGATTTTTCCGGAGTGATTGATCTGGTAACTCTTACCGCCCATGAGTACGACGGATTGGAACGCAAGGAAATCCCCATCCCCGAGGAGTATAGAGAAAAAGCATTGAAAATGCGCGAAGTCCTTGTGGAAACCCTGGCGGACTTCAGCGATGACCTTATGGAGAAATTTCTGGACGAAAAGCAGATAACCGCGGAGGATATCAAGCCCGCCGCCCGGCATGCGGTTCTGAATCTTTTGATTACTCCGGTCTTTTGCGGGTCCGCTTTTAAGAACAAAGGCATTCAGCTTCTTCTGGACGCACTGGTAGACTATCTTCCCTCTCCCATAGACCGGGGAATCGTGTTGGGTTATGATCCTCTGGATCACAATAAAACTCTGAGCCGCAAACCTTCATCAAACCGTCCGTTTTCAGCTCTCGCATTCAAGATAATCAACGATCACTACGTGGGTCAGCAGACATTCGTAAGAGTGTACTCCGGGGAATTGAAGGCCGGCACCTACGTGTATAACGCCACATCGGAAAAACGTGAACGGGTGGGACGGATCATGCGGATTCACGCGAATAAGCGGGAAGAAATCGATTGCCTGGGAGCCGGATCAATCGGCGCTCTGATCGGCATGAAGTCAACCATGACCGGAAACACCCTGTGTGACGAGGCAAATCCCATTCTGCTCGAAGCCATCCATACGCCAGATACCGTTCTTGATCTGAAGGTGGATCCAATTACCCAGAAAGACAGGGATCGCATGGCGGTGGCATTAAACAAAATGTCCATGGAAGATCCTTCTTTCAAGGTTCGCTTTGATGATGAAACAGGTGAAACGGTTGTATCCGGTATGGGGGAACTCCACCTGGAAGTTATCGTGGACCGGTTACGTACCGAACACAAGGTTGATGTCGAGGTAGGGGAGCCTGCCGTGGCATTTCGCGAAACCATTACCCGGGAAGTCGGGCATGTGCATAAATACAAGAAACAGACCGGCGGTCACGGCCAGTACGCTCACGTGGAATTTCGGCTCGAACCCAATGAAAATGGCGGCCTGGAATTCGTGGATCACGTAAAGGGTGGAAATATTCCGAGGGAATTCATCCCCGCGGTGGAGCGAGCGTTCGTAGACACCATGGCAAAGGGATTGCTGGCGGGCTATCCCATGGTAAATGTCCGTTTCGTGTTAACCGATGGATCGTATCACGCCGTGGACTCGAGTGAAATGGCATTCCGTGCCTGCACCGAGCAGGCATTGAAAGCAGTGGTACGTAAAGCCGGCGCCCAATTGCTGGAGCCGATGATGAAAATTGAGATCAATACTCCCGACGAGTTCATGGGTGATATTATCGGGGATGTAAACCGGCGGCGCGGCCGTATTGACAATATGCGTCGGTATCGAAAAGGATCCCAGAAACTGTCGGGACAGGTACCCCTGATGGAAATGTTTGGATACGCCTCGGTATTGCGCACCATTTCCAGCGGCCGGGCCAATTACTCAATGGAATTCACCAGTTATTCCGCTCTGCCGAGAGCCATTGAAGAAAAGATTCTGACCGACAAACGTGAGAAGGACCGGGGGAACTGAGGTCGGAGTAGCGGATCAATCCGGGCCGGCTCCTGTATCGGGATCGGTGAGCATTCTATGTAACAGACTGGCCAGGTCATCGATTCCGAATGGTTTTGCCAGCAATTCACTGAATCCGTGTTGTCGGGGATTCGTGAAAGTGGCTTTCTCGGAATAGCCGCTCATGGCCACGGCGCGAATACCGGGATCAAGTTCCTGCAAAGCTTCCAGAGTATGATCACCACCGGGTTCCCCGGGAATGACCAGGTCCAGGAAGACAACATGATAGGGCAATGATGCGTCAAGACCAGCCGAGTATTTTTCAAGGGATTCCCTCTCGGTGCCGCATGTATCGATGTGTATGTGGAACAGGTGGCTGATGTCGTCAAACAATTCACGGATTGCGGGGTCGTCATCCATTACCAGAATTCGGGTGTCCGCCGGAACCGGCAGGGAGCGGATTCCCGAGTCTTCATTCCGGGAAGGGAGAGGGAGATAGATTGAAAACTCGGAGCCTTTTTTCGGCAGCGAGCGGACCTGGATATGTCCCCCGTGTTTGCGGACGATTGAGAATGAGATGGAAAGCCCCAGGCCGTTTCCCGTTGATTTGGTGGTGAAATATGGCGTGAATATCCTGTCCAGGTTCCCGGGAGGGATTCCGCACCCGGTATCGGATATGAGAATGCAGACGTAATCGCCGGCGGATAGATATTCCGTATCGGTTTCGCGGGTGACCCGGTCGGTTTTAATGATTATGGTGCCCGAATCGTTCATGGCCTGACGGGCGTTGATAATGAGGTTGGTGAAAACCTGGCTGATCTGTCCGGAATCAATGCGCAACTCGGGCAAGTCGTCACGGATGCGACTGACAAGGTGGATGTCACTGGCTCCGGATAAACTCAGATCCAGAGCATCCCGCAAGAGGTGACCGAGATTCGTCAGTTGTTTCCGGGGATATCCGCCTTTTGAAAATGTGATGAGTTGGCGGGTAAGATCACGGGATTTATCGACGGCTTTCGCGGCTTTGTCAAGGATATCGATCAGTTCCTCTTTTTCTGAAAGACGGCGGGCCAGTGATATGTTCCCGGTGATTCCGGTCAACATGTTGTTGAAGTCGTGCGCGATACCTCCGGCAAGCATGCCCAAAGATTCAATCTGCTTGGACTTCATTATTTCCTGTTCCATTCGATTCTTTTCCGTGTGGTCGATGTAGATTCGAATGTTTCCCGGGGTTTCATTGGCGAGAACAGTGGGTGTACAGATGATCTGGACAACCAGGGAAGCACCTTCCCGGGTCAGCCGCCGGGATTCCCTGACTTCGCGCTCGAATCCACGAATACGGATCGTAAATCTTCGTGTATCTTCCCGGGTTTCAGGAGCCAACAGGATGCGGTCCAATTCAGCGCCGATCAGCACATCCCGGTGATAGCCGAACATCTTTTCGAACTCAAGATTGACTTCGACGACTCGATTATCACTGTCGAGAATGACGATACCGACGGGAATTGAGTGCAGTAGGTCCCGGAAGTAGCGTTGGCGGCTTTGGATCTCAATGGTGGACATACGGACTCGCCGTCTCAACAGAATGTTGAAACCCAAAATGAAGCCCATTACGGCAAGGACCGCGATAAATGCGATCAAAAGGGTACGAAACGGCACGAATCCTCGGCTGTCCGAGATGGGTGCGAACCAGTCCTGGAAACTTTGATTGAAAACGCTGTCGGGATTGGATTTTGCCTGACGAATATATTGGTTGATATCCATCAGAAGCTTTGTGCGTCCGGGGTTGACGCCGACATAGAGGTTGGCGGGATAAAAAGACTGGGGGATTATCTTGAGGTATTTACTCATGTCCCGGTGGCGGATGAGATATTGAAGGCTGAAGCGCGAAATAAAGCCGGAATCAAGTGTGCCGGCCGCGACATCGTCCACGATTTCTTCAAATCCCGAGTATTCGACAAAGCGAACATGGAGCCCGTTCTGGTCGGCATCCTTTTTCAGAAAGCCATAACTGAAATCTCCCCGCACAACCCCCATGGTACGGCCGTTCAAATCGAAAAGTGTATTGAATTTTGAATCCTGAGACATAATGATATGGGACCAGGTCGTCACCAGGGTATCGCTTGAAAAAGATATGTTGCGCGCTCTTTCCAGAGTGTAGGCCAGGGGGGCGAGGATATCAATTTTTCCTTCTTGAAGAAATCTGAGCAATTGAAAGAAATTCCCCTTGATATATCGAAAATCATAGCCGTTGCGGCGGGCGAAGTCCCGGGTCACATCATACACGAATCCCCGGGGGGAATCCCCATCGAAAAACATCATGGGTGGATTGGCCTGCATTCCCAGAACCAGGGTCTTGGAATCCGCGGCATGAACATTGTGGATGGCGATCAGCAGAATGATAATGACAACCGGAAAAGAGTGTCTCCAGAAATTTTTTGTCATTTGGACAAACATAATAGTCGAGGCTGGCGAAAAAAGCAATCGCCGGCGTTGAGGTAAGACATGCCAGCTGATAGAATGAAATCCGGCTTTTAAGACTTCAAGCATCCCGGAATGAAATGAACAAAGTTGTGGAGCAACGAAAAAACACATGGAAGGGTTTTGCCATGTTGGTCTCGGATCTTGACGGTACTCTGCTGCTCAAAGAGAGGGGGTTTGCGTCTCAGGATTTGATCGCGCTTAAAAAAATGGGAGAAGCCGGCGTGATACGGGTGATTGCAACGGGGCGCAGCATTTTTTCCCTGCAGAGGGTTTTAGCAAAGGATTTCCCGGTGGACTACGTGATATTTTCTTCTGGTGTCGGTATTATCGATTGGAAAAAAAGAGAATTGATAAGCCGCTCCGGAATGTCCAGGAAAAATGTGTTGGACCTCCAGAAAACTCTGGAAAACCAGCGTTTGAATTACATGATTCATCGTCCGGCTCCCCATAATCACTGGTTTTCCTATCGTATGCAGGTGGAAGAGAAAACGGATTTCCGGCAGAGAGTGATTCGCTATCGCCAATTCGCGGATTTGATTGTCCCGGGGAAGTCTTGGCGGGGCGGCAACGCTTCTCAATTGCTGGCAGTGGCTCCTCCGCAGGAAAGACGGTTAAACCGCTTGCGGGTGATTCTCGGCCCACAATGTCATTTCGTGCGTACAACCTCTCCTCTGGACGGTATATCCCTGTGGATGGAATTGATGCCGACCGGGATATCAAAAGCAGCCGGAATACGGTTGTTGGCAAAAAAGCTTGCAATAAACCTGATAGATACCGTTGCTGTCGGGAATGATTTCAATGATATTGATATGTTGCGTGCCGTTGGCAATCCTCTGGTTACTCCCGACGCACCAAAAGAAATGATTGAAGAATTTCCGGTTATCCGAACCGATGCTCCGGGAATTCTCTCATCCTTGGAAACTCAGTTTCCTGCGACCGGTCCCGTGTACGTGAGTCAGTAAAGCGAAGAGGGTGACATGCCCCACGCCTTGAGATGACTGTGGATGTGTCGTATTGTCTGTTCATGCAGTTCGTCCGGATGCATGGCCGGATCCATGGGGGATCCAAACGCCATGTGAATGGTGCGTTTGGGATGGAGACGTCCCAAAGGACGCACCAGTAAGCCGTTGCTCCAGAAGTCGGTTTTCAGAGCCAGAGGGATCAGTCGGGTCCCGGCATGGCGAGCCAGTTTGACTCCTAGGGTGTTGAAATCTTCGGGATGGAACGAGGGGGATCGAGTGCCCTGTGGAAACAATATGATGGATATACCATTATCGAGGCGTTTTTTGCCTTCCCTGAAAACCGTGACCAGATCGTTCCGGGGATTGCGGCGGGAAACCACAACCGGCTTTCGGGAACGCATGATGGGACCGAAAACCGGTCCGTATATCAGGGATTCCTTCACTACGAAGGTGATCGGGCGGAATAGATGTATGATGCCGGGAAGGGTTACGGTTTCAAGGGTACTCATATGATTGGAAACGAAAACCACCGGGTCGGATTTTTCGAACAGGTAGTGCAATCCCGTTATCCGAAACCGGCCTCCACAGCGTTCCAGGCGTTGTATGACCTCAAGGGAACGGTAGGGAAAATAGTCTCCATCGGCGATTCCACGCAGAACGTCCCGGCGGTAACGGTATATCAGGCCCATGAACCATGGGTAGAAAATCAGTCCGGGAAACAGGGGTGGCGTGCGGTTGGGGGTGGCGTACGTTTGCTTTCCGACAAAAGGATTTTTCATGAGATTCCGGCTTCCATTATACTTTCGAGATGAATCTTTCGCAAAGTGGCAATTTGCGGCATACCTTCCGGATTCCCGGTCTGGAAAAGCCCGAATAGATTGGTTGAGCTATTGCATTTGGTGGTCATTCCGGGTAAAATACGTTTTTTACGGAGAGGTGTCCGAGTGGCTGAAGGAGCACGCTTGGAAAGCGTGTGTGCTGGAGACGGTACCGTGGGTTCGAATCCCACCCTCTCCGATTCACTATTTGTCATTTTTGAGATCCAGGAGCCTGGCGATGCCGGGCCTTGAACCGTGTCAGGCCCGAGAGGGAGCAGCACTAAGGGGAATCCGGGATGCGCCGGGATCTCCTGGATCTCTCTTTTATAGCCGCTCTGGTGCTGCAGGCCCGGGTTCGGGATCGGGTGGAGAAGTGCTCAAAGGGAAAATGGGAAAAGAGTAAAGTTCATGTACCTGGCTCTGGCTAGAAAATACCGGCCCCAAAGATTTTCCGATCTGATCGGTCAACCGCACGTTGTGAAAACCCTGCAGAATGCCGTGGAGATGGATAAGCTTTACCCTGCCTTGATATTCTCGGGTATGAAAGGGGTAGGTAAAACATCAACCGCGCGGATACTGGCCAAGGCGTTGAATTGTGAGAAGGGTCCCCTGCGTGAACCTTGCAACCAATGCCGGTTCTGCAACGAAATCACTGCTGACCAGTCGTCCGATTATATTGAAATTGACGGGGCCTCAAATAATGGCGTTGAGGAAGTCCGGAGGCTCAGGGAAACCGTCAAGTACAAACCCATGCAGAACCGTTACCGGGTAGTGGTCATCGATGAAGTGCATATGCTGTCAAATTCCGCATGGAACGCTTTGTTGAAAACCGTTGAGGAACCACCGGAACATACATATTTCATTATGGCAACAACGGATTTCCACAAAATACCTGCTACAATCGTTTCCCGATGCCAGCACCTTGAGTTTCGTCGGATCCCTTTCGAGGTGATCGCCAAGTTGTTGAGAGAGATCTGTGAGAAGGAAAAGGTCAAGGTCTCGGATTATGCCGTATTCCTGATCTCCCGCTCTTCAGAAGGAAGCCTCCGGGATGCCAAAAAAATCCTTGACCAGGCGATCGCCCTTTCAAACGGGGATGTCAGGGATGAAGACGTCGTCGATATACTCGGAGTTATCGAAGAAGAACTTTTTATTCGCATTACCGAAGCCGTGCTGGCTAGAAATCGCAGGGACATTGTCGCGGCGGTACAGGAATTGGTGGAACGGGGTGCGGACCTGCGGTTTTTCTATGGCGAGTACCTGAAATTCCTGCGTGACCTGATTGTTGTTCACTGCATGAAGGATCCGGGAAGTCTGCATAGCCTGAATCCCGAGAATATGGATCGCATCCGCAAAATGATCAAACCGGTGCGGGAAGAGGAATTGTTGCGGTATTTCCAGGCCGCCAAGGAAATGGAAATGACCGTACGGCATACGGAAAATCCCCGTATCATTCTGGAATACATGTTCTTGAAACTTTCCTATTTTCCCGACCTGGTAAACATAGAGGATGCCATTCGAGCCCTTTCCGACTCATTTGAACATCCCGTTGACCAGCCGGTGGAACCTTTTGTGAGGCCGCGGCCGCCGGATCAGGAGACGCCTGAAAAAATATCGCCCTCCTCCGGGAAAACCGCAAAAAAAATAAGCGCCGAAACGATCAGGTCATGGTGGTTGGAAGACCTTGAAAAGGACAACCCCCGGCTGGCATCACATATCAGAAATGCCGGTGTTACATATGACGGTAAAAAGGTGAATGTCGTCATAGATGGGGGAAATGGACATGTGAAAGCAGTCATTGAACGGCACCTGGATGTCCTTGATCGATCATTGGCGAAACGGTACCGCCGCCGCCTTCCCATTGAGGTGGAAGTCGGCCGGGACACTCGTGCCGAGGTGGAGAAAGAAATTCTCGGCGATAAGAATATCGCCAATCTGGCCGAACAGATCCAGGCTCAGATGATCACCGTGGACAAAGTTCAAGGAGGAAATGATGCCCAAAATGCCCAACATCAATCAGATAATGAAGATGGCCCAGAACATGGCCAAAGAGGTTCAGGAGAAGAAGGACTCTCTTGACGTCGAAGGAAATGCCGGTGGAGGAATGGTCAAGGTTCGTATGAACGGCCACAAAACCATTACTTCCCTGGATATCGCACGAGAAGTCGTGGACCCTGAGGACATAGAAATGCTGCAGGACCTCATCATCGCCGCGGTCAGCGACGCCATTGCCAAGGTGGACAGTGAAATGGAAGGACAGATGGGTGGTATGGGAATTCCAGGTATGCCCGGAGGCTTGCCCTTTTGATCCCATGGACTTCATCAAATGAACGGGTTCTCGCCTCCCCTGGAACGGTTGCTGGCTGAATTGGCCAGACTCCCCGGCGTGGGCAGAAAGTCCGCCCAACGGATCGGCTTTTTCCTGTTGAAGTCGGATCCCGGGAAATCGCAGGATTTGGCGCGCGCGATTATCGAGGCCAGAGAGAGCGTGCGATTCTGTTCCCTTTGCCGTACCCTGACGACAACCGAAGTTTGCGATATTTGCGGAGATGACAGCCGGGACAAGGGACTTATCTGTGTTGTTGAAGAACCCTTTAATATCCTTTCCATTGAGAAAACTCACCTTTACAAGGGTCTATATCACGTATTGCATGGGAATCTTTCCCCGATCAGGGGGATCGGACCCGATGAGTTGCGTATCCAAGACCTGTTGCGACGCGTAGATGGAGGCCATGTCCGGGAAGTGATTCTGGCGACAAGCCCGACCACCGAAGGCAATGCCACGGCACATTTTTTAAGTGAACAACTGAAACCGAGTGGAGTACGGATTTCAAGGATCGCCCTGGGGCTACCGGTAGGGGCGGATATGGATTACGTGGACGCTTTAACCATTGCCCGTTCACTGGAAGGAAGACGAGAAGTCGAATGAGCAAGGTTGACAAGCGAAAGTCGGGGATTCATAATTATTAGACCATGCAGGAAAACTTCGTCATATACAATGAAGAATATGTTTTGATCAAGAAGATCCTTGATGAACTCAAGGAGAATTCGGGGTCTGAAATCGTTTTTATCACCGATTCGGAAGGGCATTGCATCGCGTCCACCGGAGATCTGGATGATTCCTACCTGAATTCCATATCTTCACTGATAGCTGGGAGTATTTCGGCGGTTAACAGTATCGCCCAGATGCTGGAGATAGATAAGTTCAACAGTGTGCTCACCGAGTCGGACACGAAGAGTCTATATGTGTCATTGATTAATGAGCGCACCATGTTGATTAACATTTTCCGAAAGGAATCCAATCTGGGGCTGGTGCGTTTCCGGGTGAAAAACGCCACGGCGGAACTGGCCGGAGTATTCAAGGTAATAAACGAAAAGCTGCAATCCAACGTGTTCAAGGATGACGTATCCCCGTTTGAGGGGGTAACCGACGAGGACATCGACGAGATTTTTGGAGACTGACATTGTCGTTTTTAAACTACTCAACCCGTGAGATCAACTTCAAGATCGTTTATTATGGCCCAGGTCTCAGTGGAAAAACCACCAATATCAAATACATATATGAGAAGATCAAAAGCGAAAACAAGGGTAAGCTGGTCAGTCTGGCTACCGAGACCGAACGTACCCTGTTTTTTGATTTTTTTCCCTTGGACCTCGGCCAGATTAAGGGATACAAGGTTAAATTCCACCTGTACACGGTCCCGGGACAAATATATTACAGCAGCTCCAGAAAATTGATTCTGAAGGGTGTTGACGGACTTGTATTCGTGGCGGACTCTCAACGGGAACGTTTCGAAGCCAATATTGAGAGTCTGGAGGATATGTTTGAAAATCTTCGGGAGTACAAACTCGACTTTGAAAAGATGCCGTATGTGCTGCAACTAAACAAGCGGGACCTGCCGAATATAACGCCGGCGGATGAGATGATATCCGTATTGCGCAAAAAAGACGAACCCGTCGCCGAAGCCATAGCCACCAAAGGAGATGGAGTGATTGACACATTGAAGCAGATTTCAAGGCTCGTAATGATCGATGTGAAAAGGAAACTACAATGAGCGGAAAAACCACTATAGAAAAGATTTTTTCCAGCCATACCAGTGAAAATGTAACTCCCGGCAGCATTGTGTGGATCGACCTTGATGTCATATCCGCACGGGATTTCGCCGGCCCGAACGTGGTGAAGAATTACCGTGCACATTATGGGGATACCCCGGTTGTGGATTCTAACCGGGTGTATTTCACTTTTGATCTGACGGTACCTCCGAAAACCATCCAATACGCGAACAATCAGCAAATATGCCGGGAGTTTGCCCGGGAACAGGAAATACGGGTATTTGATGTGGACAGGGGAATCGGTACCCACACCATGATGGAGGAGGGGATCGCTCTTCCCGGAACCATCGTTGTCGGAACCGACAGCCACATGAACATCCTCGGTGCGGTAAACTGCTTCGGCCAGGGCATGGGCGATGTCGACATTGCCTTCGGGTTCCGCCGGGGCAGGACCTGGTTCGAGGTTCCCGAGACCACCCTGGTCAAAGTCAAGGGTATGCCTCAAACCAGGGTTACCGCCAAGGATCTTACCTTGCGGATTCTGGGGGAATTGAAAACCGACAAAATATTGGGGAAAGCCGTGGAATTTGTCGGGGAAGCCGTAGAAGCCCTCGACCTTCCGGGAAGGATTACTCTCTTGAGCATGATCACTGAAATGGGCGGCATTGTGGGATTTATTCCTTTCAACAAAGATACCGCCGCCCAGATTCGCACCATGAACGGAATGGGATCATGTCCCCCGGAAGTAAAGGCGGATACTGACGCGGTATATTCGGAAGAAATTACCCTGGATGTATCCGACACCCAGGCCATGGTCGCGGCCCCTCCGGTTCCCCACAATGTCCGGAAAGTATCGGAACTCGGCGATGTGAAAGTAGATTTCGGATTCATCGGTTCCTGTACCAATGGCAGACTCGAGGATATCGAAGCGGCCTGGAAAATTCTGAGAGGACGGAAGATCGCAACGGGAACCCGGCTTGCCATCGTGCCCGCCACCCGCAGGGTTTACCGGGAAGCCATGGAAAAAGGGATGTTGAGTGATCTGTTTTCCGCCGGAGCCGTGATCGCCAATCCGGGATGCGGCGGTTGCGCCCAAGGACACGTGGGTATGACCGGCCGGAATGAGGTCATGCTGTCAACGGGCAATCGAAATTTTCCCGGCAAACAGGGAGATGGCTTTAATTATCTGACTTCACCGGAAGTCGTGGCCTGGTCGGTTTTGAACGGTCGAATTACCGCCGAGGAGATTTAGATCATGATGCAGAATAAATTCAATGGCCGTCTGATCCTGCTGACGAACCCGGAAGGCCGTCTTATTGACGATATTGATACGGATCAGATCTTTCACAATCAATACCTGCACATAACGGAAATCAATGAAATGGGTGCATATGCACTTGGGAATCTTGAAGGTTGGAGCGATTTTCCCAAGATGGTCGTCACCGGAGACGTGGTTGTGGCGGGAGCAAATTTCGGATCAGGCTCCTCGCGTCAACATGCGGTGGACTGTTTCCGGGCTCTGGGGGTACAACTGATTATCGCCGAATCTTTCGGAGCCATCTACAAACGCAATGCCATTAATTCAGGAATGCCCATTATCGCCTTTCCCGAAGCGGGAAAATTGGTCGAAGGCGGTGAATGGAAGCACCTGCAAGCCATTGAAATGGACTTGGAAAGCGGCAAACTGGTGGATATGGATTCCAGTAAGGAAGTTGTCCTTCCCTCCCTTTCAAAGGTCCAGCGGGACATCATGGCTGAGGGCAGCCTGCTGAAACTCTGAATCCCTGTAGGCGCATGTCCGGAGAAAAGTCCCGAAAACGTTGTTTGAAGGGGGTTTTTTGCACTTCGGTGTTGACTTTAACGGGGATATAATGTACATTAAATTCGTCAAGAGGAGGATCGTATATGAACAAGAATGAATTGGCGACCGCTATGGTCCAGAATACTGAATTCACCAAGAACGATGCGTTAACCATAATAGACGGCCTGGTGGAATCCGTTGTCGAACAGATGAAGCGGGAAGAAGGCAAATTAACCATCGTTGGATTCGGTACCTTCAAATCCACCATGAAGAAGCGCAAAAAGGGCCGGAACCCTCGCACCGGTGAAACAATTGAAATCCCGGCGCGCCGGGTCGTCAAGTTCATTCCCGGCAAGAAATTGAAAGACCTGCTGGCTTGACACTCTTAAAGATTGCGATATAGGCGCGTAGCTCAGTTTTGGTTAGAGTGCTACCTTGACACGGTAGAGGTCGGCGGTTCGAGCCCGCCCGCGCCTACCATCCCCCTCCGGAACTTCCATGAGCGATAAAAAGCCGAAATCCGTATTGAAGCGCATCAATGGCGAATTGGTGGATCTGTCCGTCCAGGCCGGTGAGTCGGATCATTACGAAGAGATCTCGGCGCACCACCCGGACGCTTTGGATGTATTCCGCCATTCCTGTTCCCATCTCCTGGCCCAGGCCGTCTGTGATCTTTTCCCCGGCACCCAGTACGGAGTGGGGCCGGCGATTGAAACGGGATTCTACTATGATTTCCTGACTGAACGCCCTTTTACTCCCGAAGACCTGGAAAAGATAAGCAAGCGCATGATGCATGTGGTCAAGAGCAACCTGCCGATTCATCATGAGGTTATGAGTCGTGACGAGGCGATTGCGCTTTTCCGGGAAAGGGGGCAGTCGCTCAAGATCGAATTGATCAGCGATAAAGTAGAGGGTGAAGAGGTAAGCCTTTATCGCCAGGGGGATTTCGTTGATCTATGCCGGGGGCCGCACCTGCCATCCACCGGATTTCTGAGGAATTTCAAGCTTTTATCCGTAGCCGCGGCCTATTGGAAAGGCGACGAGAGCAGTCATTCCATGCAGAGGATTTACGGGGTTGTTTTTCCGACCCGGGATCAATTGGACGAACACCTGAAATTCCTGAAAGAGGCAAGGGAAAGGGATCACCGCAAGCTTGGCCGTGATCTCGATCTGTATTCGATCCAGAGTGATATCGGGGCCGGCCTGGTATTGTGGCATCCCAAGGGAGGCATGATTCGCTATGAGGTAGAGAAGTACTGGAGAGAGCAACACCTTCGTTCCGGTTACGAATTACTATATACCCCTCACATTGCCAAGGGTGAATTGTGGGAGACCAGCGGCCACCGGGGATTCTACAGTGATAACATGTTCACCCCGATCGAATTCGACAACACCGAATACCAGCTCAAACCCATGA
>Ga0272441_10005736_pt1 | contig 21319 bp, 15 predicted proteins | sample SSMProp6N_FD_193582 | JGI IMG/M metagenome (GOLD analysis project Ga0272441, IMG submission 193582) | Marine sediment archaeal communities from Little Sippewissett salt marsh, Falmouth, MA, United States - SSM-Prop-6N | ecosystem: Environmental > Aquatic > Marine > Wetlands > Sediment ...
ACCGCTTCATGAAGATCGAGACGACGCGGTTCGGCTCCCTGACAGTGGAACCGGACGCGCGAGTGTACTTCCCGGAGGGGCTGTTGGGATTCAGCGCCTACCGGGAGTACGTGATGGTTCCGGGCGCTCCGCCGGGGGAGGGCGAGCCATCGCTCGTCGCCTGGCTGCAGAGCTGCCAGGTGCCCGAACTGGCCTTCGCCGTCTGTCCCGCCGATGCGCTCGTGCGGGACTACTGCGGATCGGTGCTCGCCGATCGGGCCAGGCCGGCCGACCTGGCGACCATCGACCTCGACGGCCTCGACGAGGACGCGGAGGTGTACCTGATTGTCCATCGGCACCGGAAGGGCCTGATGGCCAACCTGCGAGGTCCGGTGGTGGTCAATGCCGCCGCCCGCCTGGCCAAGCAACTGGTCCTGAACGACGAGCGCGTGCCACTGCGGTACCAGGTGCCCGCACCCGCGGCGCGGCGCGAAGTCGTTCGCCAGGCGAGTTAGCGGGGCCCGAATTGGAGCCCGGAAGGCCAGCCAGGAAGGAGCCTGTCAATGCTGGTATTGTCGCGACAGAAAGACCAGTCGATCATCATCGGTGACGACATCGAGATCACCGTCGTCGCCATCCGCGGCGACAAGGTGTCCCTCGGCATCAACGCGCCCCGGTCCATCGCCGTCCACCGCAAGGAGGTCTACGACGCGATCAAGCGCGAGAACCGCCGCGCCATGCAGATGCAGGTGAAGGACATCGCCGAGATCGACAAGATGCTGCAGGACGACTGATCCGGCCGTCCGGCATGGCGCCGCCTGCACGCAGGAATCGGGGGACACGCCTCTCGAGGGCATGTCCCCCGTTCACATGACCACACCCCGCGGCGGGTGAACTCGGCGACGAACGAGGGTGACGAGACGGCGCAACGTGCGCTGAGCCGCGCCGCTCGGCGGCGCGGGTCTCGCCTCCTCGCGGCGAGTCAACCTGCCGGCGGACGAGCGTGACGATGCAACGCGCATTTAGCCGCGCCGCTTGTCGGCGCGCGTCTTGAGAATCGCCGGCGAACGCGAGCCTCGCCGCCTCTTATTATCGGACCTTGGCGTCCGGTTTTTCTTTCCCGCCCCTAAAGCCCCAAGTCACACCGGCCGATAAGGCGGGAGGTCAGCCGCTGGTCGGGCCGAACGGGCGCCCTGCGCCCGGCTCGACGAATGCTCGCCGGCGACCGCACGCGGCGGGGACGCCGGCCGATATCGCAAGAAAAGGAGGTGACCCAGACGGCCAAGGCTGATCAGCGAGATGCAGCGTGAAGGCTACGGATGGCGTGTCACGATTGCGTCTGCGCTACAGCCCCCGGTGGTCTCAGCAAGGACGCTGAAAGGCCGGCCGACCGGGGTAGGTACGGAGACCGCTCTGCACGTCAAGGAGGAGTGTGTTCAATGTCGCGCATCAACACCAACATTCAGTCGTTGATGGCCGTGCACAACCTGAACAAGGCCAACGATGACCTTGCTCAGAGCCTCGCACGGCTGTCGAGCGGTCTGAGGATCAACACGGCGGCCGACGATCCGTCCGGGTTGATCGTCAGCGAGGCGTTGCGCGGTGAGAAGGCGAGCATCGCGCAGGCGATCGAGAACTCGACCCGCGCCGGGAACATCGTCGGCACGGCCGAGGCCGCGCTCAGCGAAGTGAGCGCTCTGCTCGTCGGCATCAAGGATCTCGTCACGGAGGCCGCCAACAGCGGCGCCCTCAGTGACGCTGAGTTGGATGCAAACCAACTCGCCATCGACAGCGCCGTCAGCAGCATCACCCGAATCGCCAAGACCACGCGATTCTCGGGCCAGTACCTGCTGAACGGCAACCTGGCCTACCGGACCAGCGGCGTCACCGCGAGCCAGTTGGCCGGCGTGAAACTCTACGGCGTCGAATTCGGCGGATCCAGCAACGTGGCCGTCTCGGTGGCCGTCACCACCAGCGCCCAGGCCGGTACCCTGGACATCGCCGCCAGTTCGATCACCGAGGACGTGACCTTTGAGGTCCGGGGCAACCTTGGCTCGGAGGTCCTGTCGTTCACGAGCAGCACCGATACGAGTTCCATCGCGGCCGCCATCAACACGTTCACCGACGCCACCGGCGTCAGCGCCACCGTGGTGAGCGCCAGCAAGATCTCGCTCTACAGCGACACGTTCGGCTCCGATGCCTTCGTGGCGGTGAACGAGGTCAGCGGGTCGGTGACGGGCCTGTCCGGCACGTACGACGCCGGTCAGGATGCCGCCGGCACGATCAATAACGTGACGGCGGTGGGCGACGGCCTCAACCTGTCGCTCAAGACCACCGTCCTCGACCTGAAGGTCACTCTCGACGACGGGTTCGGAACCGGCACCAGCACGTTCCGGGTGACCGGCGGCGGCGCCACGTTCCAACTCGGATCGGTGATCGACCCCAACGGTCAGGTTCGGATGGGTATTGACTCCGTGACCGCGGGCAACCTCGGGAACGGCAATGTCGGCTATCTCAGCAGCATTGTCACCGGCGGCGACAACAGCATCCTTGACGGTGGGGCGGGCACGGCCGCCAAGATCCTCGATACCGTCATCAGCGATGTCGCCAGCCTCCGCGGGCGTCTGGGCGCCTTCGTCAGCAACACCGTCCAGTCGTCGGTGGACTCCCTGCAGGTGGCCCTCGAGAACGTGACGGCGGCCGAGTCGCTCATCCGCGACGCCGACTTCACCGTCGAGGCCGCGGGGCTGACCCGCGCACAGGTGCTCGTCAACGCCGGCACCAGCGTGTTGGCCATCGCCAACGCGACGCCGCAGTACGCTCTGGCCCTCCTCGGCTAGCGCGCCGCTGTGGCGAAGCGGATACCGACCTGGACGGGGCCGGTGGCCGGGCCAGACCCAACGGCCCGGCCACCACCCCGCTCGGCGGGACGGAAACGGGCCGGCTCACTCGTGGGCCGGCCCGTTTCATGCCCCTGGCCTCAAGCGGCAGGGATTTCCAGGCCGATAATGAACAGGGAAGGCCCTGCGTCCCGGCGCATCCGCCGGGGCCGTGGAGAGAGACGGAATGGGCACCATCAGTTCCGGCATCGGTCTGATCAGCGGCCTCGAGACGGCCGACATCATCGACCAGTTGATCGCCCTCCAGCGCCGGCCCATCGACATGCTCGACGCCCGGGTGGCCGGGTATACACAGCAGCAGACGGGCCTCGTCAGCATCTCGGCGTACCTCGCCACGATCGAGGGCCTCTCGACGACGCTCGCCGACGAAGACACCTTCGCCGCCCGACTGGCCACCAGTTCCAACGAGTCGGTTCTCACCGTGTCCGCCCAGTCCGGGGCCCCGCTGGGCAGTTACGCCTTCACCGTGGCCCGGCTGGTCCAGACGCACCAGATGATCTCGTCCGGCTTCGCCGACACCGACACGGCGACCGTCGGCGCGGGCACCATCTCCATCGAACTCGGCGACGGCTTCGTGAACGGCGCCACGTCCGTGTCGTCCCTGAACGGCCAAACCGGCATCGACCGCGGCCAGGTCCGCATCACCGACCGCTCGGGCGCCTCGGCCGTCATCGACCTGACTGACGTGGGCACCGTGGCCGACGTGCTCGACCGCATCAACAGCAGCATCACCGTGGACGTGACCGCCTCGGTCCGGGGCGACGCCATCGTCGTCACCGACAACACCGGCGAGACCACCTCCAATCTCATCGTGGCGAACGTGGGCCTCGACGCCACCGCCGCCTCCCTCGGCATCGCCGGCAGCGTGGCCGCGACGGAAATCGAGGGTACCAGCCTCATCGCCATCGGCGAGGCCACCTCCCTCAGGCTCCTCAACGACGGCAACGGCGTCCGCCACGAGGTGGGCTTCGACGATGTCAGGATCACCCAGCGCGACGGCACCACCATCGACGTCAACGTCTCGTCGGCTGTCACCGTGGGCGATGTCCTCGACGCCATCAACAACGACGCGGACAACACCGGTGACCTCACCGCCCAACTGGCCGACGACGGCGTCAGCATCGAACTCGTGGACACGAGCACCGGCGCCACGGCGCTCGCGGTGACCGCCCTCAACGACAGCCAGGCCGCCAACGACCTCGGCCTGCTCAAGAGCGTCACCGGGGGCGGCGGAACGCTCTCCGGCGACCGCGTCGTCGCCGGCCTCAACACCGTCCTGCTCAGAACGCTTCAGGGCGGCGCCGGCGTGGACCGCGGCGAGATCCGCATCGTGGACCGTGCCGGCACCGAATCCATCGTGGACCTCAGCGACGCCGAGACCGTCCAGGACGTGATCGACCTGATCAACGACGCCGCCGTCGCCGCCGACGTCACCGCCTCCGTCAACGCCGCCGGCAACGGCGTGACCATCACCGACAACACCGGATCGACGGCCAACGTGCTCATCGTCACGAACAACGGCGGATCGACCACCGCCACCGACCTCGGCATCGACACCACCGACGCGGGCGTCTCCGCCTCGACGGTCGCGGGAACCGACCTCGACCGCCAATACATCAGCGAGGCGACGCTCCTCGATTCCCTCAACGGCGGGCGCGGCATCACGCGCGGCACCTTCCGCATCACCGATTCTACCGGCCTGTCCGCCGTCGTGGACCTCACCCAGGGCAACGAGACGACCATCGGCGACGTGATCCAGGAGATCAACAGCCGGGGCCTCAACGTCACGGCGAGCGTCAACGCCACCGGCGACGGCATCCTGCTCACCGACACCGGCGGCGGGGCGGGGCTGCTCACCGTTGCCGAGGAGGACAACGGCGCCACCGCCGCCGACCTCAACATCCTCGGCGCCGCCGAGACCGGCGAGACGACCATCGACGGCTCCTTCGAGATCCACGTGACCATCGAGGCCGACGACACGCTGCAGGACGTGGTGACCGCCATCAACAACGCCACGAGCGCCGCCACTGCCACGATCATCAACGACGGCTCCGGCATCACGCCGTATCGGTTGAGCCTGACCAGCGCCGTCAGCGGCGAAGGCGGCCGGCTTCTCTTCGACGCCGGCGACACCGGCCTCAGAATGAGCACGCTCGTTGAGGGCCGAGATGCCGCCCTCCTGCTCGGCACCGCCGGCGCCGCCGGCGAACCGCTCCTCGTCACGAGTTACACGAACACCGTCTCTGACGTGATCGACGGCGTCACGCTCAACCTCGTCAGCACGTCCGCCTCGCCGGTCACCGTGTCCATCAGCGGCGACAGCGACAGCATCGTCACCCGCGTCGAGCAGTGGGTGACGGCCATCAACGCCGCCCTCGACGGCATCGACGAACTCACCGACTTCAACGCCGACACCGAGACCTCCGGCCCCCTCCAGGGCGACATCACCGCCCAGCGGGTCGAGAACAAACTCTTCGACCTCGTCACCCGCCAGTACGACGCCGGCGACGGCACCTACGACTCTCTCCGTGACATCGGCATCAGCCTCGACGAGAACACACGCCTCACCCTCGACGCCGACCGGCTCAGGCAGGTCCTGGGTAACGGCCTGACCCACGTTACCTCGCTCTTCACGACCGCCGACGAGGGCATCGGGGAGTACTTCGAGGACACGCTCCACAACTACACCAGCGACAACCCGGGCCTCATCGAGAACCGCGTCGAGTCGTTGGCCGAGCGGATCGTCCAGGCGAACGAACAGAAGGAAAAATACGAGGTCCGGCTGGAGGCCGAGCGGCTTCGGCTCGAACTCGAATTCGCCCAACTCGAAGCCCTCATTGCCCAGTTGCAGGACCAGCAGAATGCCATCGGTTCGCTCCAGTTCATCTCCGCGTCGAGCAGCAGCGGATCACGTGGTCTGATCTCGTTCGGCTGAGCCCTGCCTTCGGTCCTGTCCGTGTCGGTGCGTCGCCTTTGAGTCCGGACCATCTCGAGAAAGGACCGCCCCCGATGACAACCCCCGCACACGCCAAAGCGTACGAGACCACCCAGGTCCTCACGGCCGGCCCGGAACGGCTGCAACTGATGCTCTACGACGGGGCGCTTCGCTTCTGCGCCCACGGTCGGCTGGCCCTCGCGTCGGGTGACCGCGAAGGGGCCGCCGAGGCCCTCGCACGGGCGCGGCAGATCGTCCTCTATCTGGGGTCGATCCTCCGGCCCGAGGCGGCGCCGGAACTCTGCGCCCGCGTGGCGTCCGCCTATCAGTACGTCTACCGCCGACTCGTGGACGCCAGCCTGAACGCCTCAACCGAGGCCCTCGACGACGCGACGGCCGTCCTCGAGATGCTCCGCAGCGCCTGGGCGGACCTCCTGGCCCGACTGCCGGCCGCCGACGGTACCGCCGCCGACGGCATGGCCGCGCCGGAACCCGCCGTCGCCGACGGCCCGCGCGTCCGGCTCACCGGCTGACCGCCTGCGACTTGTCCTTCCCACCGTCGTGTGATAGAGTCCCCCTGGAGACCACGACGATCCCTCACGACTCGGACTGCCTCGGTTCGGGCCGCGGCCATTGCCGTGTTCGCCCCGGGCCGATGCGCGGCGGGAAGGCCACCCATGGAGCGGCGCCTCGGGACCTACCTGATCAGGCGTGAGATCGGCCGCGGCGGCATGGGCACCGTCTTCGAGGCCCTCGACGAACCCACCGGCCGAACCGTCGCCCTCAAAATCCTGCCCCCCGAACTCGCCCGCGAGGAGGCCTTCGTCCGCCGGTTCAGGCGCGAGACCGAAACCCTCTCCACCCTCGATCACCTCGGCATCGTCAGGATCCTCGACGTGGGCCAGGAGGAGGGCTTCTACTACTACACCATGGAATACGTGGGCGGGCCAAGCCTCCGCAGCGTGCTCGCCGAGGAGGGCCGGCTGGACCCCATGCGGGCCTGCGAGATCGGCATGCAGCTCTGCGCCGCGCTCGGCCATGCCCATCAGCACGGCATCATCCATCGCGACCTGAAGCCCGCCAATGTCCTCATTGACGCCGACGGCCGGGCCCGGCTCACCGACTTCGGCATCGCGAAGGTCGTCGAGGCCACCCGGATGACGGCCACCGGTGGCATCGTCGGCACGGCCGAGTACATGTCGCCCGAGCAGGTCGAGGCGCGGCCCATCGACCGGCGCGCGGACCTCTATAGCCTCGGCGTGCTCCTCTACCGGATGGTGACCGGCCGCCTGCCCTTCGATGCGTCGAGCGCCGTCGAGTTGATGCAGGCCCACCGGTTCTCCATGTTCGACGCCCCCCGCGAACTGAACCCCGACGTGCCCGCGGCCCTCTCGGCGCTGATCGAGCAACTGCTCGAGAAGGACCCGTCCCGGCGCCCGCCGTCGGCCGGCGTGGTCCAGCGCGAACTGGAGGGCATTCACCGCATGATGGAGGGCGGCGGCGGCGACCTGGCCGACGTCCTCTTCGAGAAGAGCGAAGGCCGGCGCGAGGAGGCTGCGAAGCCGACACGCGACCGCGGCGTCTTCATCCGGGGAGCCTGGTACGCGGGCGTGGCGGCGGTCATCGTCGTCGGCGCCCTCTGGGCCACCCGCCCGTCCTCCGCCGGCCGCCTGCTCCGCCAGGGCAAGCAGTCCCTCGAGGACGGCTACTACAAGGACGCCATGGCCACGCTCCACGAACTGATCGAGCGTTATCCCGAGGCGCCTGAGGCAACGGAGGCCGCGGCCCTCCATGAGAAGGCGGAACGCCTCAACTACGAGCACGGCAAGGACCTGGCGGCCCTCATGGAGACGTTGGCCAGCGGCCTGGCCCGCGGCGTGATCGGCCGCCGCGGCCCGGACGTGCCCGATCCCGACGTGACGGCCGGCGAGATCGCCTACGCCCGGGGTATGCGCGACCTCATGCGGCGCCGGCCCGACGAGGCGCGGCGGACGTTCGAGGCCGTGGCCGTCCTGTTCGCTGACCACGAGCCCGAGATTGCCCTGTCCGCGCGCCGCATGGCCGACGACATCGCCGCCGGTCGCGTCGGCGGCGCGACCTCGCGCCCCGCCTCGCGCCCCACCTCGAAGCCGGAGGCGGCTCATGGCCATTGACCTGCACTGCCGCTGCGGCCATGAGTTCTCCGTGCCCGACGAGAAGGCCGGGTCGCTTACCGCCTGCCCGATCTGCGAGGCCATGATCTTCGTGACGGCCCCGGCGGCGCCGGATGGTGCCATCGACCTGGGCGACGACGACCGGGCCGAGGAGGAGCAGATCAGCCGGGACCTCGTCACCGATGAGATGATCGCCCTCCGTGAGGAGCGCATCTCCCCGTTGCCCATCGCCACGGGCCCCGACACGGGGCCGCTGCTGCCGGAAGCCGACGAGGCGCCCGTGTCGCCCACCGGCGAGACCGTCACCGACACCCAGCCCCCGGCGCCCCCGGACGCCGACGAGGCCGTTGTGGCCGGGCCCGAGCAGTCGGCCGACGCCCCGCGGGACGGCGGCTACTCCGTCAGTTACGACGACCGGGGGGCCGTGGAGGAGCGCACCTACGAGCGGTGCCCCCAGTGCGACGCGCCGCTGGATGAGGGCAGCGTGGTCTGCACCGCCTGCGGGTACAACGTACAGACGGGCGAGCGGGTGTCCCTCGTGGCCGTCGAGGAGGCCGGGCCGGGGGCCGTCGGCGCCGCCGCCGAGGTCAGTCTCGGGTTCACCGAGTTCCTCTCAAAGTGGGCCGTGAAACTGCGCTACGCGATCATCGCGCTGGCGATCCTGGCGGCAGGGATCATCGTGATCAGCCGGTTCGTGGCGCGGCAGGCCAGGCGCCACGCCTACTTGGCGGAAGTCTCCGGCGGCGGGATGGTCGGCGACTGGTGGCAGGCCGCCCAGAAGGCCGTCGAACGCGAGGCCTACGACCTCGAAGAGCGCACCCGCGAGAAGGTCGAGATGGCCATGATGAAACTCAACGCCGAACCCCGGGCCGAGCAGGGCGTCTTCTGCCGCGAGAGCACGGCCATGGCCGAACTGGCTTACATGGACGCCCGCCGCGCCCTCGTCTACGACAACGACGTGCGCCGAGCGGAACGCATCCTCACCGCCGTCGAGGTGCTGTACGGGGCCATGGAGCCGTGGGGCCGCCGGGCCCGGGAAGAACTCGCCCGCATTCGGACGGACCGGGCCGCGGCCGCGTCCCGCCCCGCCTCGCGACCCACATCCCGTCCCGAGCGTCCATGAGGCCCCAGGACCGACTGCCGTCACTGGTCTGTGGGGCAGCGCCGGATCGCGGCGCGGGAAAACCGCCCCGCCCCGCCGGCCCGGTGGTTGACACCGACCCCGCGACCGCTAGGATGAACCCCGAGCACCGAGGGCGCCCCGAACGGAAAGGATGCCGATGGCGCAGACCGCTCCTTCGATCGACGCGTTCGTCCACCTGCACGTCCACACCGAATTCAGCCTGCTCGACGGCGCATGCCGCATCGACCGCCTCGTTGACCGCGCCGGGAACCTGGGCATGGCGGCCGTGGCCGTCACCGATCACGGCAATCTCTTCGGCGCCATCGATTTCTACGAAAAGGCCTGCGCCGCGGGGGTGAAGCCCATCATCGGCTACGAGGCCTACGTGGCCCCCGGCAGCAGGACCGTCCGCGAGCGCACCGGCGACGGGCCGACCAACTACCACCTGACGCTCCTCGCCCGCAACCTCACCGGCTACCGCAACCTCCTGAAACTCGCCTCCGCCGCCTACCTGGACGGGTTCTACCAGAAGCCGCGTATCGACAAAGAACTGCTGGCCGAGCACGCCGACGGGCTGATCTGCCTCAGCGGGTGTATGAGTTCCGAGATCTCGAAGGCGCTTCTGGCGGGTGATACGGACCGGGCCGAACGGGTGGCCCACGAGTACGCCGACATCGTCGGCCGCGACCGGTTCTTCATCGAGGCCCAGCACGCCGGAATGACCGAGCAGGAGACCCTCTGCCGCGCCATGCGCGACCTGTGCGAGCGGACCGGGTTCCGGCCGGTGGCCACCAACGACGTGCACTACCTCACCGCCGCCGACCACGACGCCCACGACGCCCTCCTGTGCATCAACACCGGCAAGTGCCTCCACGAGGCCGACCGGATGCGCATGCCCACGCGGGAGTTCTACTTCAAGACCGCCGACGAAATGGCCGAACGCTTCCGCCACTGGCCCGAGGCCATGGCCAACACCGTCCTGGTGGCCGAGATGTGCGACCTCACGCTGCCCCTCGGCCAGCGGCACGAGCCGCGCTTCGAGCCCCCCGACGGCAAGACCCCCACCGACTACCTGCGCGACCTGTGCGAAGCGGGTCTGGCCGAGCGCGTGGCCGACGTCACCGACGCCCATCGGGCGCGCCTCGACCACGAACTCAGCGTGATCGAGCAGATGGGATTCTGCAGTTACTTCCTGATCGCCTGGGATGTCGTCCGCTTCGCCGCCGAGAAGGGCATCGCCGCTCAGGCCCGCGGATCGGCCTGCGCCTCACTCGTGCTCTACTGCCTGCGGATCAGCACCTTCGACCCCCTCCGCTACGGGCTCTACTTCGAGCGGCTCATGGACCCGGAGCGCAAGGAAGCGCCGGACATCGACATCGACTTCGACGACGACCGCCGCGACGAGGTGTTCGAGTACGTGCGCGGCAAGTACGGCGACGCCAACGTGGCGAAGATCATCACCTTCGGCACCATGGCCGCGAAGGCCGCGATCCGCGACGTGGGCCGCGTCATGGACGTGCCGCTGGACCGGGTGGACGCTATCTCCAAGCGCATTCCCAACACCGTCGGCATCACCCTCGACGAGGCCCTGACGCTCGAACCCGAGTTGAAGGAGCAGTACGACTCCGACGAGCAGGTGCGCCGCCTCTTCGACACGGCCAAACGGCTGGAGGGCATGGCGCGCCACGCCGGGGTCCACGCTTGCGGCCTCGTGGTGGCCGACGTGCCCCTCACCGAGCACGTGCCCCTCTACAAGCAGGGCGACGAGGTCACCACCCAGTTCGAGAAGGGTGCCGTGGACCGCGTGGGCCTGCTCAAACTCGATTTTCTCGGGCTGAGGACGCTCACCATCATCCGGCGGGCCCTCGATCTCATCCGCCGCCGGCATGACGTCGAGATCGACCTCAACGCCCTGCCGCACGATGACGCCGCCGTCTACGAAATGCTCTGGCGCGGCCAGACCTGCGAGGTGTTCCAGTTCGAATCCGGCGGCTTCCGCGACCTCCTGGCCAAGGCCCGGCCCGACCGCATCGAGGATCTCATCGCCATCACCGCCCTCTACCGGCCGGCGGCCATCAAGGCGGGCGTCATCACCGACTACGTCATGCGCAAGCACGGCCAGGCCCCCATCGAGCACCTCCATCCCATCATGGAGCCCCTCCTCTCCGAGACCTACGGCGTGATCGCCTTCCAGGAACAGGTCATGCGCATCATGACCGAGGTGGGCGGCATCTCGCTGGGCGCGGCGCTCACGGTCATCAAGGCCATCAGCAAGAAGCGGACCGAGGTCATCCTGGACGCCCGCGAGGACTTCGTAGCCGGTGCCATCGAGCGGGGCGTGCCTGACGACGTGGCCGGCAAGGTCTTCGATTTCATCGAGTTCTTCGGCGGCTACGGTTTCAACAAGGCCCACTCCACGGCCTACGCCCTCATGAGTTATCACACGGCCTACCTGAAGTGTCACTATCCCACCGAATATATGGCCGCGGCGCTCAGTTGCGAGATGTCGAACACGACGAAGGTGGCCTCAGGGCTCGCGGAGTGCCGCCGGCTGGGCATCGAGGTCCGCCCGCCCGACGTCAATGCCAGCGGCGTCTCGTTCGAGGTGCCCGACGACAAGGTCATTCGGTTCGGCCTCGGCGCCATCAAGAACGTGGGCACGCGGGCCGTCGAGGCCCTCGTGGCTTCGCGGGAGGAAGCCGGCCCGTTCGAGAGCCTCTTCGACTTCTGCGAGCGCGTCGATTTTCACGCCGTGAACCGGTCGGCCGTGGAACACATGATCCGCTGCGGGGCCTTCGATTCGATCGGCGCCCGTCGGAGCCAGATGATGGCCGTGCTCGACCGCGCCCTCCAACTCGGCGCCGCCGCCCGCCGCGACCGGCAGTCCGGCCAGATGAACCTCTTCGGCGCCTTCGCCGAACAGGCGGACGAAGCCGCCGACGCCGTCCTGCCCGACCTCCCGGAGTGGTCAGAAGCAGAGCGCCTGGCCGCCGAGAAGGAAACCCTCGGCCTCTACGTCACCAGCCATCCCCTGGCCAAGTTCGCCGACCTGGTCCGGACCTTCTCCAGCCACGATTCCGCCGCTCTGAACGACTGCGATGATCGGATCCGCGTCATCGTGGGCGGAATGATCACCGGCCTGCGCGACCGCACCGTCCGGTCGGGCCAGAACGCCGGCAGCAAGATGGCCATGTTCAGGCTTGAGGACCTTGCCGGGGAGGTCGAGTGCGTTGTGTTCCCACGGTCCATGTCCCAACTCGGTCCGCGGCTGATCCCGGAATCGGTTGTGTTCGTCCTCGCGCGCGTCGATCGGCGCCGCGAGAAACCGAACCTCATCATCGAGGAGATCGTGCCCGCCGCCGACGCCCCCACGCGCCTGACCGAGAGCATCACGGTTGACCTCGCGGCCGCCGGTCTCCCGGAGGACGGGATCAAACGGCTTCGCACCGTCTTCAGCGAGCACGCGGGGCGGTGTCCGGTGTACCTCGCCGTGCGCACCGCCGACGGGCTCGAGACGACGGTCCAGATTGACCGGTCGCTCTGCGTGCAGCCGAGTGCCGAACTGGTCGAGGCCGTCGAGGCCGTTGTCGGCGAGGGCCGGGTGCGGTTCAACCCGGCCAAGGTGGAGCAGGGCAACGGCGGCGGATATCGGAACGGAAACGGCTACCGGAACGGCGGCGGCCGACGGGGGCCGTGAGCCGGCGTCACGGAGGACTGCGATGGATCGCCTCATGATCGGCGTGTCAGGCCTGCGAGGGATCGTGGGCAGCGCGCTCACCCCGGACATCGTTACCCACTGGGCCATGGCCTTCGGCAGTTACCTGCAGGGCGGCCGCGTGGTCGTGGGCCGCGACACCCGGCCCAGCGGCGAGATGATCAAGCATGCCGTGCTCGCGGGCCTCATGGCCGAGGGCTGTTCCGTGATCGACGTCGGCACCGGCGCGACGCCGTCGTGCAGCCTCATGGTCCGCGAACTGAAGGCCGACGGCGGCATCATGATCACCGGCAGCCACAACCCCGCCGAGTGGAACGCCCTCAAGTTCTTTCGCGCCGACGGGATCGATCTCAACGAGGCCGAGGGCGCCGATCTCCGGGCCATCCACGATGAAGAGCAATTTAGGCACGTCCCCTGGCACTCGCTCGTGGCCGGGCGGACCGATGCCACCGCCTCGGAGCGCCACGTCCGCGCCATCCTCGAAAACGTGAGCGTCGAGGCCATCCGGGCCGCGGGCCTGCGCGTCGTCCTCGACGCCTGCAACGGCGGCGGGGCCGTCGCCACGCCGGGGCTCCTCAGGGAACTCGGCTGCGAGATGATCGGCATCAACGTCGAGCCGAACGGCGATTTTGTGCGCGACCCGGAACCCATCGAGAAGAACCTCGGGGCCCTGTGCGATGCCGTCCGCGACCACGGGGCGGCCATCGGGTTCGCCCAGGACGCCGACGCCGACCGGATCGCCCTCGTCGCCGAGGGCGGGCGGTTCCTTGGCGAGGAACTGTCGCTTGCCCTGGTGGCCCGACATCTGCTGGCGAAGACGCCCGGCGCCGTGGCCATCAACATCTCCTCCAGCCGGATGGTGGACGACGTGGCCGCCCGCTTCGACTCGAAGGTGGTCCGCACGAAGGTCGGCGAGGTGAACGTGGCCGAGGCCGTCATTGAGCACAGGGCCGTCGTCGGCGGCGAGGGCAACGGCGGCATCATCGACCCAACGATCTGCCCCATCCGCGACAGTCTGGCCGGCATCGCCCGCATCCTTGAATACCTCGCCGAGACCGGCCGACCCATCTCCGAACTGGCCGCGGAACTCGACCGATACTGCATCCGGAAGATCAAACTCGAATGCACCGCCGACCAGGCCCGGGCGGTGCTCGAACGCGCACAGGAGGTCTACGCCGACCAGCAGGTCAACACCCTCGACGGCGTCCGCATCGACTGGCCCGACCGCTGGGTCCAGGTGCGCCCCTCCGGCACCGAGCCCATCATCCGCATCATCGCCGAGGCCCGCACCGCCTCCGAGGCCGACCGCCTCTGCGACGAAATGGCCGACCTCGCCAGACCCCTCATCGCCGCCGCCGACGCCACCGCCTGACGGTATGGTCCCGGGGGCGTTTCCAAAGCCCACCGACTGCTGTCGGTGGGAGTCTTCCACATGCACGCCTCGCCCGCCGCAACCCGCCTTCCCAAAGCCCACCGACTGCTGTCGGTGGGAGTCTCCCCTCCCGCGAACTTGGCTTGCCTTTCCCCCTCCATCCCCCTATCATTCGACCTGTACTATACTTGCGTCGTGCGGCTCGGTCTTCTGGCGCTGACCGCAGGTGGTCCGTCCGAGGGCGAAATGAGCACGGTCTCCGGCAAACCAATCCGTGTCCGCCTCCGTGTCACCGGCCAGGTCCAGGGCGTGGGGTTCCGGCCCTACGTCTATCGGCTGGCCGGCGAACTGGGCCTCACCGGCGCCGTGTCGAACGACCCCGCAGGTGTGACGATTGAGGTCCAGGGTCCGTTGTAGGCCGTCGAGGCCTTCATCGCTCGCCTGCCTGCCGACACTCCACCCCTGGCGCGCGTTGATTCAGTGGGCCGACTCCATCAACCGACCGTTGACGAGGTCGCATTCGTCGTCCTCCCGAGCGAAACGGGGCAGGGCCGATCCGCCGGGATCACCCCCGACACGACCGTCTGCGCCGACTGCCTTCGCGAACTGGCGGACCCCGCGGACCGGCGGCACGGCTATCCCTTCATCAACTGCACGAACTGCGGGCCGCGGTACACCATCATCTTCGACATCCCTTACGACCGGGCGGCCACGACGATGGCGGGCTTCAAGATGTGCTCGCACTGCGCCGCGGAGTACCACGATCCCGCCTCCCGCCGCTTTCACGCCCAGCCGAACGCCTGCCCCGTCTGCGGCCCGCACGTCGAACTGGTCTCTGCTTCCCGACTTCCGAAGTCTTCCCGACTTCGGAAGTCTGGCGAAGCGGCCATCACCGCCGCTGCCGCAGCGCTCAAGAACGGCCGCATCGTCGCCGTTCGCGGCCTCGGCGGCTTCCACCTCGCCTGCCTCGCCAGCGACGGCGCCGCCGTCGGACGCCTCCGCGAGCGCAAGCGCCGCGAGGCGAAGCCGTTGGCGATCATGGCCGCGTCTCTCGACCACGTCCGATCCTGGGCGCGCATCACCAGATCGGAAGAGGCCGCCCTCACCAGCATCGAACGCCCCATTGTCCTTCTCCGCAAGCGCCTGAGTGCAAACAAAGGGGACATTCATCTTTTTTATGTGTCCAGAGAAGGCACCAGAGGGCGATTTGGGCGGAAAAGAGATGAATGTCCCCTTTTTTCGGCCGTTGCGCCGGCAAGCCCGTACGTGGGGGTGATGTTGCCGTACACGCCGCTGCATGTGCTGCTGTTGGAGGCTGTTGGGGCGCCGCTCGTTATGACCAGCGGGAACGTTACCGAGGAGCCAATCTGCCGAACCACCCGCGAGGCGGCGGGCCGTCTGGGCGATATCGCCGATTTCGTGCTCACGCACAACCGGCCCATTTACACGGCCTGTGACGATTCGGTGGTGCGTGAGGACGTCGGCCGCGTTCGTGTGCTCAGGCGGTCGCGGGGGTATGTGCCCGGCGCCATCGACCTGCCCATCGCGGCGCCCCGGCCGATCCTGGCCGGGGGGCCGGAACTCAAGAACACGGTGGCTCTGGCGGCCGGTCGCCGGTGTGTTCTCAGCCACCACATCGGCGATCTCAAGAACGCCCGGGCGGAGGCGTTCTTCCATCACGCCATCGACACCCTGTCGCGCACCCTCGACGTGCAGCCGGAGATCGTGGCCCACGACCTCCATCCGCACTACCTCTCCACGCGGTACGCCGAGGGCCTGGCCGGCGTCGAGCGGGTGGCCGTGCAACATCACCACGCCCACGCGGCTTCCGTGATGGCGGAGCACGGCTTGACCGGTGAGGTGATCGGCCTTGTGTGCGACGGCACGGGCTACGGCGAGGACGGCGCCACGTGGGGCTGCGAGTTCCTGGTGGCCGACGAGCGCGGGTTCCGCAGGGCGGGGCACCTGCGCTACGCGGCGCTGCCGGGCGGCGACCGCGCCGCCGAGGAGCCCTGGCGCATGGCCCTCAGTTGGCTCCGCCAGGCCTGCGGCGACGGGGCCGAGAAGATCGCGGCCGATCTGTTCGCGGACATCGATGCGGAGAAACGGCGCGTCGTGTTCCGGATGCTTGAGCGCACCGTGAACTGCCCGCCGGCATCCTCCCTCGGCCGGCTGTTCGACGCCGTGAGCGCCTTGGCCGGCGTGTGCCAGGTGCACCGCTATGAGGCCCAGGCCGCCATCGAACTCGAAGCCGCGATGGATTCGGATGTGCCCGGCGAGTATGATTGGGCGGAGAGCGCCGGTTTCGTGATCGATCCGGCGCCGATGATTCGCGGCGTGGCGGCCGATCGCCGAGCGGGCGTGTCGGTCGGCGTCGTGTCGGCGAAGTTCCATCGGACCGTGGCGTCGTTCCTCGTGGCCGGGGTTGAGCGGGTACGCAGTGACACCGGCTTGGCGCGCGTGGCGGTGAGCGGCGGCTCGTTTCAGAACGCCTTCCTGCTTCGCGAGGTCCACGACCGGCTCGTGTCGAACGGCTTCGATGTGTTCCTGCACGAGCGCGTGCCGCCGAACGATGGCGGCATCGCACTCGGCCAGGCCTACGTCGCCGCCGCTCGATTGGGCTTCGCAGGAGGCGGTTGACGGCCGAATCAAAGAGTTCCGTCTTGGGAGTTTCAATCTATGTGCCTTGCCGTGCTGGGCAAAGTGATCGAGAAGGCCGACGACGTGGAGGGCGTGGTTGACCTCAACGGCAACCGCGTGCCGACGAACCTCGCATTGGTGCCGGAGGCCGCGCTGGGCGATTACGTCCTGCTCCACGCGGGGTTCGCGATTCGCGTGGTGCCCGAGGACGAGGCGCTGGAGACGCTGCGCCTGCTGGAGCAGTTGGGGACCGCTCCGTAATCCCCCTGTGCCGTCCCTCCCCCGCGAAGGGGGGAAGAGGAGCCGCCGGTGCCCGTCCCGAAACCACTTGAACCGCTGGTCCGTGAAGCGGCCGACCTCGCGGTGGCCCTCGACCGCGACCGGATCGCCGTGATGGAGGTGTGCGGCACGCACACGGTGGCGGCCTTCCGCACGGGGCTGCGCGACCTGCTGCCGCCGACGGTGCGACTCATCAGCGGACCCGGCTGCCCGGTCTGCGTCACGGCCCAGGGCTACATCGACGCCGCCATCGCCCTGGCCGCCCGGCCCGATATCGTGATCGCCACCTTCGGCGATATGCTCCGCGTGCCGGGCACGCAGTCGTCCCTTGAACGCGAGCGGGCGAACGGGGCCGACGTGCGCGTCGTGTACTCTCAGACACAGGCCCTCGACCTCGCGAAGGCCATGCCGGATCGCCAGGTGGTGTTTCTGGGCGTCGGGTTCGAGACGACGACGCCCGGCACGGCGTGGGCGGTGGCTAAGGCGGCGGAGGAGGGCGTCGGGAATGTCACGGTGCTCTCAGCGCACAAGGTCATCATCCCGGCGATGCAGGCGCTCCTGGCCGGCGGCGAGGTGGGCATCGACGGATTCCTCTGCCCGGGCCACGTGAGCGTGATCATCGGGTCGGACAGGTACCGGCCGCTGGTTGACGCGTTCGGCGCGCCGTGCGTGGTGGCGGGTTTCGACGGCTACCAGATGCTGGCCGGGATGACGGCGATCCTGCGGGCCCTGGCCGGCCGCGGCGACAAACTGGGAAACGTCTACACCGGCGCCGTGACGCCCGAGGGCAACCCCGCCGCCCTGGCCGTTACCGAGCGCGTATTCGAGCCCGCCGATGCACCGTGGCGCGGGATGGGCGTCATCCCCGGGAGCGGCCTGCGGATGCGCGACGACTACGCGGCCCTCGACGCCGAGAAGCGGTTCGAGATCGATATGCCGGATGCGCCGGAACCGGCCGGGTGCCGGTGCGGCGACGTGATCAAGGGCCTGCTCGATCCGCCGGCGTGCGCGCTCTTCGCCGATGTCTGTACGCCGGCCACGCCCGTCGGGCCGTGCATGGTGAGCCGCGAGGGCTCCTGCAACGCGTGGTACCGGCATCGGCCGTCCTGACTTCGGAGGTCTTCCGGAACCTCCGAAGTCTTTGGCGCCGCGTAAGACTTCCGAAGTCACGGAAGACTTCGGAAGTCGGGAAACGTTGAGAGTCTGTTCTGAGGGTGTCAGGAACCCCCGGGGTTCCTGACACCTTGAGCAGCGACGTGCAGTTGCGAGAGAGCAGTGGACCGACTCGATCGGATCATCCTGGCGCACGGGGGCGGCGGCGTCCTGATGCGTGACCTGATCAGGGACGTGATCGCGGCGCCCCTCGCCAACGACGCCCTGGCCCAACTCGGCGACAGCGCGATCCTGCCCGTGGCCCAGCCGAACTCGGCTGGGCGACCAGCCACGGGCGAGGGCGCCCGTGCCACAGGTCGGATTGCCTTCACGACCGACACCTACGTCGTGCAGCCCGTCTTCTTCCGCGGGGGCGACATCGGCCGGCTGGCCGTGGCGGGAACGGTGAACGATCTCGCTGTCGTCGGTGCCGCGCCGCTGGCCCTCAGTCTCGGGTTCATCCTGGAAGAGGGGTTGCCGATCGCCGATCTCAGGCGCATCGTCGCGAGCATCCGGGACACGGCCGACGAGGCCGGCGTCCGGGTGGTGACGGGCGACACGAAGGTGGTGGGCGCCGGGGCGGCCGACGGGATCTTCATCAACACGAGCGGGATCGGCGTGGTGCCCGACGGCATCGACCTCGGCCCCTCGCGGATCACGCCCGGCGACGCGGTCCTGGTCAACGGTGGGATTGCCCAACACGGCGTGGCCATCCTGAGCGAGCGGGAGGGGTTGGCCTTCGAGACGCCGGTGGCGAGCGACGCGGCTCCGCTCAACGGCCTCATCGCGGCGTGCCTGGCCGCGGGCGAAGTCCATTTCATGCGCGACGCCACGCGGGGCGGCCTCGCCGCGGTGCTCAACGAGATGGCCCAGGACGGCGGGCTGACCGTCGAGATCGACGAGCGAGCGGTGCCGGTCGATCCGGCCGTGGCCGGCGCCTGCGATCTCCTGGGGCTCGACCCGTTCACGGTGGCCAACGAGGGCAAGGTGGTCGTCGTCTGCGCCGCGTCCGACGCCGACTCGGTCCTCGCCGCCATGCGCGCGCACGAACAGGGCAGGGCGGCGGCGGTCATCGGCCGCGTGACGGAAGGACACCGGTTGCAGACAACCGGTGGCACCCCGACTGAGAGGACGGCCGGTGGCACGCCGGAGAGCGGGCGGGTTGTGCTGCGCACGGTCTTCGGCGGCGCTCGGACCCTCGAGATGCCCTACGGCGAGGACCTGCCGCGAATCTGCTGAAAACTGCGCAGGCGTGCGTGCTGGCGGCCACACGGTGCCCTTCTCTGAGTGAAGGGGGTTGTAATGAGTGTGACGGGAACCTTTGTCCTGCTTCTGGTCATTTTGGGACTGATTGTGGTGGCGATCGTGGCCTGGATCGTCGTCGGTCTCGTGAGAGCCGGCAAGGGCCTTCCTGGGCCTCCGTGGCCGTCGTCACCGTTGCAGTTCAGGACGGAGGCCATTGTGGAGATTCGGTCGGGCGTACTGGCGGCCTTTGACATACCGAACGAGGTCGCGCGGTACCCGATCCCCGACTTCGAGCCGGGCCTGTATCGCGTGCCGATCGATGCAGTCATGGAGGCCCCGGACAACGCGTCGCAGGACCAACTCATCGGCGTTGACCTGGCGACCATCTTCCTCGTGGATGCCGAGAACGCCGATCAACTGCGAGAGATCAACGAGCGGCTCCGGGACGAGACGGGGTCGCTCTTTGGTGTCGTGGACAGATACGACCAGGTGGTCGAGGAGGTCGGCGTGCGGTTTGACTACCTGATGGGCGCGGCCGATGCCGGGATCGCGTTCGTCGGGGATGGGACGTACATGCTGGACGTCTCCCGCATCGAGCGGATCGGCGGAGCGGCTGAGAATGAGCCTGAGACCGACGCGACTGGGTTGTCAGGGAGCGAAGGACCATGAGCGAACGCAAGCACGCCACCAAGCGGCTCAGCGGCGGGGATGTATCGCGGATTCCGATCGGGCTGATCCTGATTGCGTTGGGGGCGACGGCGATCTACAAGAGCATTGCCGGTTTCACGCCCGACGTGTTTCACATCCTGTTCCTGGTCGGGGCGGTTCTCATCGGCGGGTTGTTCGGTCTGATCGGGTTCGTGATGGCGTTCGGGTGGGTATGGGGGAAGCGTCGGCGGTGAGCGGGGATGATTGGTTGCGGACGAAGAGCGCGGCGCGGTGAACGCGCCGGCTAACATGGGGAAGAAGCCCACGGATCGGTGATCCGTGGGCTTCTGTTGTTGCGGTGGGGTGCAATCAGTGCGTTGAGCAACTGATGCAGGGGTCGTAACTGCGGACGAGCATCTTGAGGAGTTGGGTGATTTCCTCTTCGGACTTGCCCTCGGCGAGCAGTTGCGGCACGTAGGCCTCGAAGTCTTTCTGGATGTTGTTGTGGTTCTGGTTGGTGGGGATGATGCAGTTGGCCTTGATGCAGTAGCCGTTCTCGTCGTAGGTGTAATCGTGGAAGAGGATGCCGCGGGGCACCTCGACGCCGCCGATGCCCTGACCGGCCTTCACCGCCACCTCGTAGGTCTCGTCCTGGACGCCCATCTCGAGCAGTTTGTCGGTGAGGGCGATGGAATCCTCGACCGACCAGACGCACTCGACGAGTTGGGCGATGGAGTTCATGAAGGGGTTCGTGCACGGCGCGACGAGTCCGAGGTCCTGGGCGACGGCCGCGGCCAGGGGCGTGAGTGTATCGTGGTTCAGGTTGAACCGGGCCAGGGCGCCCACGGCCAGGGAGTCGCGGGCGTTCTTGGTGAACTTGGCGGTCGATTGGGGCACGACGAACTCGTTCGTGACGTTCAGGTAGTCGGTCACCGGATGACGGCCGGTGTCGCTGGTGGCGATGTCGCCGTCGTAGAGGGCGTATTCGTCGTCGTGGACGAGGCCGACGTACTCCGTCTCGCGGTCGAGGAGGGGCATCTTGGGCATGAGCGACTTGAACAGGGCGGCGGCCGCCTTAAGATCCTCGACGGAATCGACGAGACGCTGCTTGAGTCCCTTGAGTTCGTCGGCCGTCGGGACCTTGGTCATACCACCCACGTCGAGGGTGATGGGGTGGG
>Ga0272441_10005737_pt1 | contig 21318 bp, 21 predicted proteins | sample SSMProp6N_FD_193582 | JGI IMG/M metagenome (GOLD analysis project Ga0272441, IMG submission 193582) | Marine sediment archaeal communities from Little Sippewissett salt marsh, Falmouth, MA, United States - SSM-Prop-6N | ecosystem: Environmental > Aquatic > Marine > Wetlands > Sediment ...
GCGTGTAGATTTTACAAATTTAATTTAAATTATTATTACTAATAAGGTGGATCAACGTCTCAATTTTCACCCATTATCTCAAGTGAAAAATGATAGATTTGGCATAGCCTTACTGCGAAAAGTGAGTGGGATCGTGCGAGGATAGATTAGTCTGTGGGAATAGAAATTTGGCGAGTGTCCGTCTTTTTCTCATGAAAATGGTCTGGTCATAAGTTCAGATGATATCGATTTTCACCTTTTGGGCATGGGTCCTCAGATCATGTGCGTTTTAAAATAAATCTAAATGTTTAACTAGATCCCAACTCGTCCTTCCTAAAGCGCCACTCGCCCTCGACAGTTACCTTATCAGGAAGCGAGCTGAACTTCGCCCTCAAGATCAGATCGGCCAGCTCTTCTTTCATCACCTTTGTGATGCCGACGATGGACGTCGTGGGCCTTGGGTTAACGTCCACTACTCTTGGAATATCTCCTACCACGAAATCGATCCCAACGTAGCCTCGAAGGCCGAGAACCTCGGCTGCCATCTTCGCAACCGTGAGAATTTCTTCTTCCCGCGGTGATCGGTAGGGTACTTGCCCTCCTTCGTATTGAAAACCGCTCTTTGCTAAAACCTGCTGTTTGTTGATCGTGAGTGGAAGAACCCGATCGCCTGAACAGACCAGACTTGCGCTCAGGTGCTCGCCTTCGTGGTACCTGGTGGCGACTCTATCGTCGTTTCCTAACTTTGGCAGCTCCTGTACGAGATCGATCCGATCTGAGCCGCAACCGAACCTGGGCTTCAGGACGTATGGTCCCTCACCAGGATCGGACGGATCGATCACCTCCACAACCGGAACCCCTGCCTCTTCCAGTTTCAGTGTAGATTCCAGCTTATCGGCGCAGATTCTGGTCACCTCTGGCGAGCAGCCCAAGTTGGCGGTGGGACCTTCGAGCAACTCCAGAAATTGGGGTAGAAGCTCGTCTGGCGCGATAACCAAACCTGCGCCTGCATCTGTTTCTGCCAGAACCTCGCCGAAATCGACTTCATCCTTCATGAAGATAGGGCTGCCAAACTCCATCTTGGGCCCTGCGGTGGGATAGATCACCTCGTGACCGAGACGCAGGAAACTTGCGGCAAGAATCAAGAGCATGGCCGTTCCTTCTACCTGATAAGTTCCTGGAAGGCCTGTCGCCACCGCATACTCAGCAATCAGTATCTTCATCGTCGTAGCAGCGCTAATACTGTCTTGCCACCAGAACGCACTTGTCTGTCTTGGCGCCGCAGATCAGACACTCGCCCTCGAACGTTTCACTCGAATTCCAGGGCTCGCCCAACATCGCGGCTCCAATTTCGTCTTCTAGCCGATGGCCACAATCTTCAGAGCCACACCAGCCCATCCTGGCAACTCCGACTTGAGTCTGCTCTTTTGCTTCCTCTATTGAGCTGCAGTCCTTGATCTTGCTTTCCATGAACTCTTGGGCCTTATCCCGCATGGCGTTGTGGAGATCTTCTGCCTCTTTGAAGATCGAATCGAGAAGCTCTTCCATCGGCACCGTCAGCTTTTTTCCGTCCCTGCGCGCAAGAACCACGACGCCTTGCTTGATGTCGCGCGGTCCAATCTCGATCCTGAATGGAACGCCCTTTAGCTCCCACTTGTAGAACTTGGCCCCCGGCCTCTCGTCGCTCTCGTCCACTTTGACCCTTATTCCGGCCGCAGCAAGCTTTTTCTGAATTTCGCTGCAAACCTCCAGTGTCTTTTCCTTCTCCTTGAAAAGAATGGGGACGATGATCACCTGGACTGGAGCAACCGACCAGGGGAGAACGAGACCCTTGTCATCTCCATGAATGGCAACGAGGGCCGCTATACACCTTTCTGAGACGCCGTAACAGGTCTGGTTCACGTAATCTTGTTCTCCATCCATGTTCTCGTAGGTTATGTCGTAAGTGGTGGCAAAATTGGTCCCAAGGAGGTGGGCGGTCCCTATCTGAAGCGTCCTTCCGTCCGGCATGATCGAGTCTAGAGCGATGGAGTAGTCTGACCCTGGGAACTTGTCCCAAGAAGGCCTTTTTACGAAGAGGAAGGGAATGGCAAGCTTCTGATAGAACTTGGCGTAGATCCTCAGAGCCTCTTCCACCTGTTCTGCAGCTTCTTCCCAGGTGGCGTGGGCTGTGTGAGCTTCCTTAAAAGAAGATATCTCTCTTAGCCTGATCAAGGGTCTTGTGTGCTTGGTTTCGTATCGGAAGGTGTTTACTATCTGGTAGATCTTTAGGGGAAGGTCAGCATGACTCCTGATCCATAGCTTGAACATGGGATATATTGCAGTCTCGCTGGTGGGTCTCAAGGCCAGCTTGATGTCGAGAGGCGATGTGCCTCCGTGAGTTACCCAGTAAACCTCGTCTTCAAAGCCCTTGATGTGTTCGGCTTCTTTCATGAACTCAGTCTCTGGTATGAGCAAAGGAAACTGGGTCTCCTGATGATCGACGTCCAGAAGCTCTCTCATCTGGTCGTAAACGTTCCTTTTCAGGGCAAAACCGAACGGATACCAGACGCTCATCCCTTTGACAGGATATCGAACGTCGATCAGCTCTCCAGTCTTTAAGAGTTCGTGATACCATTCGCTGAAATTTTCTTTATTGGGTATTTTGGAATCGGTCATTCCATCACCGGCAATGATTGTGAATCGATAAAGGGTTGAACTAGAACCGGCGTGATGAATGTCTCAATCATCGCCGCCAGAAAGAGCAAAAGAACAATCCATTTGAGCAGGCTAAGGACAGACCTCATCTCGCCGCCAAGATCGACCTTTTTTCCTTGAAGTGTCTGGAATAGAAGATGGCCCAACCTAAGTCCAACGCCTATGGACAAAAATATGGTGGGTAGCTCGATTATGCCGTGAGGCAGGATGGCGATGGTCACAAAGGCAAGCCCGCTAACGTTCATTGCGTGCCAGACCACGATCCCGATAACCGCGCCGTTTATGATCGCAATAACGGCTGGGATTATGCCAAACCCTATGCCAAGCAACATCGATATGGTTGCGGCAAAGAGGTTGTTTGCGAATATGGCTAACATCATCAGTGGCGGGCTTAAGTCCAGTATCCATTCCAATTTTCCGCCGATCTCTTTCACGTAAGTTGCGGCAAGCTCTGGGTCGCTGCCTGCTGCCAAAAAGCCCGCAATCGCAGACCCAAAGAAGAGGGCCAGGGCGAGAAATATGTAATTTTGAAGTGACTTTACATATGCTGCATCGTCTTTCCAGCTCAAAGGAGATATCCTCCGCACCCAAGAATCTGGCATTATATAAGTCTCTGGCGATTTTGCATGTCTAGAGATGCTGGTCGCTTTTGTGATTATAGTGTTTAACGATACCCTTCGGACACATCTTAAACTCGCAAGAGTTTGAGATTTGGCATATTCGTGTCGTTAAGCACTATTCTGGCGAAAACCGATTAGTTTCATCTAATCGGTTTTCGACTATATTTTTGCGGCCGGAACTTACACTTGCGCTACCCATACGCGGGTCAAGTAGTAGCCTCCAAAGAAGACCAGAAACATTCCGCACAGGGCCAAAGTTCTCCTGTAATTCGCCTCAGAAAGAAGGGTCCGTCCTCTATTCAGGCTGACAGATATCAGTGTATACCAGCCAAAATCGGCACCCCAATGCCCTATCATGAAGATTACGGCAAGAAATAGGCTGATCTTGAGCTCTGCGAGAACCAAAGCGCTTCCCACGCTGAGCCACCATATCCAAAAGTAGGGATTAGCAACGCTGGTCACCGCGCCTGCGATGTAAGGGTTGGCAGTTGCGTCAGTTTCAGAAACCGATATTGTGGCGTCTTTGCTTCCGCGAAAGGTGAGATATCCAAAGAGGATCAGAGCCGTCCCGCCGATCAGGGCGATGAAGCTGGTATGTTCCACGGCGATTGATGCGAGCCCGCGCACGATGAGAAGGACGACGACAAGTTCGGCTAAAGCGTGACCCGCTGCGATTTTGGGGCCCATGGTCCACCCCCGCCTGAGCGAGGTGTTGATTGTGGCAACTAGTGTGGGACCCGGGGCAATAGCGCCGGTCAATCCTATCGTAAAGGCTAATATCAACGTTCCTATGGCGCTGTCCATAATTATATCGCCCCTATCTAATGACATCCAAACTTTTTGACCTAATTGGATTGATGTATAATCCCAAAAACGGACGAGAAGAAACGGAGAAGTGGACCGGTCGGGATTCGAACCCGAGGCCTCTACCATGCCAAGGTAGCGATCTACCCCTGATCTACCGGCCCTCTGGGCAACGCGTGTGCAGACATGTGAAATAAAGATATCGGTACCCGAGCGGCGCCACAGCCCGGATCAGACGTTTCATCTCTTCATGGTCTCTTGGAGAGTCGTCTGAACTGAAGTCATCATGGTGAGTGCGTTTTTGCCCCATTTACTCCCTGTGAGAACATCTTTTATCATCATGTTCTCCACTTTGGGGTAGTTCAACAGTTTATCGTAATCTTTCGTGATCATGTAGTTATAATGGCCGTAGGCGACGGTGATCCCATAGGTCAGAAGCTTATGGGCGCGCCTCGATGATGTGTAGACCTCTTGGCGCGAGTCGTAACAGGACCAAGTCCCCTTTCTGAAGAGTTTCACCGATAAGTCGTAATCGTCCAGCAAAGACACGTCGCTATGACCTCCGGCGCGCCAATAAGTCTCGGTTCTCACAGCCATGTTAGAACCGATTATGTAATAGAAGTTGAGCAGGTTTAGGGGCCTGTAAAGCGTTCTCCAGGTGCTGAGGATGGCGGTTTTGATATTGCCATTCTGGAATATGACGGGTCCTGTACTCGCTTCGTACACTTCCAGGTTCTCGCTTATTGTATCGAGCCAGTTTGGTGGAAATGTTGTGTCAGCATCGGTGAATGCCAAAATGCGGCCGGATGCGGCCTCAGCCCCATCCTTCCTGGCTCCGCCTATCCCCGGGTGGGTTTGGACGATCACCTTGTTGGTGTATCTCTTGGCGATGTTACACGTTCCGTCGGTTGAGCCACCATCCACGACCACGATTTCGTACTCGTCCCGTTTCTGGGTCTGGCTGGCGAGCGACCTTAGGGTTTCTTCTATGTGGGCCTCTTCGTTGAGAGCAGGCACGATAACCGATATCAAAGGTATTCCTCTTCAAGTCGATGCTATTGTATCAATAGGGTCGCGAGCAAAGTTGTTTTTGGTCGAAATGTGGGGGGTTTATGCGCCTGATTTTTGGTGTGTAAGATGCGGAGCTAGGCGTTTCCTATAGTTGATCCTATGGTTACAACTTGTTTCCTACATAGTGAGATCACAGAAATGGGTAATATAACTTTCCGATGTTGGGCAAAGGGAGTTTTGTGATAGTTTTGCGTTTTCATGGGGCGAGCAAAGAGATCCGTCTCTTTTCAGCGTCGATACAGAAAAATATATGGAATATATATGACTTGATATTCCAGCATGAGGTCTATGAGATCTGGATCGAAGCTCGTCGTCTGTGCTCTGGTTTTGATGATGCCAGCTCTTTGCGAAGATGTGGATTATCTTGGCGTGATCGAACCCAATGGGACCATTGTTGGGATCAACTATTCCGAATATACGCCTGCCTTCGAGGAGTTTTTGGCAACGGAGCCAAAAGAGCGAGATCTATCTGGGTACCCTGAGTACTTGGGCAGGTATCTGAACGAAACGCCTGAGCCAATCGAGATGAATTACAGCCTTTATGCGCCCGTCTTCAGGGAGTTCATATTTACAGAGCCTCTGGCGCGGAACCTGACAGGTTATCCTGAGTATTTGGGTCGGTATCTGAACGAAACGCCTGAGAAGATCGTGATCAACTACAGCCTTTATACCCCGGCATTCGAGGAGTTCATGATCGACGAAAATGACTCTGAGGCGAACGAGTCTGAAAAGCTTGGGTTGGAGAGTTATCCTTCCTGGATGCGTAAGTATCTAGAAAACTGACCTAAAAAATCTCTTTTTTGGGGGGCAGTACCATTATTCTCTTGAAAATACATGAAAAAATGAGAACATGCCCATGGATATTGAGGCAAAGCTTATGGTTATGGTGGTAATCTGGGGTATCTCCACTTCCAAATGTTGATCGAGCGACCAAACGTCTCCTCCCCCTTGTGGGAAAAGTTATAACATATGATATTGCTTATACTACAGTCATTACAAATCTCAAGCGTATGCAAGCTAAAAAGGGGGTAAGTATTGAATGATCAAAATCAAGGTTTTAGGGGCACTTTTTGTCGTCTTATTGACGATGACAGTGGGGGATGCTATCTGGTTTCCCTTCGTCCCGCTCAGCGATCATACCATGGCAAGGGACATAAGTCCAAGTCTCGATCCGATCGGAAGGACTTACAACTTCTCTCCTCAAGACGAGCTGGCGATCTCTTGGATCAGGTTCGCCCGCGACACAAGGTCACATCAGATGGAGTGGAGATGGTATGCGCCCAATGGGCAATTTTATGCCAGAACTTTCGACGTGGTCCCACCCAAAGATTTCACCAGCGGTGACTGGGATGGGAACGTTTGGAGCGCGATCCAGATACGAGGCTGCGATCCATCGAGGATGCCAGGCCAGTGGAGGGTAGACGTGCTCAGAGACTGGCTGAAGGTCCAGACCGAATACTTCACAATCGATAGCCAAGTGGTCACCTGCTAAGCGACCTCATATCTCTGATACAACGTATTCCGTTCTAGAGATACTAATAGCGTATGCTCTCGCGCACCACTAAAGACAGGCTTGATGAAGCACCTGTCCTGAAAATTACCCCCTAACGGCACCCAACTGGCATTTTGCGCAATCGAAGTCTCCTTTGAAGTCGGATGATCGATGATCGGTTCGGATATGTCCAGATCGGAAGTTTGATCCATACGAGCGATCATAATCCATCTGAGCGATCCAGATCGGTTGTGATAAATTAGATCGGTCTTGATACTCGTGGCGTGATTTCTCAAGACGCGGGAGAAAAAAAAGTAGATCGGAACTTAAAGTTCCAAAGAGGCATCGGACATGATCATATCAATAGCCAGCGGAAAAGGCGGGACCGGCAAGACCTTGGTGGCCACTAACATGGCCGCATCACTCGAAGAGGTCGAGCTGGCAGATTGCGACGTCGAAGAGCCAAACTCATATCTATTCTTCCCGGATCGGGTGGTAAAAGACAGTTTTGACTGCACCATTCCAATACCGATAATAGATGAAGAAAAGTGTACCAGGTGCGGAATCTGTTCCGACTTTTGCGCCTACAATGCCCTTGCAGTCTTTCCATCACAAGTTCTCGTATTCCCAGAACTCTGTCATGGTTGCGGCGGCTGTGAAATCGCTTGCCCTGAGAATGCCATAACTGAAGGTAAAAGGTCCATTGGCAAGATATACGTGGCCGAAACTGGCGATGTGCGCCTCCTTTGGGGCGAACTCAAACTTGGTGAACCCATGGCAACGCCCCTCATCAGGGCGGTGAAAAGAGTGGTCAAAACGGATCTTGTCCTGATCGACTCGCCCCCAGGGACGGCCTGTCCTGTGATCGAAGCTGTTAGGGACACCGACTTTTGCGTTTTGGTAACTGAACCTACCCCCTTTGGTCTCTATGACTTGAGGATCGCTGTGAACGTATTGAAAGAGATGGAAATCCCCTGCGGCGTCATAGTGAACCGGGCTGGCATAGGCGATCGAGGAGTTTATAGGTATTGTGAAGAAGACGAAATCCCGATCTTGATGGAGATTCCTTTCAGCCGAGAAATTGCCGGGCTATACTCGCAAGGCATCCTATTTTCAAGAGAGATGCCAGAATGGAAAGAGAAGTTTGTCAATCTCGTAGCCAAGATCGAGGAGATGGTAAGATGAAACAGCTTGCTGTGATCAGCGGAAAGGGCGGTACTGGCAAGACTACCATGGCAGCATCGTTGGCATATCTTGCTCAAGGGAAAACCGTGGTGGCAGATTGCGACGTGGACGCGCCAGATCTTCACCTCATCCTCAAGCCCGAGATCGAGGAGACTTCTGACTTCATGGGGCTTCAGGTGGCCAGAATCGATCCTGACAAGTGCATTCAATGTGGCGAGTGCGAGGAGAACTGCAGGTTCGATGCAATCCGGAACTTTGAGGTTGATCCTCGACATTGTGAAGGTTGCAAGGTCTGCACCCTTGTATGTCCCGAATCGGCAGTCGAGATGATCAATAGCGTGTCAGGCCACGCTTACATATCCAAGACAAGGTTTGGAACGATGATTCATGCTGAGCTTTTCCCTGGCGAAGAAGCTTCGGGAAAGCTGGTTACCATGGTGAGGGAAATTGCCCAGAAGGTGGCTGAAAGGGAAAGTAAAGACCTCGTATTGATCGACGGCTCGCCAGGAATTGGCTGCCCTGTGATTGCCTCGATTACGGGAATCGACCTTGCCTTGATAATGACAGAGCCCACCCTTTCTGGGATTCACGATCTTGAACGGATCATTGCGGTGACGAATCACTTCGGCGTCCCGGCTATGGTTTGCATAAACAAATACGACCTCAACTTGGACGTTTCCCGCAAGATCGAGGAGAGTTGTCAGGAAATGGGGGCCGAGCTTGGAGGACGGCTTCCTTTTGATCCTGGCGTAGTCGAGGCCATGGTGGCTGAAAAATCTGTTTCAGAGATGGGCGGAAAGACGAGCGACGCCATAACAGAAATCTGGAAGGCGATCGAATCGAGTCTTGAACTCTGACGCTTATAGTCAAGGACAAATCGAGCGGCACCGGTCGCTTCTTGACTATAGCTTTTCTTTTGCGGTCAGTAAAGCCGGAAAGTGAGCCTCGATACTTTCTCTTTAGGGAACCTTTCAACCTTTTCTAGAGTTGCGAGTATGTGGGCGGTCTTGTGAAGTCCTGCCACAATGATGCCGCCTATTGGGCATAGTGGGAACTCTAGCCCTTCTTCCATCTGTTTGTCGCTGGCACGAGATAAGAAGCAATCGTGTATTTCCATTTTGACAAGATCGTCTCTGTAGGCGATTGAGTAGGCGCCTATGGCCCCAGACTTTTTAAGGGTGTTCATGAAGCAGTTGATCTTCTCTTCTTTCGTCTCGAACTTGGGCATAGTGCAATCTGCAAAACTGGCAATCTCGTCCCAGAGCTTGGTCCCGATGGCAACGCTCATTATCATGAGACCTCCGCTCCCTTGGGTCGTCTGGATCGCCTCTGCTGTGGTGGATATAAATGTTGTCATAAACTTCTGAAGGTCGTCACAAAATGTGGGCGGCTTTCCCTCGTATTCCATGGGGTTAACTTCTCCGAAAAACGTTATAAATTTGGCGAGTGATCACTACCTTTCCTTGAATTTTTGCCCTGTTTTTGGTTTTGATCAAAAAACTTATTCGGTGTGCCGACAAAGTAGACGTGTTGGATGTGAAATACGTGAACGGAGGCCTTGAAAATTGAAGTTGGAATTTGGAAGTCAGAGTCGCGATCCTGACATAAGACGGCTTTACGATATGAAAGACGTTCTCTTTGACCAGACGTGGGCTGCCAAAGCTGAGAACTCAGAGCTTTACTACATGTACAGAGATCTCTACCTCAGCCGGCGAGATAGAGACCTTCTTCGGGACCAAAGTCTCAGGTATGACATAACGATAATTCCGCCCGGAATGCTTGGAAACGAGTACGTCAAGACTGCGGGCCATTATCACCCTCTCGTTCCGGGGTCTGAAGTCACCTATCCCGAGGTTTACGAAGTTTTAGAGGGCGAGGCCACCTATCTTCTCCAAAAAGAGGACTTAAGCGACGTCGTGGTTGTGAAAGCAGTGGCCGGTGATAAGGTGGTAGTTCCGCCAGGATACGGCCACATAACGATAAACCAGTCCAACAAGAGGTTGAAGATGGCAAACTTCGTATGCAGCGAGTTTTCTTCGATCTACGATCCCATAAAGGAGAAGGGCGGCGGCGCCTACTTCCTCATCGAAGAAGGGTTCGTAAAGAATCCGAAATGTAAAGAGGCCGCTGATCTTAGAGAGATCGAGGTTCCTGACGCGAAAAGTCTTGGCTTTGTCCGAAGCCGCGAGATGTATCCGTTATTCAGAGAGAAGGGAAAGCTGGACTGGCTGGTCGAGCCTCAGAATCACACGGAACTTTTCCAAGGGTTCTTGGACTGATCTTGGGCAGATAAGTGGTTCTCGACCATCGGTGACGTGGGATCTTTTCAGTCTCCTCATTCCTTCAAACCCGACATCGAGCGAAAGAAGGAATAAGGAGACATGAAATGAGTAGCGCGAGATACCAGAACTGCAAAATTATGAGGTGGAGGAAAGCCCATGGTACGATTCATGTCGGGAAGTTTTAGATCTTATTTGGAGTTGCTCAGGCCGCCTTTGGCTCCAATGGACCTGGCACTTCCGGGGTCTGTGGTTCTTCTTGCGGCCTTTGCCACCACCGGCGCACTTCCACCCCTGTTCCCTTTCGTCATAGCGACAATAGGTGCTTACTTTGCCATAACCAGCTCTTACGTCTTCAACGATTGTTGTGACATCGATGTAGACCAGGTGGGGATGCCTGATCGGCCGCTCCCTTCGTCTCAGGTCAGCAAGAACGCGGCCCTTTACTATTCGGTTCTTCTCTTTGGGATCGCCGCGGTCGTTGCCACCTATCTCAACCCAGAAAGCTTCGTGTCCCTAATCGTTGCCACGGTGATCATGGCGGTCTATTCCAAGTGGGCCAAGAGGAACACGCCGTTTTCTTGGGTCTTGGTGGGTTTGTCTTACGGAATAGTCCCCATCGGCGTATGGCTGGCCATAGCTCCTGCAGGTTGGCTGAAAGCTGGGCCCGGGTTTCACATGGGCGCTTTGATCTTTGGGGCCATGATCTGCATAACGGACTGGGGATTTACGAACTGCGATGCTTCGCGTGATGTGGCAGGTGATCGAAAAGAGGGGATACCAACGATGCCTGTGACTTATGGAATCCCGCTCACATCCAAGCTCGTGGCCTTGACCTGGGTCTTGGGCGTTCTTCTCTCCTTTGCCTTGGGCGTCACGACCGGATTGGGGTACCTCTATTTTGGCGCTGCCGTGATCGCAGGAGCCTGGATGCTCTTTCAGGCTGTAGACTTCATGAAAAACCCGACTGCCGAGCGCGGAACCCAGATATTCTACCAGGGCGCAAACTACAGGGCAGTCCTCTTCGCCGCCCTGATAGTTGATGTACTTTTCAGGGCCGTGGTATCAGGGTATCCAGGCGTTCTGGGCTGAAAGGGTCTCTTTAGAGCTTTAGAGGGGCCCTGGAATCCTATGTGATCTGCTCGATCAAAAAGGTACTGAAGGGCAGTCTCTGAATTCAATCCCCCTTCTATGTAGTGCATTCTGTTGAGACGCCATTTTCATGCAAATTTGAGTTACGGACTTTGTGTATGTCAATATACATCATGTCAGTTTCGTATAATGGCTATAGAAGCGGTCTCACAATTGACTTTGACACTGGGAATCATCGTTTGATCTGGTTTCAAAATGACGCCACATGCTGGTTTCTGCGGGTCATTTGAAACCACCTCCTGCAGAAACCAGCATGTAGCACTATTTTGAAACCACGGTTTTGGATTGCTGGACTGCCTCTATACACGTTTATGTGCAAGTGATTTCTCTACGGACCCTTAATTTCCCGAGGTCGCCGACGGAGTCTAACTTGGTCTCGTCGCCTGCGGAATAGATCTTGGTGTCGCTGAAGGTCACATTCACTGATTCGCCAGCAGGTAGGTCGAGCTTGATGCCGTTTTCTATCTCAGTGCAGCAGCTATTCGTTCCACCAGTGCATTCAACGCTTGAAAGCTCCCAGCCGTCGGGAACAATTTCAATTATTTCGTAGACACCAGGCCCTACTCTGAACTTCTCCCAATCTCCGTCACCCTGAAGGGTGAAGTTTCTGAGGTCGCCAGTGAAATCGAAGTCGGTAATGTCACCTTCGGGGATAGTCTGCTTTATCACCGTTATCGTACTATCCTTGGTAGCGGTCATAACTGCCAAATAGCCAGGAATGGGGGGATGTTTCTTGCCATCGGGTTTACAGCAAGCCGAAATTGCAATCGCGGAGTTTGTGGCGTCTTCGGTTATAGCTCCAGAGCCAATCAAGTATGCATATTGGTCGTTTTTCTGCGTTATGAAGTTTTCAGCTCCAATTGCTATCGCATGATTTTGGGCGTAAAGGCCAACCTTCCCGCTTCCCAAAAGGTGTACATCTTGTTCGTTTGCCTGTGATATTTTGTTACTACAACCTATAACTACAGCCGCATTTGTTGCAATTATTTCAGTCGTCGCTGCCATGGAGATGGAGGTAAGCAGCAAGACTGCAATAATTCCTCCAAGTAAGTATCTCATTTTCCTTATCCTCCTTCAGTTTCGCATGAAAATATTGACCTGATAAGGTCGAATGTGGGTCTCTGGTACATGGGCGTTTATAGTGATCTGGTTTCAAAACTATTTATGCGGCCCTCAATCATGAGTTGGAGTTTACACACCATTTGAGTCCATAGATCGCGATTCCTCCGCTTAGATGTTTTACCTGCAGAAACCAGCATGTGGTGCTATTTTGAAACCGAATCAATATTTTTCGGACAAATTTCTAACTCGTAAGAGTTTGGGATTTGGCTTATCCGTATCGTTAAGCACTAATCTTTCGAAAATCGATTAGTTTCATCCAATCGGTTTTCGACTATGAATTGCACATCTATTTATTTATCTATCTATCTATCTGCCTATATTTAAGTTCTTCGAAGATCGATGAACGAAGATCAAAATCCAAAAAAACAGAGTCTATAAAAAATTCTGGAAGGCGATGAAGCCTTCCAAATTTGCTGGTATTCGACCCTTAGATCGAGGGTAAAGAATCGACATCGGGGAATCCGACAGTTATTGCGATGTTTTCAGCATCGTCTTGGTATATGTCTACCTCACTGTCGTCAACCTGCACTGCATCCAGGTCGTTGGCCTGATCAACGTCTCCGCAACATCCGACCATGACTGCAATGTTGTCTGCAACCTGGTTGATGACGTCCTTGCCGTCATAGAGGGCATCATCGGAGTCGGCGTAGAGGTCGTTGATCTGTTTTGCGTCGTTCATGCATCCGACGATCACTGCTATGTTCTTCGATGTCTGGGTCACCTCGTTGTCGCTGCCAGCCATCGGATCAATAGCGGTGTTTTTCTGCTTGAGCTTGTTGCCGAATCCCACCTCGACTCCGATGTTAGACTGGGTCTGAGTCTTGTGGAGGTTTGCTACGGTCTCAGAGACCATCGCATTTGCATTGGAATCTGCCGTGGCACTATCAGACCAATACCACTGACCAGATGTACCGTATATTGTCACGGAATCAGTGTATCCGGCAGATTGTGGATCCTTGTCGGGAATGGACTTCTTTATGACCTCCTTTATCTTGCCGGTTGCATCGTTCTTCTGCTTCATTTTGTTGAAGCCTCCGAGCTGAACACCGATGTTCTTCTGATCCTGAGTTATGCCGATGTTATCGATCGCAGCAGAGGCACTTGCACCAGCAGTAGCAGTAGCAGTGGCGCTCGTATCTACATGACTGCCACTACAACCAAGAGGAACGGGATACCCAAATGGGAACCAATAGTTCGGATATGTTCTGAGGCTGAGATCCATGACAGCATCTGCATCCGCGATCGCACTAGCATCTACATCCACCAATACATCGATGGCGGCATCGGCCTTGTTCTTCTGCTTCATCTTGTTCATGAACCCGATCTGAACGCCCATGTTCTTCTGGATCTGATCGATGGTGACGTCAGACACCTGGGCTGTTGCCGCTGCCTTCGCCGTTGCGATAGCTGTCGCGTCAGCTTCTGCGCTGGTAGCGTATCCAAGAGGAACAAAGGGATCAAGGGGGTTGTCCCACAAGCAGCTGGCCTCGGCGAAAGCCCCAGCTTTAGCATCAGCAGTGGCTTTCGCATTAGCTTCAGCATCTGCAAGGACATTTATGACGGCGTTTGCATCGTTCTCCTGTTTCATTTTGTTCATACAGCCGAGCTGAATCGCGATGTTCTTCTGATCCTGTTTTATCGAGACACCAGAGATCGATTCACTTGTCTGCAAAGATTCAGTTTCACCAATCGTTTCTGAGGTGGCGCCATCCATTTCGTAGTACGTCCAATCGGCCCAGGGGTACGGCGAATATCTGTTTATCCTTTCGGCGTCTGCTTGCGCACCAGCGGCCGCGTCAGCTCCAGCAATGGCGTTGACCTTAGCGGTCAGCTTAGCGTTCGCAACGTTCTCCTGGGTCAGGGTGTTTCCACAACCTACAGTAATACCGTAGTTGGCTCCGGTCTGGGTGATCGTTCCCACACCAGCTCCGCTGGCAGTCTGGGTGTTAGACTGGGTTATCACGTTGCCCATCGCGAGAGCTGACGGCAGCATCATCGCGAGGGCCAATAAAGCGACAATTATTCGTTTCATCTTTAATCCAACCTCCTGTGAGGTTTAAGGATGTTCATATAAGGGTGTGGGAGGATACCCCCCCCACCAATCTACTATCACATTCCAGACGGCGAATGAGTCTTAGCTCAGCTGATCACAATCGCCGCGTTCTTTGCGTCTTCCGTTATGGGTACAACGCTGTCAGATTCCTGACCAGCATCCTGTTCGTTGGTCTGTGTAGCGGTATCGCAATGTCCGAGCATAATCAGCATGTTTCGAGCGGTCTGGTCGATAACATCCTGTTCACTATCATCGGCAGAATCGGAAGTGGCCTTCTGGATGTTGGTCTGAGTACCTGTCTCGCGACATCCGATAATTACCGCCATGTTCTTCTCGATCTGAGTTGCGATATCGGAAGTACCATCCATGTACAAGTCAGCATCGTTGGACTGGGTCAGCTCGTTTTTGCAACCTACCTCTACAGCAAGGTTCTTCTGAATCTGGGTCGCGGTGTTACCTGAGCCCATATTGAGATATGCGTCATTGTTTTGGGTCACCTGGTTCCTCTTACCCACCTGGGCGGCGAGATTGAGTTGCTCGGTGGTGCTCGTAAAGTCAGATCCTGCCCAAACGTTAACAAGGTTATGCTGTACAGCGTTGTTCTTCTTGCCCACCTGGAGTGCAACGTTGGTCTGGTCAACATCCATCAATGATCCAGTACCGAATTCGAACCAATACTTGTTATCCTGATCTAGATCGTTTCCGCAACCGACCTGCAATCCGATATTCTTTTGATCTACATCGAATACAAATGCGTCATCCGTTGGATCAAAGTTGGACTGGACCATGTTGTTGAACTTGCCGATTTGGAGACCGAAGTTCTCCTGCGTTATATCCACGTCAAAATCGGAACTTCCGAGAGTAACACCAATATTATTCTCCTGTCCAATGTTGTTACATTTGCCAAGTATCAAAGCCACGTTCTTTTGAATTGCCGTTACGTCGGCATCCGTCCCGGAACTCGTAATCTTCACAGAGTTGTCTTGATTGACCTCGTTTCTCTTGCCGATCGCGATCGCGAAGTTCATGGCGTCTTCAGTTATGGCTCCTGAGCCAGCCAAGTTTGCGTACTGGGTGTTGTCTTGCGTTATTTGGTTTCCGCAGCCAACTGCAATCGCATGGTTGAGGGCTTCAAGGGTGACGGTCCCGCTTCCAGAAACATATCCGTTTTGCACGTTATTCTGCACGATATTGTTGCCACAACCGACCTCTATAGCCACATTCGTCGCGCTGTTTGCGATGGTACCGCTTCCGGAACCTTTCGCATACAGCGTGTTTGTCTGAGCTATAGTGTTCGTCGCCGTAGCGAACGAAGTTAGCAGCAAAAGCGCTACTATTCCACCTACTATGTATCTCATGTTTGTCTTACCCTCCTACCAATAGCGGTCCTTTACACTTCACACTCACATAGGATATTGTGCCAAGTAACCACATTTACGTGGGTCAACTTCGTGTTTTGTCTTAATAAAGTTATCGCTTAATTTTTGGTATGTAGTGCTTGTACCCATTACACTTTCATCCACCGACCGTTATATCCAGATGTATGTGTTTAGCTCCGTTTAATCGGCATCATTAAACCCATTTCGTGATTGCTCATGTGACCTGTTCCAAAGTGCTGATTTCAAGCAACTTCGGCTACTGATATTGTTTTCCAATCTGGCTCAAGTTGTTGATCGGTGTGCGTTCATTGGCCAAAAACAACATCATGCAATCGATTTTGGGGGGCTAAACACGTACATCCAGATAAAACGTAGAACATCAAATCTTTCGATAATTCCCAGCTTTCGCACTAGAGAGCATATTACGTAACAAATGATAATTGGCGTCGATCAGTGTTGCATTCTCGTATTCTCCGAGAGAAAGCATCATTCCAATCACAATCCCACGTTTAAGAATATTGGGGCCCATATCAAACGATACCGACAAACTTATAAGGCTAAAAATTCATAGAAGATTCCCGAGATATTTGGAATATGTTAAATCCAAATTTAAAAGTTGTAATGTATAGGTGGTCTCATGTTAAAAGTGGCATTAGTATCGTTTGTGATATTGGCGATCTGTGGAACAAGCCTGGTGGTTGGGCAGGACTGGGATAGCACCAACACGTTTACTGCCATAGCACAAGGCGACGAAGAATTGTATCTTGAAACTATTCAGCAATCATCAACGACAGGTGGTGTTGAAAATAGTCAGTACACGAGCTTAGATGCGACTGGCGTCTTCGATATATACTTCAACAGCCAATCAGTGTTAACAAATTACGGAGAAGATGGAAGCATTACAACAACCTCTAACGGCATAACCCAGCGCCTAACGTTACCAAAAGCGTTCGATATATCAATGTCACAGGGGCAAGAAATATATGGCACATCCACCGATTACAATGCAATGACTGACATAGGGTCACTCTTCCAAATAGGCTCTTCAGGCGACGATTCAGTTGATGAGATAATAAACAACGCTATGAGCAGCTACTTCGGCTCAGGTTTGACTATAGGAGAACTTAAGGAGCTCTCAGGCATGCAATATAGCGTATCGCCAACTGAAAAGCAATCTTACTCAGTTAACGGGGTCACTTGCACCATGAATGGAGCAAAGAACACTGCGGTGACAATGGAAGTCTGATGATGGGGCTAAAATATATATTTTTGATCATCTTTGTATTGGCGTCGGTTGGTGCTGCCCATATTCATGCGTCCAACACTTATTACGCTATGGGCGGGACTTCTGTACACGAGGACATAAGTCTGCAAAATGTAGACTACGTCAAAGTGGTTGACATCACACCCGAAATGATAGAAGGTTCAGGTGGAGGATCGTCCAAAAATGGTTCTAGTGGTGCTTTTTTCGAAGCCATAAAATCTAATTCGGATAATCATGAAATTGGTGCTTACGCCGGGGCATGTGCTGAACGCTTAGAATGGGGCAGTCACTATTTGGCAGGCAATCCTGTAGAAGATAATGTTGAGATAAGTTATATGTTTAAAAGTGGGATTGCGGGTGCTGGTTGTTGCGACCCTCATACTACAATTCGAGAAGGCGTATTGTCGGAAAACGTAGAATATTCCAGTACAGTTAAGGCTACTGAACAAGGAGTTAATTTGGACGGGAAAGGCGCAAAAATAGACTTCGAAGACGTCGATACTAAATTGGAACATGCCTTACTGGTCACGCACGACGGAAAATGGGCCAAGACTGAAACCAGCATCGACTGCTGGAAGGATGAAGATTTAGAAGATTTCGAGTCGCCGACTATATATCTTCTGACTGTGCGGGGCGATGGGGAGAGTGACGTTAGAGCTGGGTCCTTTGTAGATCTTGCTATTGTAGGCGGGAATCGCAACACGACCTATTCTCAGACTGCCATGAGTTCGGAGAAAGGGCCGGAGACTATAGACGGCAAGACCGATGCCATACCTAATGCATTCATAATCGAGGACGCGAGCATTGACGACATGATCAACTTGATCAAGTTCTTCCCGACTATAACGGCACAGGTGAACACGACATTTGAGATAGTGTGACTTATCAGTTTACGTCACACAACAAATTTATATGATAGTACATACGAGTGGGTCGCGTGGAGGAGAGGTACCATGTGGAGTAAAGTAGGGTTATTTGCGGCGATGTCGATAATAGTTATGGCAGGCGCGTTATTTACGTTTATGCCGGTCACAAATGCGAAAATCGGATATGATATGAATGTGGTGGTTGGTGATAACAATTCGACATCCACTTGGAGCAGAAGTCAATCCACGTCGATCTTATCATTCAATTTAGAGAGCGAATTCACTGGAAATGGAACTTATTTTAAACGCGCCCGCATGTCCGGTTTTGCAGGACAGGGGATGGGTGAGAACACATATGCAAGCCAAGGGAACATAGTTGATCAGAGCATTATTCAAGCTATGAGCGATGAAAATTGGATTCACATCGAACAAACAACTTCGGATGATAACCCCGAGCGCTACGAGATCCTGATAAATGAAAGCCTACCTACCGTCATATATAATGAGGACGATCTTTATTATCGGGGAGACAATATTCGGACGAGGAATTTCTATTATAACGACAAAGACAAAATATTCACAGATTATGAGGGTCAACGATTGTTAAAGTCGGCCCGATTTGGCAGTGTGTATAGTGACTCATTAATTTACGCAAACGTAACGCCTTATCAGACTGAGGAGTTGGTCCTCACTAATCGAACCACTGCATTTACCATATCTTCAAATTCAGATAAATATTCGGGATTGGGATTTGGAACTTATTTAGATGAATACAACATTGAGCAAGATTACCATGGATCGTTCACAATTGACCAGAAGATAACTAGCCAATATGGCTACAATGTGTCTGAGGCAGATGATCCTTGGCTATGTGCCATCTTCTCTGGATTGGATAACGAGACAACATGGTCAGCAGTTAACGAGAGTTGCATGGTGTAGTCAGAACCTTATGGAGTCTAGCCATACAACAACTACTGCTCGAAACTTCAGCGGTGCAACAGAAGGAAACGGTTAAGGAGATAAGATTCATTCTTCGGTTCCAAATGACTGAGATTCTTGCTTAATCGATCAAATGGTATTGGTTTCAGGTTCTTAGGGTCCATGAAGAAATAACCTTGTCATATGGCCTACATTCGGCACTTTGCCCTTAAAAGGCAACTCTGAGTACAATAAGGGCGATAATAGGGCGATAATTCACACTCAAAATATCAGAAATTATATAAGTAAAGAATTATTAAAACATTTTGTACACAACTGCCGAATGTGGGATACTGAATCTGCATCATGTCGATCTTTTGAGAGTGCTTAGACCCCCGAATAGTTGTGCTGGCGGCTCTTGGCTCTTGAATCCCTTGAATCCCTTGAAGCGATTGAGTACGAACATGTTTGTAAGTAACGTTAAGTACGACGCCCACCACCCCAGCCTGAAGACTGGGGTCTTCGGGCAGGTGATTTAGATGAAGAAGAACATTGCCACATTGGGGATAATCCTTGCAATATTTGGTATGGTAAATATTGTATGTGCAGCTGATACCGTTGAGCAAACCAATAATGCTTCAAACAACGTTTCGATCTACATGCACATATCGAACGCAGTATGGACTGAATATCAGGAGAATCTGAATTACTCTTCTAAAATGCTTGATGAGTTCGTAAAAGGTAATATGTCAAAGAGAGAGGCGATGGTTGCTACAACATCCTTGTTTACTCTCGCGTCTCAAACATCAGAGTCAATTGTTCGGGTCAGCCCGCCAGCCGAATTTGAGGATTATCACAATTACACATTAGGAACGTTGGTATATTTCGAGGAATATTTATGGTGCCTTGCGAAATTCTATGAGACCAACGACAGTGATTACGCGATTCGGGCTTCTGACAACTTTAATACCAGCGTTTCATTCCATAAGACTGCAAAAACCGAGATAAAAGAGGTATATATAAGCCTAGAGCATGCAGAGATGGAGCGCTTAATCCTCCAGGAATAATATTTAAAAAAACTTCCGGAAGAATATATCCTGCATCTAACTTTATCACTGGAAAATTCGATTGTGCCGGAAGGGTTCCCGCGGCACAATCTAAAAACCTACATTCTCATGTAAAACTTGAATAAATCAACATCAGGGGTTGCTATCCTCCAACCCCTGACTCTCTCTTTCGTACTTCATATCCTGCCTTGACCACATATCGAATCATCTCGTCCAGGCTGATCTGTCTTGATGTATAAAGCAGATCTCCGCCCCCCTCTTTGCGATGTTCATCTTCCAGATACACCTCCTGATTCATTAGGAGGTGATGTATTATGCATAGAAGTTTTCTGGCCAGAGCAACTGCTGCAATATTTGTGCCTTTTTTGGCCTTTATCCTGAGGAAGAAGTCCTTCAACTTCGATTTTCTTCCAGTTCTGGCGACGACGTGGGCGACCTCTACAAGGATTCGTCTGATATGCCCCGAACCTTGTTTGGTAATGCTACCTGTGTGGTTCTTGTTTGCCGATTGATAAACCGACGGAACGAGTCCACACCAAGATGCAAGCTTCTCGGCTTTATCAAAATCTTTGTAGTTACCGATCTCCGCCAAGATCACTGTTGCTGAGATGAATCCGATCCCTGGAACGGACATCACGATTGCCAGGCTCTTTCTCAACGGGACAACCATCTTTCGGATTTCGGTCTCCACTTCATTGATCCTCTTTTGGATGTTCTCTATCTGCTCTAGACAACCCCTTATCAAGATTATGTCAGTGGGACTTAACTGCGTCTTAATGGCCACCCGTATCTGGTCTGCTTTTTTCTTTACCCTCGTTACTGGGATTCCGTTGATGATTTCGTCGATGTCCATCCCTTCCAGTAGGCAGTTGAGGATATATCGACCAGTCTTGCCGAAGATGTCCGAGATTACTGACGAGAGCTTGATGCAACACGAATCGAGAACATGATGAATTCGGTTCTTCTCTCGGGTCATGTCATCGACATAACGCTCTCTTGCCCTCGTTAAACTTCTCAGATTCCGGGCATTTTCTGGGAATATTCTCGAAGGTTCGATCAAACCGTTAAGGCACAATTCTGCGATCCATTCGGAGTCGATCTGATCTGTCTTCCTGCCTGGGACATGTTTAATTTTATAGGCGTTGGCCACTATAAGATCGATGTGACCTTCTAAGACATGGTAAATCGGAACCCAGTAGCTTCCTGTCGACTCAACCGCGACAGCTTCGCAACCGTTCTTGAGGACCCATTCCCTAAATTCAAAAAGAGAGTTAACTTGACTTTGTCACATTAGCTCCATTCCAACATTCGAAGGCCTATATCGGCAATCCACAAATTTAATTGGCGATTTCTGAAGTTTATGATGCGAT
>Ga0272441_10005739_pt1 | contig 21307 bp, 17 predicted proteins | sample SSMProp6N_FD_193582 | JGI IMG/M metagenome (GOLD analysis project Ga0272441, IMG submission 193582) | Marine sediment archaeal communities from Little Sippewissett salt marsh, Falmouth, MA, United States - SSM-Prop-6N | ecosystem: Environmental > Aquatic > Marine > Wetlands > Sediment ...
CGTAAGGATGGTGATGTCGGCGCCGCGTATGGATTCCTGCGCCATCAAGCGCCTCTTTTCACGGTCGCGCAGTCCTGCGGAGCCAAATACAGCGATCACCCGCCCCGCGGTAAGCGTCCGGCATGTTTCCAGCGTCACGCGCAGCGCATTTGGCGTGTGTGCAAAATCAACCAGCGCAAGGAAGGCCTGGCCCATGTCAATCTGTTGCATGCGACCCGGTATTCCGGGCAGCGCAGCTATGCCCTCCGCAGCCTGCTCCGGTGAGATACCAAGACCATGGACAGTGGCAGCAAATGCGGCCAGGATGTTGCTCACATTGTAGTTGCCCAGCAGTCGGCAGGTGACCTTCTGGGAGGTGTCCGGAGTATGGATCATCAGTCGCAGACCGGAGGCTGAAAAGTCGATGTCACTCGCGGTAATATCGCCTTCCAATCCGCCGTAGCTAATGATCCTTCCTCGCGATGTCCGCGCAAGGTCCGCATAGGACTCATCCGCGCGATTGAGAATGCTCACTTTGCCTGCTTCACCAGAGAAAGAAGAGCGGAAGAGCATGGCTTTCGCATCATGATACGCCTGGTAGGAGCCATGGTAATCAAGATGTTCATGGGTGATATTGGTGACCACCGCGACACGGAATTCGTGCGGAAGCACGCGGTGCTGGGCAAGGCCGTGTGAAGTGACTTCGAGCACCGCATGCGTGATGCCTGCCTCAACCATCTCCGCCAGCATGGCTTGCACCTTGAGCGGCTCTGGTGTAGTCACATGCAAGCCGGTTTCCAACGTTCGCTCACCGAGGACTGCGTTGACGGTGGAAATCATCCCCGCCTTCAGGCCGGCTGCCTCCATGATGTGATAGATCAAATTGACCGTTGTGGTCTTTCCATCCGTGCCAGTCACACCAATCAGGGTAAGCTTTTGCGCGGGACGTCCATACCAGGCTGCAGCGAGCTCGCTGAAGGCAAGCCTTGCATTCTCTACGCGGTAATAGGGAATGGGCAGGTCGGGCGCAGGCTGCTCGCCGATGGCAGCAACCGCTCCGCGCTGGACCGCATGCTCGAGGAACTGGTGTCCGTCGAGATTGACACCTCGAACCGCAACAAACAAGGTGCCCGGAGTTACCTCTCGCGAATCAACGGTGAGCGAAGTGATATCCACATCGGGGACGGTTTTATCCGTCAGGAAGGGTATGGAAGAGAATAAGTCCAGGAGGTTCATGATGAAACCACGTCCGGCATGCACCGGACGCAGAAGACACCCTTTCGGTTAACGCGCTTCCATCAAGCCAGGTGCTCTCCGAGCTGGCTTAAGCGTCCAGATACCGAACCGTCAACCACCTTGTCATTCACCCGCACGACCAGCCCCCCCAGGATGGATGGGTTCACCGTAAACGCGATCTCGGCCCCTTCATCCAGGCTTTTCAAGAGGCGCTCCTGGATGGTCTCCTGCTCTGCTTTCGTGAGCGGCAACGCGCTGATGACTTCCGCCGAGGCGCCCACAACGTCATGTTCATCCAATAAGAGCACATCTTTCCCATCAATACCACTGAAAAACGAGTCGATCAGTTCTCGCTGACGTTTCTCATCCAATGTCTCGCCGATCACTTTTTGTGCAGCGGCGATAGCAAGCGCTGCCACCTGGCCGCGCATTTCGCCCAGCATATCGTCACGCACCTGCTCAGCTTCGTCCTGTGCAGTCTGTCGAATCTTCACAATATCCTTTTCAGCTTCGGCTTTGATCTCTTGCGCCAGTGCCTCCGCTTTCTCTGCAGCCTGGCGCAGCTCTTCACGTGCTTGTTGCCGAGCCTCGGCAATGATGCCCGCAGCTTGCTCCTCCGCCTGTGCCTTCGCTTCGGAAGCGACACGAGCATCTTCCAGCCCCTGCTGAATGGTGTCCTTCCGATTGGCAAGCATGTTGATAATGGGTTTGAAAACAAACCGTGAAAGGACATAAACGACAACCAGAAAGTTAAAAATCTGAACGATCAGATATCCGAGATTGATCCCTAAAGCTTCCAAGGGGCTACTCCTCCGGTATCAAGCTGTGGCTAGCCGACAAACATAAGCAGCATCGCAACAACCAACGCGTAGATGGCAATCGCCTCAGCAAACGCAATGGCAAGAATCATACTGATCTGAATCTGGCCAGCAGCATCAGGATTGCGGGAGATGCCCTCCAGACCGGAGGCTGCAAGCCTGCCAATGGCAAGGGCAGGCCCGACAACGCTCAGCATGACAAGCGCGATTGAAAAATATTTAATCCCGGTTACAAGATTGGCAGCAGTTTCAGGCGTCATAGGTATGTTTCCTTCCCTCACGATAAAGCATCGAGTAGGATATCCGCTTCCGACTAATGGCCATCATGCGAGATGGTCGCCATCGCCATGAAGACCAGTGTGAGCATGCCGAAGACCAGCGCCTGGATCATTCCGACGAAGATCTCGAGCAGCATAAAGACCGAATCAACCAGCACAGGAACCAGTGAGCCCATCACAAACAACAGCACTGTGCCGGCAAAGATATTGCCAAACAAACGGAAACCAAAGGAGATAATGCGCGCGAACTCGCTGACCAGTTCCAACAGGCCTACAAACAGATCGGTGAAGGCAAACAGCGGTGCGAACTGTCGCTTGTCCTCCCGTTTGGAGAACATCTCCTTCACACCATCAAAATTGAAGAATTTCTTGAAATACCCCGCTCCGGAGGCTTTCACGCCGAGGATTTGCACCGCGACAACCGCAGTAATGGCCAATCCCAGCGTGAAATTCAGATCCGTTGATGCCACCCGGACAGCAGGGATAAAGCCGGGGTAGGCCTCATTGTGCGCCGCGCCCTCTTCCACTTCAGCCGTAATCGTATCCAGACGAAAGCCGCCGATCGAAAAAAGCTCCCGGGTTTCATACACAGGGGCGCCGTGGTGAGGCTCATGGAAAAAGCCGATGCTATCCACGCCAGGAACCAACTCCATCCAGTTGACAACCACAATCATGAATACCAGCGAGGCAACCCAGGGAAAGACCCAGTCTGCCCATTTGTGCGCCGTCTGAACCGTCAGGTCATACAGGGGTTGAATCACCGCTTCAAGCGCGCCGCTGACACCTTTCGGGGAAAGATCGCCATCCTTGAGTTCGCGATTGACGCGGAAGGCGATCCAGAAGAGCATGAGATCGGCGATAAGGACAGCGATCATGGTGTTGGTAAGAGAAAAATCGCCTAGAAAAGGAAGGGTCACCGGTTCCGTCAGTGCCTCAGGGGCAACCTGAACATGCGGCATGACCGGTCCGATAGCCCAGGATGCGAGGATATTCAAACCGATGATGACCAGCAATATCCAGATACCGGGCTTTTTCTCAGGTTTCGTCGGTGCGGTTGTCTCCACGTGATGGCTCCTCCGGGGAGTCGTTTTTTTCAGCATCGCCGATGGTCAATTGCTCAATGCGTGATGCCGATCGCATCACCACACGGTACATCAAAAACAATGTCAGGGGAATGCTCAGTACCACCAGGCCGACCGTAAACAGAGGACGGGTGAGGAATTCTCGATCCAGCCACATTCCCGCCAGTAAGGCTATCAAGATAACGGAGAGCGTGAGACATCCAACTTGGGCGAGGATTCCCACGAGCCCGATGACGGCAGACCGCTGAGAGAAGTCCTTGTTGTCCAGAAGGTCACCTCACAGAAACGTCTGGCCATTGTAACATGGCGAAAAATCACGGTCAAACTTCACCATTTTATATCCCATTTCTCGCCGCAGCGAGAGTCTTCGAGGCCAAATTCCACATAAAAACCCGTCAGCGACGTGAACATGCCTTGGTGGGAAAGAGATTGCCCGATGGTATAATGCGCCCGTGACCTCTACAGAGACGCATTCATCATGGCGCGACTTCCTTGACGGCTTTCCTGAAGCCCACATCCTCCAGTCAGATGACTGGGGCACGCTCAAATCCAATCACGGTTGGAGTTGTGAGCGCGTGCAGCATGGCGGGAGTGGAGCGCAGATCCTCTTTCGGACGTTGCTGCCCGGCTTGACCCTGGCGTACATCCCCAAGGGGCCGGTCGGCGCCAATCTCTGCGTCACCCTCCCCCATGTGATCGATGTCTGTCGGAAACGGCATGCGTTCGTCTTGAAAATCGAGCCTGACACGTGGGCCGGGGATCCCCTTGAGCAGAAACTGCTTGACGCAGGCTTTCACCCCAGCCCTCAGACAGTTCAACCCCCCCGCACCATCATGGTTGATTTGACGGGCAGCGAAGATGACATTCTCGGACGGATGAAGCAGAAAACCCGCTACAACATTCGATTGGCCGCACGCAAAGGCATCGAGGTCAAGCCCTGGGACGACATCGCAGGCTTTGGTCGCATGATGGACATCACCGCCGATCGCAACGAATTTGGCACGCATATCACCCGCTACTACCAGGACGCCTACGACCTCTTCCACCCCGGTGGCGCGTGTGAGCTTCTCATGGCTTCCTATGAGGATCAGCCCCTGGCTGCGCTGATGGTCTTCCTACGCGGTTCACGCGCCTGGTACATGTACGGCGCGTCGACCAACCTGCATCGCAATCGCATGCCAGCCTATTTACTGCAATGGGAAGCCATGCGCTGGGCTATGCAGCGCGGCTGCACACAGTATGATTTATGGGGGGTACCGGACGAGGATGAAGCCACCCTTGAGGCCAGCTTCACCACTCGCCACGAAGGATTGTGGGGCGTCTACCGCTTCAAACGCGGTTTCGGAGGGGCTCTAATGCGCTCGTCGGGGGCATTTGACCTCTCTCTTCAGCCCTTCCTGTACCGTCTGTATCAAGCCGCAATCAAGGTACGAGCACGATGAGCCAGTTTGCGCTGCAGACATCCACAGATCCAGAAAGATGGAACGAGCTCGTGAGCAGCCTGAATGGCGGGATTCTCCAATCCTGGCAGTGGGGCGAGTTGAAAGGTGCATTCGGCTGGGAACCACGCCGTTTCATCTGGGAGGATGGGAACGGCAACGCGCTGGCCTGTGCACAGGTCCTCGTTCGACGACCATCCCTCCCGCTGACAGGCCGCACTGCCTCCATCGTGTACTGCCCGCGCGGACCGCTCCTTGATTGGTCCAACACAGCCCTCCAAAATCAGGTCCTGCATGATCTGGAAGCCTTCGCCCGGCAGCGCAGCGCCATCTTCCTCAAACTTGATCCAGATATCATCACGGGTCGGAAAAACAATGCAGACGCTCCCCTTCAGGATGAGCCCTCCGGTCTAAAGCTGATAGAAGACCTGACAAAACAAGGCTTTCAACGCTCTGCGTCACAAATCCAATTTGCCAACACCATGGTGCTTGATCTTCACCACTCCCTCGAGGATCTCCTTGCTGCGATGAAACAAAAAACTCGCTACAACATACGTCTTGCCGGCCGCAAAGGCGTATCGGTGCGTCAGGGCAGCATCAGCGACATCGACCTCCTCTACAAAATGTACGCACAGACATCCATCCGTGACGGTTTTGTCATCCGCCAAGCGGATTACTATCACATGGCGTGGGGGAAGTTCATCCAGGCTGGCCTTGCAAAGCCTTTCATCGCTGAAGTGAAAGGGGAACCCATCGCCGCCATCATCATTTATCGCCTCGGCGCACATGCTGTTTACATGTATGGGATGTCGACTGAGCAACATCGAAACATGATGCCGAACTACTTGCTGCAATGGGAAGCCATCCAGTGGGCAAAGGCATGTGGCTGTCAGGTCTATGATTTCTGGGGAGCGCCTGATGAAATCTCCCCAGACGACAGCATGTGGGGCGTTTACCGCTTCAAACTCGGTTTCGGGGCAGCCTTCATCCGCACGCCAGGCGCCTGGGATCTCATCCTGCGGCCGGCGCTCTATACCCTCTACACCCGGGTCATGCCGCTTGTGCTACAAGCCATGCGACGAAAGGGCAACGCGCAGACTCGCGAGCAACTTGACGCATAACCTCAACCTGAACTCGCTCGCACTACCCTTCGATCCGCACAATTTGACCCGGTCTGCCATTAAGCTTACAATCCATTCATCACAACGTTCATTCGATGGTTTGCCGCCATCAGAGCAGCATGGATATATCAGGACGGAACATCATCCATGTTCCATGTATCGCTTGGAGGTTCTTCATGAACGCAACTTCCAGAGTCCGCATCTTGACGGACACCACGGCGGTCATCCCGCCGGACTATGCCAGCAAGCACAACCTTGAGATCATCCCCCAGGTCATCATATTTGGAACAGAAAGCCTCCTCGAAGATGAGGACATCAGCTTTCAAACCTTCCTGGAGCGCCTTAAATCCGCCAAGGAACTGCCCAAGACCGCCGCTCCGCCCGTGTGGTCCGCCGAGAAAGCCATCAAGAAGTATCTTGGCGAAGCCGACTCTGTCATCTGCATCCACCCCTCGGCGGAAGTGAGCGGCACCATCCGCACTGTCACGACAGCGAAAGAGCAGTCCTTCCCGAATGCGGACATCCGCATTGTTGACACCAGGACCATCGGTGGGAACCTTTGCACGATGGTCATGAACGCCGTTGAATGGGCTGAAGAGGGGTTCAGTGCGGATGAGATCGAAACCCGAATCCGAGCCATGATTCCCCGTGAGCGATCGTACTTCCTTGTGGATACACTTGAATATCTCCACCGGGGCGGGCGGATTGGCAACGCCAACTACCTTCTGGGAAGCGCACTCAGCATTAAACCCATCCTCTACATCAACGATGGAACTGCAGATGTGCTCGAGAAAGTCCGAACCCGCCACCATGCCTTTGAGCGTCTCATCGAACTTGCCCTGCGCGATTGCCCCGACCCGCATCAAGGTCAGCTTTGCATCATGCAAGCCGATGCGGAAGATCGGGCGTTGCAGCTCCGCGAACGGCTCTGCGAAGCCTACGGCGGCTATGAAGCGCGCATCGTGACACTCGGCTCCGCCTTCACCGTCCACGTTGGTCCAGGTGCCCTGAGCATCGGTTTCTTCGCTGTAGCCTGAAACACCAGTTCCTCATCGGCGCCCCCGTCTTCGGGGGCGTTTTCTGTTTTTCTCAACAGGAGAGCTATAATACATTCGTCCGCAGACTCGTTCCCTGGAGCGTCGCATGGCTCATGACGCAATGCCTCCCCGCATCCCGCTGGCCCACCTTCCCACACCTGTTGAGGCGCTGCCCCGACTGAGCGCGCATCTAAACGGCCCATCCATCTTCGTCAAGCGGGATGACCTGACCGGATTGGCCTTTGGGGGGAACAAAACTCGAAAACTTGAGTTTCTGCTGGCAGCAGCGACTGCCGCTGGATCGCAGCGCCTCATCACTCGGGGCGCGGCACAATCCAATCACTGCCGGCAGACTGCCGCAGCGGCTGCAAAGAGGGGCTTCTCTTGCACGCTGGTCCTCAGCGGGACACCGCCGGATGACATCAACGGCAATCTCTTGCTGCATTCTCTCCTCGGCGCCGACCTTGTGTGGGCGGGAAGCCGGGACCCCGATGCGGTGCTTGAGGAAACGTTCGAAACGCTGTCGCGCGCCGACGAACAACCCTACTTGATTCCCTATGGCGGCTCCAACCCTGTTGGTGCACAAGCCTACGCCTTCGCCTTGAAGGAGTGGATCGAACAGGACCTTCCAGCGGAACGTATTGTGTTTGCTACCTCATCAGGGGGAACGCAAGCCGGTTTGGTGCTCGGAGCAAAACTGTTCGGTTATGAAGGACGTATCACGGGAATCAGTGTGGATAAGCCCGCACACACGTTGCGCCCAATCGTCGTTTCATTGGCTAATCAAACCCTGGAGAAACTGGGGTATCCCGGGACAATTGGGGATGCCGATGTCGATATCATCGACGAATACCTTGGCGGCGGTTATGGCATCATGGGCAACCCTGAGCGTGAGGCGATTTCCTTGTTCGCTACACGGGAGGGCCTCATGCTCGATCCGGTCTATACCGGCCGAGCTGCTGCAGGTTTGCTGGACAGCATCCGCCGGGGTGTGTTTAACACCTCCGAGCGAATTCTCTTCTGGCATACCGGTGGAACCCCGGGGCTCTTCGCCTATGCCCAGGAACTTTGCTCCGGATAGCCTAGCAGTTCGCACACATCGATCAATTGTTCTTTTCCTTCCAGATGGAGTTCCTCATAGGAGCCGGTCTCCACGCGAATCTCCAGCCGTTCAGCCGTGGCGCGGCTGAGCAGGATCTGGTCCTCGCGGGCTGACTCCTGCAAGCGCTTAGCGATGTTGACGCTGTCGCCGACGGCGGTGTACTCCATCCTTTGCTGCGTGCCCACCAGACCAAGAAGCGCTTCACCGCTATGGACCCCAATCCCGTAATACAGGCGCAAGTCTGCCGGCAGATCCCTGTGCAGCCCATGCAGCGCCTCCCGGATGCGCCATGCTGCCCTCACAGCCCGATCTGCATGATCCTCTTGGGGAATGGGCGCATTAAACCACGCCATCACCGCATCTCCCAGGAATTTGTCGATGGTACCTTCTTCTGCGAGGATGGCATCTGTCGCAGCGGCGAGATACTGGTTTAACACGCTCATCAATGTCTCCGGATCTGCAGACTCACTGAAATGCGTGTATCCGCGGATATCGGCAAACAGCGTGGTAATATCCCTTCGAGTTCCACCCAGACGCAGTCCTTCCGGATCGAGCTGACGTATCACAGCCGGTGAGACCATCTTTTCGAACAATCTGCGCTGAGCCTCGAGCTGCCGCTTCTCGGTTAAATCATCAATCACCAATGTCACACCTTCGGTGCGCTGATCCGCAGTTTTGAGGGGCGTCATGCTGATCGTAAGGTCCACCTCACCTCGAGCCTCAATGTGGGGATGGATTTCAAGGCCAGAAAGACGCGCATCCTCTTGCTTCACCTTCGCCAGATAGCCGACAAGCTCTTCTGACATCCCGGCCAGGAGATTCGGAAGAGATGCGCCCATGAGATGCTCACGTGAAATTCCGAGGATGATTTCCGCAGCCTGATTGCAGAGCGTGATGGCGTCACGGGTGTCTGCCGTGATAACGGCGTTGCCGATGGAAGCGAACACATCCTCCATCAGGTTTTTCAACTCGGTGACCTCATTCAAGGTGCGCTTCACTGATTCAAACAGGCGCGCATTTTCCAGCGCAATGGCAGCTTGATTGGCAAACGCGGAGAGTAAATCGCGCTCTTTTTCAGAGAACAAGCCCTCCCGGATGCGATTATCGGTGTAGATGACGCCCGTGAGCTCGTCTTTGACCTTGAGGGGAACACAGAGGATGGAGCGCAGGTTATAGGCGATGATGCTGCTCTGCTCTCCAAAACGCGGGTCCGTCAGCGCATTCGTGGTCAGAATCGCCTCACCCCCATCCACGACCTGCTTCACGACCGTGTTGCTGATTTCCAGGTCATCACGGTCCAGTGAAACCCGCTCCCAGTTGCGCGCTGCGAGGATTTCCAGTGCACCCATCTCGTCACGCAGCATGAGAAAACAACGCTCCGCTCCAGTGAGACGGATCATGGTGTCCACAACTTCGTTCAACACGGTATGCAGCTCAAGGGAGGAATTAATAACCTGTCCAATGTCAACCATGGCACGCAGATTGCGCTGCTCGACTTCGGCCGCACGCGTTTCCCCCTGCAGAGCGCGCAGGCGCTTGCTCAGTTCCTGCATAATCTGCAGGCTGCCCCGACTCGGAGGACCTTCCTCCCCTTGCAGCCGCGCCCGCAGACCCTCCGACATATGACTTAACTGTACAAGCTGCGCTTCCAGTGATTGGTTGCTTTCGCTCATGACGTATCCTCGTCGCGAATCATCAAAGCATGTGCTCTCAGGAATCACACGGCTTCCTTGTTTGTATTAAACAACAAGTCGCAGCGAATCCCGCATGCAACTATAAAAAAACTGTGAAATCAAGAGGAAGGCAGTTGGCGCCAACGCTCGGTGAGTTTCCAGAGACGGGCAACAAGCAGGCGGGGAAGCATGCGCCGCCAAGCATGTCGGACCCGGCCGGCATCGACTTGCTCGAGCGCAAAGCGCTCCCTGGTATACGCGTCGACCAGCGTCCATCCCGCTTCAGCCTCCCCGGGAAGCGCAGCAGCAAACAGCGCCCCGCGCTCATGTGGTGTTTGAGCAGGATAGATGGGAAGAGCCAACCTACCCATCCATGCGCTCCAGCGAGCGTACACTCGACCCGTCGGGGTCGCAATCACTGCGGGATCCGGCAGTGTGTCCATGCTGTCCTTCAAACCCAGACGAGCCAGGTTGGTCGCCACGAACCGCTGCATGCGGAACCATCCTGGAGGATTGAGGCGCCGATAGGTAAAGACAGCCAGCAAGAGCATAGCAGGCACCACAAACCACGGCCAGAGCATGCTCCGTTCCTGCGGAAGCGATATTTCCGCAGGCCCATCGTCCAGCTCCAGGCGATCCTCAAGCCGTTCAAAGGGGTCCGTATCCTCCAGCGTATCACCCGGTTCGGCGAGGAAACCTCCCGCTGCCGGGTCATCTTCTTGTGGTTCAGGACGCTCCAGAATGGGCTGGGAGACGGTTGGCTCGAACTCGACCCAACCGATGTCCGGGAAGTAGACCTCCGGCCATGTATGCGCATCCGCGCCATAGACCCGGTAGACGCCGGAAATGGCGTCATAGGTTCCGCGCGCATATCCTGCCGCGATCCGGGCAGGGATGCCCAGACTTCGAAGCAGGACCACCTCAGCACTTGCATAGTAATTGCAAAACCCAACACGGTAATCAAACAGGAACCATTCAAGCGGATCTGCCCCTTCAGGGGGCGTGTCGGTAACCCGGCTGTACTCAATGTTCCTGCGCAGCCAACTCGTGACAGCCTCAACGCGGTCATATTGCGTTGTGAGGCCTGCTGTGATGTCTTCTGCAAGCGAACGGATGGATTCGGGCAAGTCCTCCGGAAGCTGAAGATAGTGCTCCTCAACCCACTGCGGGTACAAATCTCCCGCTGCGCGGAGCTGTTGGATGTCGGGCGAGGCAACCAGCCCGCGCGCCCGGTATTCCTCTCCACGCATGACGACTTGCTCCGCGGAGTAGGAAAGGCCATCGAGGGAATCCGGTGCACTTCCGCTCAAGGTGACCGCAGACGTGCGATTGACCCAAACTGGTTGAGAAGGGGCATAAAGCACGCGCAAAGCCGAATCGACCAAGGTGACCGTAACCCGAACGACCTCGCGCGACTCATGACGTGGAACCGCAAGATTTCCCCCATCGGGGGAGAACGGCTGTTGAAGGCCCTGCGAGAGCGACCATACACCATTAGCATAGGTGTCATACACTCTCGACCGCCAATACAGACGTCCGCCACCCGTTGGCAATCGTTCAGGATCAACGATCATCACAAACGATTCTTCCGGCTCAATGCCCGCTGCCAGGGTGAGCGTCTCCCCGTACTGTTCCGCTTGCAGCGAGACCGGGGTGCGCAGCCCACCGAAGGCATCACCGATTCGATCGCGCACATCGCGTATGGGCTCGGTCACGCCCGTCCAGAACGTATCCACATCCTCGACAGTCGACATCACCGGGCTGACCCAGGCCACACTGACCAGCACAAGCGCTGCGAGGAAGCCCGCACGGTTGATATGAACCTCCACATCCCCTGGAACGCGCGAGCGCAGTGATCGCCACTCACCTTGGCGACCTCGAACCTGACTGCGCACAAGCAGCAGCAGCGCAAGGAACAGGTAGAGAATGACAAACGCTTCAATGCGGGTATCGCCGACATAGTAATAGGCGTTCACGACAACAGAGAATCCGGGCAGCATCAGTGACTGCCACATCCGCCCGCGCCGGAACGCTAACCAGCTTCCCCAGCTTGCCATGAACCAGTAGGTAACACCCATCAACAGCACGAAGATCAACGGATCAGTATTGGTTTCGCCTTGCAGCAGCACCCTGAGAAAGACACCCACGCGGCCCAGCAAGTTAAGGCTGCGCTCATTCCATGAAAGAACGGTGTCCATCGTGAGGCCGAGCTGCCATCCGATCGTGAAAAGGGCATACATCATGCTGGTGAAGGCAGAAAACGGCATGGAGAAAATGCTGCGTGCGAGGGCGGTTCCTGCAAGCACGGCGCACACCGTGATGAAGGCCACCTGTCCAAGGTGCTCTGTCCATTCAGCCGCAGCGAGCACCCAGGACGCGACCATCATCAGCAGGAGAAACAGGATCCAGCTGATCCAATCCATGGCCAAGTGCCTGTCATCAGGCTTGTGGGGTTCACGCATAGTTGTATTGTATCCGAGCTTATCGCCACTTCATTGCCCGCGGCTGTATGCTAACTACGCCACCAAAGTGGCTGCGGTTCATGAAAGCGGCATAAGCTTGCTGACCAGTCCTATTCTTGGTATCATCGCCAGACCATGTGGATGTCGGGCTTGCTGGAGACGTTTCGAGCGAACAGGCGGTATGCTCTTCTTCTCGCTGTTATTGCTGCAACGCTCCCCTGCTACTGCGCCGGGTTTATTGCCATTCAGCGGGCTCCGGGCCGTCAAACCCTGATGCCCACGGAGACCATGCAAAGTCGCAGTGCCACGCCAGCCCCTCCCACAAGCACCTTCATCCTTGCCACGCCCTCACAGACCCTTACCCCCACTCGCACACCCATCGGTTTCACCCCCAACACACCGACGCCGAGTTTCACCCCGCGTCCCTCCGACACGCCCACTCCTACCATTACCGAAACTCCAACGGTCACCGACACCCCGCTTCCCACTGCAACCTTCACTGAAGTCCCAACCAATACACTCGCCCCCACGAATACAACAGCCCCGCCCACAACCAACCCGTAAAGGAAAAGGGCACCGAACCGGTGCCCACGCTGTCGCCTCTTCAGGATGATTAAAGAACAGATGTATAGTCCGGTGGAGGCGCCTTGCCGAGCAGATTGCCCGGCACCCGCTCGGCGAGCAAGCCAATCAACGCCTTGGCATCTCCCTCACTAGCCAGCATCACCATCTCTTCCAGCGTTGCCTTCAGCGTTTCATGTGCCAGTACACACTCTTCGACCTGGACAATATCAGGGTGTTCGGTTTGCTCGTAGTCGATGTCATCATCCCAGAGCGATTCACTCAGTTTCTCGCCAGGCCGGATGCCCGTGAAGACCACATCAATATCCTTCCCCGGCTGCAACCCTGAGAGGCGGATGAGGTCTTCCGCCAGATCGACAATGCGCACCTGCTCACCCATGCGAAGGACGTACAGTTCCCCTCCCAAGGCCATACTACCCGCCTGAAGAACGAGGTTTACCGCTTCGGGGATGGTCATGAAATACCGCTTCATTTCGGGATGCGTTACGGTGACAGGACCACCGCGTCGGATCTGACGCTGGAAGATGGGTACAATACTTCCGCGGCTACCAAGTACATTGCCAAAGCGGACGGTGGAAAACGCTCTCCCGCTGCGCGCGGCCGCATCTTTGATGAGCAATTCCGCCATGCGCTTGGTTGCACCCATCACGCTCTTGGGCATGACTGCCTTGTCGGTCGAAATGAGTACGAGACGCTCCGTCCCGCATGCCAGCGCAGCGTCAAGCACAGACTGGGTGCCGAGGACATTGTTCGTCACTGCCTCTTCCACATTCGCCTCCATCAAGGGAACGTGCTTATGGGCTGCAGCATGAAACACCACCTCAGGTCTGAAATCATCAAAAATAGCTTGAATGCGGTCATCATCGCGAATATCGGCAATGATCGGCACCAGCGGAATATCCGGGAAGTCCTCCCGCAACTCTAAGAGCGCTTCGAAGATACTGTTTTCTCCGTGGCCAAGCATCGCAATCTGGGCAGGCCGCCAATGGGCAGCCTGGCGGCATAGCTCAGAACCAATCGAGCCGCCCGCGCCTGTGACCAGGATGCGCTTTCCTGAAATGACGCGCCCGACAAGTTGTTCATCAAGTCGTGTTGGCTCGCGGCGCAAAAGGTCACTGATGTTGACCTGCCGCAGGCGATTGATGCTGACTTTCCCGCCAATCAGCTCATACATGCCCGGCATGGTCAGGAAGGGGATGCTCTTTGTCCGGCAAGCATCTGTCACCAGGCGAACAGCAGGACCCGGCGCAGCAGGAATGGCAATCACCACTTCATGCGCCCGCTTCTTCTCCACCACCTCGCCCACATCGGAGAGCGCGCCCTCCACCATCACACCATGGATTTCCTTGCCAATTTTCTCAGGATCATCATCGACAAAGGCGACCGGGAGCATATGGAGCTGCGGATTGCGCTGCATCTCTCGCACCACGAGTGCGCCTGCACTCCCAGCGCCGACGACAACAACACGCCGCGTCCCTGCCAGACCGTCAGCCTTCTGGCTTAATTGCCCGGTCTCTGCCAGCACTCGCACGGACAGTCGCAGCCCCCCCACGCTGAACAACGAGAGAAGCCAATCGATGCCAAAAATGGAACGGGGGAACCCCGTCCGGACGACATCCAGCGTCACAATCATCATCACGAGGAGGGCGACCATGACGGAGGCAATCGCCGTGGAGACAACGATGAGGCCCATCTCACGTATACTGGCGTAAACCCAATAGCGTCGATACAGGCCAAGTTGATAATAAATAAACGGCTTTACCACAACGGCGATGGCAATCATGATCCATGCCGAGGGTAGATAGGCATTGAATACCGGTCCCAGATCGAGGCGCAGCGCAAAGCTGGCCAGCACGGATGTGATGGTGAGGATCAAGTCACCGATCAAGAGAGTCCGGTTGCGAATTTGTAACGGTGTGCGTTTATTCATCACATACCTTCACGAAACCATTGTATCGTATGGACCAGCCCAGCCCGCATGTCGACATTCGGGCGATATCCCAATGATGCTCGCGCCTTCTGGATATTCGCAGCTGAATGACGTACATCCCCAGGACGCTCCGGCATAAACTCCGGAGGGCGGCCATCAGGAATGAGCTCTTCCAGAATCGTTAACAGCTGCAGCAAACTCATGGACTCACCCCTGGCGATATTGCAAACGTTCCCTCCATCAAGGGAGGTCGAAGCAGCGAGGAGATTGGCAGCAACGACGTCCTTTACAAATACAAAGTCACGCGTCTGCCGACCATCGCCGTAGACCAGCGGTGGCTTTGAGGAGAGCAATCGCTGGATGAAAGCCGGGATCGCTGCAGCATAGGCTGAATCCGGAGACTGCCCGGGCCCATAGACATTAAAATAGCGCAGGCTAACGGTCGGGAGACCGTAGATATCTGCATACAAGGTCGCCGCTTGCTCCATGGCCTGCTTGGATGCTGCGTAGGGCGACAGGGAATGCAGGGGGCTGTCCTCGCTGACCTCACCCTCCAAACCGCCATAGACAGCGGCAGAAGATGAGAGCACCACGCGTTCTACTTCAGCCGTCCGAGCTGCTTCCAGGATGACAAGTGACCCTTCAAGATTGATGGCGTAACATTCCTGTGGGCGTTGCAGTGACTCTGGGACGGAGATCATCGCAGCAAGATGAAAGACACGCTGCACACCAGCCATGGCGCGGCGAACCACTTCTGAATCACGGATATCACCTTCGATGAAATCGATGGGAAATCCTTCAAGCCTGCGCGTATCACCGGTTGAAAGGTTGTCCAGGACCACAACCTCATCCCCTGCTTCAAGCAACGCCTGCGCTAGATGGGAGCCTATAAATCCCGCTCCACCGGTCACAAGAGATCGCATAGGTCAGATTCCTCTCAGTCCGAAGACGGAACCCACGGTCCGCAGGATGACATTGACATCCAGCAAGAGGTTGCGGTGCTTGATGTAATACAAATCAAATTCAAGCTTCTCAGCGGATCCCTGAATCGAAGCCCCCTTGCCATAGTTCACCTGCGCCCAGCCTGTTATTCCGGGCTTGACCAGCAATCGAGCGCGGTAGAAGGGAATCTGCTGTTCCAAATCCTCCACCAATTCCGGGCGTTCGGGTCGCGGCCCGACCAGACTCATATCCCCTCGCAGTACATTCCAGAACTGCGGAAACTCATCGAGATGTGTTTTGCGCAGAATCCTCCCCACCACCGTCACACGTGGATCCTCGCGTTCCGCCCAGTGGGGGATGCCATCCGCTTCAGCATCTTGCTGCATCGTTCGGAACTTCACCAGGCCGAACTCACGCCCGCCTTTTCCGAGACGAGTCTGGATGAAAAGAACCGGTCGCCCAGTCTCGATCAAGGTCGCCAGCATAACCCACGGATAAAGCAAAGCGAGGAAAGCAAGGCCAATAACCGCGCCGGAAAGATCAATGACACGTTTAATCAAGGAATACAAGGTGGAAATCTGAATTTCATCCACAAAGTTCCGCAGCACCCAGTCCGATGCAAGATGATTGATGGGCACACGACCCAGCAGCTGCTCGTAGGCAACCGGCATGCGCGTGATTTGCATCCCTCGCTCCTGGGCGTCCAGCAACGTCTGGAACATTTCCCCGTTCATCTCGCCTTGAATGGCAACGATAATGTCTGACACATTCTCCTGGTCGAGCAGCCCAAGGAGGTCCTTGCTGGTGCCAAGTACCGTGACGCCGCCGATGCTCTCCCCTTGTTTCTGCGGGTCATCATCGATCAACCCTACCGTGTCAAATGGAGGAGGTTCAACCGTCCTCAACACCTTCAGGAAATCCTGCCCACCATACCCCGCCCCCACAATCAGGGTGCGCCGCATAAACTGCGGTGCGCTGAACACGGAGATATAGAATCGCCGCCAGAGAAGGGTAAAGCCAATCACCATGAGTAGGAAATACAGGATCCCCCGTCGTGGCAGCGTGCCAGGATCCGAGGAAAAATAGACCAACAAGTAGAGCAAGCCGCCGATAAAACCGGTGAGAAAAATCCCGCGAATGGTCTCCCGCCAGGATCCCGCTTTGCGAAGATCATGCACATTGCTGAGCAAGATCATCCATACAAGCGGAAGCCAGACGAACCACCCCGCCCGTGTGCGCACAAATTCCCAGGAAAACCCAAGGTAGTCCAGGTTCGACCACAAAACCAGTGCTGCCGCGGTGGCAGCAGCGGCGGTGATGGCATCCCCGACGAGCATGACCAGGCGCCGCTCACCCAAACGTATTCGCCATTGCCGGTTCTTAGTTTGAGCCAAAAAGGCCTCCAAATAAGGTTTCGATGGCGCTGATAAGGAAAGCCCCACCCCAGGCGACGTGCATCACGATGATAGCCAGTACGAAGCCGGGCACCATCCGCATTGACCTTCGGTGCCCCTCCATGATCCCCGCCATCAGCAACACAAAGAGGTAGATGCCCAATTGTACCCCCAAGAGCCATCGAACCGGGGGGTAGATGATGGACAGGACAGCCAGGGTTGTCAACAGGAGCACAAAAGCCGGCGGCAGCGCCTGGCGCCACTTGAGGGAATCTGGATAGCGCACCAGCATTCTGACCTTCCAGAATCCGTAGCGTGCATATTGCTTCCACAAGGCCTTAAGGTTCCCTCGAGCATAATAAATGGATTGGATACGTGGGTCAAACCAGATTTTCCCGCCTGCTTGCCGCAAACGCACGTTCAACTCGTAATCTTCATTGGTCAAAAGGCTTTCATCGTAACCGCCTATACGCTCCATCCAAGCACGAGGGTAAGATCCGAAAGGCACGGTCTCCACCTCGCCCGCTTCCCCATTCACCCGGTAGCGTGCGCCACCGGCACCCAGCGGATGCGCAGCTGCGGCGGCAATGCCGCGCGCAATCCACGTCTGCTGCGAGGGCTCGATGATCCAGCGACCACCAACATTGGCTGCGCCTGTCGCCTCGAGCACATTGATGCAGCGCTCGACATAATCCGGGGCTGGTCGGGAGTGCGCATCCACGCGCACAAGGATGTCGCCACTGGAAGCGGCAATCGCTCGGTTTAATCCTGCCGGAATCATGCGCTTGGGGTTGTCCACAAGCAGGATCTTCAAGTCAGGATGCTGGGAGGTATACTGCGAGATCACTTCCCGTGTGCCATCGGTCGACATTCCATCTGCGATGATCACTTCCATTTGGGTTGCCGGAAACGTCTGCGCTCGCAGTGCATCCAGCAAGCTGGCAATCGTCTCCTGCTCGTTGTAGCAGGGGATGAAGACAGAAACTAGCATCTCAATTCACGCTTCCTCGCTATCGGTAAGAAGATCCTTTGATACCGTGGAAACTAACCCAAAGACAATCCACATGTACGGGAGAGCAAACGTATCCAAGCTAAAACCCTCAAGGATTAAAGCCGACAGGCTTGTGATGCCTACATATCCGATTGAACGCGAAACGGCATCCACGGACCTCATACCTTGGACAGCCGTAGATACATGCTTAAGGAGGAATGATAGAAATAGGGAGAAACCCAATAGACCAGTCTCCGCGAGTAGGCGAAACCATAGCGATTTGGAATTAGGGAACTCAATCACATGTGGGACCAGGAGACGCGCAGTAAGGGTTGAGCGTTCCGCTAACCAGCTTGGGATTTCATCTAGATAGTAAAATCCACCCTGCCCCAATCCCACACCAAGAAAAGGATGGTTTAGGAATGTCCTCCAGCTAGCAATCATCTGAGCAATCCTTACATCGCCGCCGATTGAAGCCAGGTATCGCGTGATGCTTCTCGTCTGAATTAAGATGCCTGCTCGTTCCCAGAGCAAAGCGAAGTAGGCATTTTGCTGTAGAAATCTTACGAACACAATGCTAACGAAGATGATCAATCCCAATATCGGCGCTAAAAAAAGCAGGAATCGTACTTGTTGTGTGCTGGCCTCGTCCTTCCATACGTCTATGCGCCGGCTGATAAGCTTGCGGTTAAGGTGAAGGTACATAAGCGCCAAGACCACAATAGAGAGCAAGAAAGACGCATACCCACCTCTAGATAACGTTAACGCCAGCATAATTACAGTGCAAAGACAAAGGCAAAGGCCAATAAATCGACTGTATCGAAAGGGTAAGTCAAGATTCCCAGCAGTGAACCCTAGCGCCGCAGGAAACCAGAGGATCACAAGCTGATCGGCGAACCATGAAGGTTCGAATGCAAAACCTGAAATCCTCCCGCGTGGAAGATCCCGGACCGATATCCATCGATGAATTTCATTCAAGCTTTCGTATCTTGGCGTGTTGGTAAAAACCATGCTTATTTCGAAAATTGACCATAAGAACATCAGGCTAATTGGGAGCAGCAGCCATCGAAGAGTGCTTTTCAGCCTTGGTTTGCTTCGATGTATAAGAATCGTAACGGAATAATATAAAAGCCCGATGATCAATGTGAGTACTGACCTTAAACTCCGCACGACTTGAGAGGTGTTTCGTAGATCTGGAACCGGTTGGAGATAGATGATCAATGAATACACGATTACATAAACCAGAAACAGCAAAATCGGGATGAAATGCCCAGGCATTTTCTTACCACTTCGTATTGAAGGAAGAACCAACGTAAAACATAAGAGAAATAGTGGATAAAGCGATAGAGGTCGAACTTGCGCATTTCCAACGATTCCAGATGGAAAGAATGGAAAGCTTGTCACCGGCAACGTAACAAGTAGAAGTAACCATAATGCCCAATTGAGTTTCGTAATTGTGCGCTTGAGAGCATGCCGATTAAGCATAAGTACCTGGAGTATTTCGTGTTTTCGTAATGACCAGCGTTGAGGTAACGATTAGTCCTAGAGCCCATCCAATCAGTGCCCAATGTGCTATTGGAACCAAAGGTTGTTCTGGTGGCAAAGCTTCACGAATATCCAAGACATTCATGTCACTCACAATCGCCGCACCAGCATAAGCAATCGCTTCAGCTCGACGCCATGACTCCAGCCACTGGGCCCAGAGGACTTCATACTCTTGCTCTGCTAATGTGATATACAGGGCTATGCGTCTTTCAATAACCATAGTATCTTCTTCGCTAAGAGTATCCCCGACAACCTCAACATCATCCAACGGAACAAGCCCTGATAACAGGGCAAGAATATCCGCGAGTGCCTCTTGCTGAGACACGTCGTTATCACTGCCAAGCGTTGAGATAGCTGCTCTTGCTAAGGATAATCTTTCTCGCCGTTGGAGAACTTCAGCAAGCTGATTAGAATAAGTTGCTCCTGCCTGGATGTACGCTTCTTCCCGACGGGCCGTTTCAATGTTTTCTGTGAGAACATCGACAAATGATTGGGACCACGCATTAGAAATCGAAGCCGCCATGTCTGGATTGGCATCATCAACAACAAACTCCCACTCACCTTGATTGGGATGTGGAAGAGATACTTGCTCACGAATATCCTCTTGTGTCATATCATCTGCGAGAGTATTCCCCTGAACCTGCTGCATGACTCGGTCCCACACCTCATCGGAATATGCAATGGACTCCAGGAAAAGTGTCTGAACGTTCAATTGGGCATATGGTCGTTCGAGATCATACGTGAGCATTATTCGTGACACAGCCCTATATTGACCTCCCGTGACTAAGCCGACTGTGGTTAGTATCAGCGCGCCGACCATCGATCCGGCGACTAACCAATGCCAGTGAGCAGAAAGAGCTTGCAACCATCGTTTCGGGGAAACCCAATCCGAAGGAGTGTCGCAGGTTTCGTCTTGCACAGCCATAATCTTGACCTCACATGCTATGGGATCACTCAGGAAGCCTTTTCTTGATGTTCAAAAACGGCTATGACGATGGACCCGGCAAGTACGATGATTGAAAAGATCAGATTCGCAATAATCACCGTCGCATCCAACAGAATAAAACCTATCAATCCTAAACCAACAGCTACCATTTGCATAGCTATCACCGAGCGTCTCGCATCCATACCCAAGCGACGCAATCGATGATAGGTATGATCGAGCCTTGCCAAGTAAATTGGTGCACCTCTTCGAATTCGAGAAACAACGACAAGAACCATGTCGAATATCGGTACACCCAGAACAAGAATTGGCGTAAACCAGCTTACTCCTTGTCGTAATCCGATCGGACGATACTCGACAGCAATGGCGGCAAGCAATAAGCCCAACAATTGGGATCCAGAATCACCCAAGAATAGGGTTGACGGTTGTGCATTATAAAAATAGAAACCGGCACAAGAACCCAAGATGGTAGCCGTCAGATAGGCCAGGTCAAGCTGTCCGGCATCGATCGCAACAAGAAGGAAAAAAGCCGCTGCTATCTCAGCCAAGCCGATGGCCAGGCCATCCATGCTATCAATAAAATTAAAGGCATTGGTCATACCGATAATCCAAAAGGCAGTCAGTAGACTATTAAGCCATTGCTGGGGAAAAATCCGAATCTGAATTTCAAAAAACCACAATACGAGAAAACTCAAGATTTGTCCCATGAGTTTTGCAAATGGAGGCAATGAATATCGATTATCAAGCATTCCA
>Ga0272441_10005740_pt1 | contig 21305 bp, 21 predicted proteins | sample SSMProp6N_FD_193582 | JGI IMG/M metagenome (GOLD analysis project Ga0272441, IMG submission 193582) | Marine sediment archaeal communities from Little Sippewissett salt marsh, Falmouth, MA, United States - SSM-Prop-6N | ecosystem: Environmental > Aquatic > Marine > Wetlands > Sediment ...
GGACTTTCTGCCAAGTGGCGTAAAAGGCTTCCATAGTGCTGAACTCCCGGGTCAGGATAGCCTGTTGGGATGCCTCGACATGGTAGGTGTCCAAATGATTGGGGAACTCGTCCTTCACAATATCCCCGAGATCCCGAATAGCCCCTCCTGAATAATTCCGCCCCTTATAATGGAAGGCAGCATTTTCGTGACACCTTCCCAGGCATGTCATATGCCCGATTTCTTCCGGCTTAAAAGTGCTCTCCAGTTTTTCAACTACTTCCGGTTGGGTACCCGCACATTCACAGGCCGTTCCGTTGCATACATAAACCTGCTTCCCTTTGTTGTCCGGTTTCAGGAAGTCGTAAAAAGAAGCTGTCCCGAAAGCATTTGCCTTGCCGACCAAAAAATCATCAGCCAATATGGCGAGCTCGTCCGCGTCCGGGGTACCACTGGGCCGGGCAAGATTTCCCAGGGCATCAAAAAAATTGGAATCCAGCCCTTTCCTTCCGAGGAGTTCACTTAGGTTTTCCGACATACTTCAAAGTGCTTTATGATTGATTGTATGGATTCTTGTATTGTTTACACGTTGGGGATTCGAATAACAGGTGGCCCGCCCATCTCTGCAAAACCCCAGCAGAGTGATCCCAAATTCTTTGGCGTAATCCACGGCCAGGGAAGATGGTGCTGATACAGCAGCCAAAAAAGGGATGCCCGCCCTAAAGGCCTTTATGGTAATTTCATATGATATACGCCCGCTAACGGTCATCACTTTTGCCTGTTCCAAACGCCCTTCGAGCAGCAATTGGCCCACCGCCTTGTCTACCGCATTGTGACGGCCAATATCTTCCCGAGCTGCAATGAGCCTGCCCTTTCGATCAAACAGGGCCGCCGCATGCGTCCCCCCGGATTGCATAAAATCGTGCTGATGCCGGTTCATCTGCTCGAACATCTGTGAAAACTGTTCCGCAGGAAAGCTCAGTTCCGATGCAATAGCTGACCCAAAGTATTGTTCTCCCAACTCGGTTTTCCCGCAAATTCCGCAAGAGGAAACAGATAACAGGCTCCGGCTATTTGCGTAACCGTCGCCTAAATACGTATCGGGTATCTTCAGGGCTGCCACGGCTACAATCCCGTCCTCCTTTTCAATATCCAACTGAACCTCGGGGTGGAAGCCAGACGAATTAATAATATCCTCACTGTGCAGCATTCCACGCACAAGCTCCAGGTCTGCTCCCGGAGTTCGCATGGAAAGCGTAAAGGGCTTCCCGTTAATCACAATTTGAAGCGCCTCTTCTACGGTTAACGCATCCGATACCTTTTCAACCTTGTGCAGATCGAATTTTTTTCCTTCATAGCTTCGCGTCGCCATTCCCGAATCTTATTTAGATCCCATTCCAAAGGGCTCTAACTTTATTAAATATACTGGTTTTTTGGTAATTGGAGCTTCCTTATTCCGGAGCCCGGAACCAGGAGGCGTATTTCACATAACTCGCAGCAATACGCGCTACTTCGCCCTGGCTTAACTCCGGGCTTATTTCCTTAATCTTTCGGGCAGGAGTTCCTGCATAGACAGAGCCCTCCGGGACAATCGTCCCTTTGGTCAGAACGGCACCAGCTGCAATTATACTATTGCTTCCCACTACACAATCATCCATTATGATACTACCCATACCCACCAACACATTGTCCTTAAGGGTACAGCCGTGTACTATGGCATTATGGGCAATAGAAACATTGTTGCCAATCTCGGTGGGGGCTTTCTTATAGGTACAGTGTATGATTGCACCATCTTGAACGTTGACCCGGTTCCCCATTTTTATGTAGTGGACATCCCCGCGAATCACTGCATTATACCAGACACTGCATTCATCACCCATTGCGACATCCCCAACCACCGTAGCGTTCTCCGCGATAAAACAATCCTTCCCAAAAACAGGGGATTTTCCACATACTTCCCGTATAACCGGCATAAGCGTTTTTTTAGTTTTCTAAAAATAAGGCAAACCCTGCACCCTTTCCAAAAAAGAAAGGGCCTTAAAGCCCTTGAAAACCACATTTTGGTGAGTCGGATTAATAATTTACAGCCGGGCACTTGCAATCATAACGCTTGGCACTGAGCTGTCCAAAATCGTACCCCAGGGTGATCTGGTGAAAACCTCCGTTATCCAGTCGGATATCCCCCGACTGATAGGAATAATTATAGCCCACCATAAAATTTCCCACATTAGCTCCTATCAACGGAGTAAAAAGTTGGAGTCGCTGCTCCCCGGAAGATCCGTCAATCACGAACTGAGCCCCACTGAAACTTCGGCGATACGAAAGGCCTGCCCATAGGGTTCCCCATTCCATTTGACGGTAGACTTTGGCATTGAGATCTACGGACCGTTCCTCAGTGAATTCGGCGATTTGCAATAATACCGAAGGCTCAAATTGCCAATTGCCCCTGTCAAAAACGTATCCGACGGAAAACAAATAGCGCCTGAGGTTGTCAAATTCAATCGCAGTATATAAATCCCGCCCGCTCCCCAGGAGGTTTAACACACTAAAATGGGCATAAAACTCAAGGTAACTGTAGGACGCCCCAAAATCAACGTTAAAATACCCCACGCTGTTTCGCCCCCCGGTAATGATAGGGTCCGCGATGATAGAGCGGAATTCGGTTTCGTCCAGGCTGCTTTGGATAAAACCTGCGCTCAATCCGAAAGAGAGCTGGTTCAGTACCCTGTAATCCGTCCCAAAAGGCAGGTGATGGGCGTAGGTGAGTTTGAGCCCGGTTTGCGAATGGTACCCGTTGGCATCATTAAAAACAATCGCGCCTACCCCACTGCGGGAATCGGGTATCCTGTAATGAAAATTAAGCGTTTGCAGGTTTGGGGCTTCATCTACGCTAAACCATTGCTGACGGGCCGTCAATCGCACTTTCCCTCCTTCTCCGATTCCCGCCATGGAAGGATATACCAGATAGTAATTATCCATCAGATAGTCAAAGTATACCGGGATGCCTTCCTGAGCGCGCAAAGCTCCGGCCCCAAAAGCCATCAGGCCCAGAATCAAAAACAACAACCGTTTCATATAAGGAGGACGAAAACTCAGTTCGAGAGGGATTAGATATAGGTTATAACGGCACTAAATGCACCTTAGTATGTTGAGGGTTCCGCTGAAAATAGTTTATTTTTGTGCAAAAATCTGGCTATGGACGAATACGTGATTACTGTACGGGAGACCAACCACCCGGCAATCCTTAAATTTGAGGCTAACCAACCCCTAGCACTTCAAGGGAATTACGAGTATAAAAACATTGATGAAGCTAAGGATTCCCCCCTGGCCCAGCAGTTGTTCCACCTCCCTTTTGTCAAGACGGTCTACATCTCAGGAGATTTTATAGCCCTGGAACGTTTTGACATCGTTTCCTGGGAGGATGTACGGGATGCTGTGGCCCAGCAACTTGTCGAATACCTCAACGAGGGGGGTATTGTGGTACAGGAAGGTAAAAAACAACCCCGGGAAGCGGTGACCGTTTATGCAGAAGTCACCCCAAACCCGGCGGTAATGAAATTTGTGGCAAATAAAAAACTGGTTCCGGCAGTCTATGAATTCAAAAACATAGATGAAGCCAAAGATTCCCCCCTGGCCCGCAAACTCTTTGAACTGCCCTTTGTCAAAGAAGTCTTTATGGATCTGAATTACATTTCCGTATCCAAATACGAAGTGGCTGACTGGAATGAGGTGACCCTGGAGGTACGGGAAATGATTCGCGACTTCCTGTCCGATGGGGGCGAAGTACTTTCTCCTGGGGCCTCACCCGTTCAGCGGGGAGAAGACAAGGTTTCCATGGCCACCAACACCGATCTGGACTCTACCTCCCAGGAGATTATAAGCATCCTTGACGAATACGTAAAACCCGCCGTGGCCAGCGATGGGGGGAATATCGTGTTTCAGTCCTATGACCCGGATAGCAAGGAGGTACATGTCATTCTGCAGGGGGCCTGCAGCGGATGCCCTTCATCTACATTCACCCTAAAGAACGGGATACAGACTATGCTCCAGAATATGATGGGCGAAAGAGTTGGGGAAGTAGTCGCAGTTAACGGCTGATAACCTGCATTCCGATTGTATTTTACCTCAAAAATCCTTATTTTTAGGTGAATAAAAATCAGAAACACTATGTCAGTTTTAAAAGTTATTGAAATCCTGGGAAATTCCGAAAAAGGATGGGAAGATGCAGCGGCCCAGGCCGTCGCTCATGCCTCGAAATCCGTTTCCCATATTCGTTCGGTCAATATCCAAAACCAGAGTGCTACAGTAAAAGATGGGAAAATTCACGAGTACCGTGTCAATGTCAAAATTTCCTTTGAAGTCAAATGATCTGAGACATTTTTGAAAAATTAAGCGCCCATTTCAGGCGCTTTTTTTTTAGTCCAGGGGGGACATCTATAAATCGAAGCAGCCCCATTTCCTTTTTTGAATTGCCCCGCCAGATGTAATTAAGTTTTCCAGGCAAGACAGGGTATAACCCGGTAAAAATATACAGACCAGACTAAGCCTGGCCGCAACAGCCCTAAACAGAAACGCTATGAGCTCAAAGGAACCCAATGCACTGATTCACGAAAGTAGCCCTTACCTCCTCCAGCACGCCTATAACCCGGTGCAATGGGAAGGCTGGCATGACCGGACCCTGGATAGCGCTCGAAAATCGGGAAAATTAGTGTTGATCAGTATCGGCTATGCTGCCTGCCACTGGTGCCATGTCATGGAACACGAGTGCTTTGAGGATCCGGAAGTAGCTGATATAATGAATGTCCATTTTGTTCCTATCAAAGTGGATCGGGAAGAACGGCCCGATGTGGATCAGATCTATATGGACGCCCTGCAGATCATGAGTGGCAGTGGGGGCTGGCCATTGAATATCGTAGCCTTGCCCGATGGAAGACCTTTTTGGGGAGCGACCTATGTCCCCAAAAAAGACTGGATTCGGGTGTTGATGCAATTGGCCAAACTCTATCGGGAGGACCCTGAAAAGGTAAGGGAATACGCCTCAGACCTGACTTCAGCCCTCGAACGGATCAATCAGGTCACCGGGGAGGGATCCGCGGACTCCGTTCCGAATCCCGAACAATTGGGCCAATGGGTACAATCCTGGAAAAAAGGTTTTGACCTTAGTTTCGGGGGAAAATTAGGAGCTCCGAAATTCATGACTCCTGCCTTGTACGAGTTTTTGATGCACTGGGGGTTTTATAGCAAAGACCCCGAGGTAGAAGATCATGTCCGGACTACCCTGGAAGGGATGGCTTACGGGGGCATTTACGATCAGGTTGGGGGTGGTTTTTCAAGATACTCGGTAGATCCCCGCTGGCATGTTCCGCATTTTGAGAAAATGCTCTACGACAATGGGCAGTTGTTAAGCCTTTACGCATCGGGTTATGCCCGTTTTGGCAACCCGGAATTCCGGCGAATCGTCACCCAGACAATCGCGTTTCTGCTTCGCGAATTGAGACATCCAAAGGGTGGTTTTTACGCTTCCCTGGATGCCGATAGCCTGACGGATAAAGGCGAACTGGAAGAAGGAGCCTATTATACCTGGACTGAAAACGAACTCCGCACCATCCTTGAGCAGGACTTCGATTGGGTAAAGGAGTACTATAACATAAATTCTTTTGGGCACTGGGAAAACGGGAAATATGTGTTGGTGCGCAAAGTATCGGATGAGGAATTTGCCGCAAAAATGGAGTGGCCCCCTGAGGTGTTGACTGAAAAAGTATCGGTAATTCAAAGGACACTGATGGATTTCCGGGAGAAAAAACCACGCCCCCGATTGGATGACAAGTTAATCACTTCCTGGAATGGTTTAACCCTTTCAGGCCTGTGTGATGCCTACAGGTATTGCGGGCTGCCCGAAGCCCTGGAGGAGGCACTGGAACTGGCCAGGTTTATCGATACAACCCTGAGTACGCCTGACGGGGGCCTGCTCCACTCGTATAAGTCCGGGGGAAATCCCGTAAACGGTTATCTGGAGGACTATGCCACCGTCATTCAGGGGTATATCAAATTATACTCCATCACCCGGGATTTTTCCTGGATGGAACGGGCCATGCACCTTACCCGCTACACTTTGAAATTCTTTTCAGCTCCCGACAAAGCCCTGCTGTATTTCAGCTCTAGCCAGGACAGGGCACTGATCCGAAGGACTGTTGAGGTCAATGACAGCGTGATTCCTTCCTCAAATTCCACGATGGCTAAAAACCTATTCCTGCTGGGTGCCTTCTTTGCCGAACCTTCCTTTACGGAAAGGGCAACTTCCATGATTGCCTCCCTTAGGGATAAATTGGAGCAATATCCCGGGCAATACAGCAACTGGATGCATCTGGCCCTTTGGCTGCAAGAACCTTTTTATGAGGTCGTCATCACCGGACCGGAAGCTTTCGAAACCCTGGACAAACTCCAAACACATTACCTGCCCCACACCCTGCTTGCAGCCTCTCAGAGCGAATCCCAGTATCCTTTGTTTCAGCACAGGCATCACGAGACGGATACGCGTATCTTCCTGTGTAGACAGGGTACCTGTTTACAACCGCTGACAACAATAGAAGAAGCCCTTGAAGTTCTTTAGGAAGGGTAATATTCGGAGTAATATCCTTACTTTTTTTGTTGAGTTTTTAGTAATTTCACCCCTTTAAGTAAGCCATATAAATATTGGAAATGGAAGAACTAAGCGGATATCAGGAATTTCTCTCTAAAGCGATGGAGTGGGTGTGGGAGTTTATGCCCAATTTAATTACTGCGGTGATTACCCTTATCGTCGGGCTCTGGGTTATTAAAATGATAAGCAAGCTTGTAAATAGATTCTTCCAAAAGGCCGACTACGACGAAACCCTGGAAACCTTTATCGAGAGCCTGATCAAGGCCATCCTGAAAATTCTCCTATTCGTATTGGTCGTTACCCAACTCGGGGTTCAGTCCTCTTCCCTGGTCGCCATTGTGGGTGCCGCGGGCCTGGCCATTGGCCTGGCCCTTCAGGGTTCTCTGGCCAACTTCGCCGGCGGGGTCCTGATACTGCTCTTTAAACCTTTTAAAGTCGGGGATTTTATTTCTGCCCAGGGCGTGGACGGCACCGTCAAGGAAATTTCAATATTCACCACAAAAGTCAACACCTTCGGGAATCAGGTCGCCATCATACCCAATGGTCAACTCTCCAACAATAATATTATCAACTACAATGCAGAATCCACGCGTCGGGATAAAATCGATGTGGGGATAGGTTACGGTTCGAATATCAAGAAAGCCAAGGAAGTCCTTTTAGAGATTTGCGCTGCGGACAAACGCATCCTAAAAAACCCCGCACCTGAAGTCTATGTGGGGGAGCTGGCAGACAGCTCGGTGAATCTCACGCTCCGGTTCTGGGCCGAAAATTCGGATTTCTGGGCAGCCCATTTTCATGTGATGGAAACTTTGAAGGAGCGGTTTGACGCTGAGGGCATTGAAATTCCATTTCCGCAAAGGGACATTCACACCAAAACCCCCGCTTAGGGATTATTTCTTGGGCTTTTTTTTCTGAAGGATAAAATCCTTGAGATAAAAGGGTTCAAAGTAGGCTACATCTTCAAACCTTTCTTTTTTAAAGCGGTCAGCGGCCAACAGCCCTATTTCCCGGGACCCCGGCAGCAGGGCTGTGTGAAAGTGGAAATTGGGATGTGTAAGGACTTCCCGACATTTCTCAGCCCCGTTTCCCAGAAGGTGCACGGGACCCTGAGAGGTCCATTTTGAAAAGGAATCCCCTGAGATTATTTCCGCACGTGTGGGTCCAATCTGCTTGTGTTCCGCATCAAAAACAGCCACATAAGCCTCCATCCGACGGGCATCCAGCATTGGAATTAGCACCCCTTCGGCCCCTTTAAACTGAAAAGCCATACTCTTTAAAGTCTCCACAGCAATCAGTGGAATACCCAAAGCAAAACAAAGCCCTTTGGCAGCGGCCACCCCAATACGCAGTCCGGTATAAGATCCCGGACCCTTACTGACCGCTACTGCTTCGAGGTCCGCCCAATGCAATCCGGCTTCGCGCATAGCCTCGTCCATAAAAACATGGAGCAATTCCCCATGGGTATAATCGGGGGAAGGATCCTCCTTGATGGCGAGCAATTCGCTTCCCTGGTATACGCTGACAGAACAATTGGTAGAAGCCGTTTCCAGGCTGATAATTCGCGCCATAGGCTACAAAGATAACGACCTGACCGCATTGAAGCTGGTCAGGTCGTGAAAAATTAAGTGCCAGAGGATATGGAATCCTAGTTTAAAGTCAGGGGCAGTCCGAAGTAAAACTCGACGAGTTTTATTCTGAATATGTAATCGTATTTTGTTCGAATAACCTCTGCAGCGGCATTGTCTACCCTGGCCTGTGCTACCCCAAAATCAAAAGCATTGAGCAAGCCAACCTCGTAACGCTCTTTGGCGTATTCGTAGGAAAGCCTCCGGGCCTCGAGGGTTTTAACAGCCGCCTCGTAGTTCTTCGCAGAATTCTTGACGTCCACGTAGGCCTGGTTGATATTAGTCTCCAATTCCAGTTTGTCTTGTTCGAATTGCAGTTCGGCCCGCTCCAGACTTATCTCCGATCTTTTTACAGAATTCCGCACATTAAGGCCGTTAAAAATGGGTACATTAATCCGTGCCCCATAAAATATACCATCATTGAGCCATAGCTGGTCACCAAAACTTACATCATCTCCCGTTAGGGGATCCCGAAATTCAGAGGAGTACCGTGTACTGTAGTTGAAAAAAGCTTCAAGTGTAGGCATATAGGCCCCTTTGGCAATTTTCACGTCCTTCTCAGCCAGGTCGACAAATGCCTCAGACGCCTTTATATCATTTCTGAAAGTCAGGGCCTTTTCATAAATCTCACGGGGGGAATTCATCAGCACATCCGATGGGGGAACATCGTACTCCTCGTCGGCTACATCAAAGTTTTCATAATCCGTAATCTGCAACAACTGGGCAAGCGAGATCCGGGACAGGAGGACCTGGTTTTCCCCATTGACGATCTGCTGCTCCTGAGAGGCTGCAGTTGCCTGGATTTCCAACAAATCCCCCTTGGGTAAAACGCCCTCCTCAACCTGTACCCTGGTACGTTCCAAATCCTGTTCAGTAGCTTTATACAATGCCCTCGAAACCTTTAGGGTTTCTTTATTGGAAATAATTTGCAAATAGGCAAGGGCCACATTGAGGCGAATATCATCTTTCAGATCGTCCAGGCGATACTGGTTGGCCAGTTTGTTCATGTCGGCCCTCCTGAGCGAATTGTAATTTCGCAACCCGTCAAAAAGGTTCACCGCTGCGGTGGTATTTCCTGTCGCCGTCTGTATCGTCGTATTGGTAGGCTGGTTGGTTGTAGGGTCAAAGGTAAGACCTGTGTTTCCCCCGGCCTGCAACTGGGCGTTAATATTAGGCAATAATCCACTAATTGCTTCTGATTTATCCAGTTCCGCATTTCTAAGGTCAAGTTCGGCCTGCTGGACGGTCAGGTTATTCTCAACAGCATAGATGACGCATTCCTCCAGGGTCCACTTTTTCACCTGGCCGGAAAGCATACCCAAACTGAGTAAGCAAAGTGCAGTGATGATTCGAAGTTTCATGATTCGTTTTTTGATAGTTACTATAATTGGTTATTCAGGATTGATGTCTCCTTTTTAGGCGTCTTCTGTTTCAGCTTCCTCTTCCTCTTCACCTTTCTTTATAGGTTCTGTCTTGTTCCAGATTTTAATCTCATCCTCCATCTCCAGGCCTGAAACAACCTCCACATTCACACCATCTGAAATTCCGATCTCAATTTCGCGCCTTTCAAATTGCTGATCGCCGGTTGCAATCTCCACATAGGGCTTGTCCGTTTCCCGGTCGAATTGTAATAGGGCTTCGGGGATGACCATGATATCCTCCTTTTTCTCCAGGGTCAGCGAAGCATTGGCACTATATCCGGCACGGATTAAAATGGAATCATTTACCGTCACATCTCCTTCGATTTTGAATTTTACGGCCCCTGATTCCTCAACGCCCTTGGGGGCGATAAACTTGAGCGTGGCGTCGAAGGTCTTATTATCAATAGCACCCAGGCTGATCTCCAGAGGCATTCCCACTTCGAGTTTCCCTACCTCACCTTCATCGACCTGTCCTTCAAAAATCATTTTCCCGAGGTCTGCAATGGTCGCAACGGTAGTACCGTCATTAAAGTTATTGGCGAGAATGACCTGATCTCCCACTTCTACAGGAATTTCCAGAATGGTCCCATAGACCGTGGCCAGAATATTGGTATTCGCGTTGGCAGCGCCACCGGCCGAACCTTTAAGAATAATCTGATAGTCCACCTTGGAGTTTTTCAACTCCTGTTCGGCCTGATCGTATTGCAACTGAAGGTCTACAAAGTTCTGATTGGAAATCACCCCCCGATCGTAGAGTTTTTTGTTCCGTTCGTACTCGATCTTAATCGTATTTAAGGCAAGTTCCGCATTGCGAACACGACCCCGCGCCTGGTTCAGGGCCTGCTCATTGGGAACGACGCGTATGGTGGCGATCAGATCTCCAATTTTTACATCGTCCCCTTCCTCTTTGAGGATTTTATCGATAATCCCGGTAATCTGAGGTTTGATTTCGATCTCTTCCTGGGGAATTACCTTTCCGGTAGCGACGGTTTTCCGCTCGATGGTAGAGGTAAAGGGCGTCGTGGTTTCATATGTAATGGCAGACTTGCTATTGGTCTTAATGAAATAGGTAGCTGCCCACAGGGCGCCGAGTACTAATATCCCTATTAATCCGTATTTAACAAACTTGTTCATTTCAGTAGTTGGTGTTAATAATTGTTTTCAATTCGGTTTTTTATTCTTCGCGTAAGGCGTCAATGGGTTTTATGCTTACAGCCCTTTGGGCCGGAATTAATCCGATCAGGGTTCCCAATACAACCATGATCAGAAGGGCTCCGATGACAAGGGGTATGGGAACCGTGGGATTGGTATACGGGAAATCCGTATTGTCCTTGGTCATATTATTGATCAGGTTCAGCACCCCTGCCCCCAAAATGATCCCGATTATCCCGGCTATCAAGGTCAGGAATACAGACTCGAGTATGATCAGGGACCTTACCTCTGCAGGTGTCGCCCCCAATGCCCTTCGGATCCCGAGTTCTTTGGTGCGCTCTTTTACGGAAATCAATAGGATGTTCCCAATACCGATCACTCCGGCCAGAATGGTCGCCAAACCCACGATCAGGGACAGGAAAGTAATGCCTTTGGCAAAACCGGTAATCCGGGCAAAAGCCTCTCCGAGGTTAAACGATCCAATGGCGCGCTCATCGTCCGGATGGATCTGATGGATGCGCTTCAGGGTCCGCTTGACATCTTTTTCCACTTGTACCACATCAGCATCATCGTAGGCGGCTATGGTAAAATACTGGGCATTGTCCGCCGTATTATATAATTTCCTGAAAGTCGCATAGGGCATGATGATATCCCCATCTGTACCAAAAGGGGTCGTCTGGCTGAATTTGGCCACACCGATGACCTTGAAATACACCCCGTCTACCCGGATATACTGCCCGATTGGGTCCTCATCCTTATCAAAGAGTTCCTGCTGGGTGCGTTCCCCGATGACCACCACCTTGCGCTGTTGGTCCATATCTTCTTCGTTGATAAAGCGTCCGTTGTCAAAAATTTTCTGAGTCGCCATCTTGGCGATTTCCGGAAAATAGCCGTAAATCGGGTAATTATTGGACTTCAGGTTGTTGACCACCTGAGCGCCTTCCCCTCCGAAAACGCCCTTCGTATTCACAGGGGCGATATATTGAATATCCGGCACATTATTCCTGAGCGTCTCCGCATCGCCCACCTTAAGGTTGATGCTTCTTCCGATTTTGTATCCGGCATAGGGAATACTCGTACGCTGGGACCAGGCGAACAAACTGTTTTTGGCTACAGTCTCAAAATTCCGTTCGAAACCATTGTCGAGACCTTTAGATGCCCCGGCCAGAGCGATATAGATAAAAATCCCCCACAACACCCCTATCACGGTAATGATCGTGCGGGTCTTATTCTTTCCGATAGAACCGAAAATCTCCTGCCAGGTATTTTTATCAAATAAAAATTTCATTATTCGTTCCTTAGGGCCACGATGGGCTTAATTCTAGCTGCCCGGCGCGCAGGGATATAACCGGCGAGTGCACCGAAAAAAATGAGGATGATGGTTGCGAAAATAGCCACCCCCGTACTGATGTAGGGGCTGGTTATAAAATAATCTTCTTTCAGACGATCTCCGATCCACTTCAGGACCCCGATCCCAATGAGCATACCGACAAAGCCGGATACCGTAGTAATAAAAACAGACTCGAGCAAAATACTTCCGATAACGCGTTTAGGAGTGGCCCCTATAGCTTTTCGGATACCGATCTCTTTGGTGCGTTCCTTAACCACATATACCATTATATTGCTGATCCCGATAATCCCGGCGATGATGGTCCCAAAGGCCACTATGGAAACGATCATCTGCAGGACCCCTGCAAAGTCCTGGTTTTGTTTTAAGTTATCCGCCACATTGCGAATAAAAAATCCGTTCTGATCATCCGGACTAATGAATTTCTTATCCTTAAAAAAGAGTCTTAGGTTCTTTTCGAAAGCCATAGCTCCGGTATAGCCCAGTTCCGGCTTAAACTGTACCACTATCTGACCGATCTCATCGGTATTCTTCTCAATCAGTTGACGTGTCGTGTAGGGAATATAGATCTGGCGTTCCTCGTTATCGCCTCCGTCATCCTGGAACACCCCCACGACCTTAAAAACACTTCCTCCGATATCGATATACTTGCCTATGGCGTTGCGCCCGTTAAAGAGGTCGACTTCAACCAATCGTCCGATCACTGCATTTCGGGTCCTTTCATCAACATCCTTCTGGTTAATATACCGCCCCTGCATGATGATGGTTTTCTCTGCAAACTGTTGCCCCCAGTCGACCCCAATAGTTGTATAATCGTTGGATTCTTCTTTATAGGTTGTAGTGGCTGTTCTGAAAATCCTCGGAGAGATGTGCTCCACAAACATCGGGAAGGTTTCCTCGATATCGGTCAGGTCTGAATTGTCGAATTCAATATTCCGATTCGACTTATAGCCCTTGTAAGGAATAGAGGTGCGTCCCGGAAAAATATAGATCACATTGGTGGCATCATCTCCGAAAAATTCATTAAAGGTGTTGACCAGACCATTGCCCATCCCGAACAGTGTGATAAAAATCAGGATGCCCAACGCCACGGTAAACCCCGATAAGAAGGTACGCAGCTTATTCTTGCGCAGTGTGATGAATATTTCCCTCCAGGTATCCCTACTGAACATATTGCGAAGCTCTTACCTGCTCAATTTTCTTGTCTTCTACAATAACCCCATCTTTCAGGTGGACGATACGCTTGCACATGTGCGCGATATCGTCCTCATGGGTCACGACCAGAATCGTATTCCCCTGATCGTTGATTTTCTGGATCAGATCCATCACCTCGTAGGAGGTTTTACTGTCAAGGGCCCCGGTGAGCTCATCCGCCAAAAGGACTTTGGGTTCCGCAACCATAGCCCGGGCCACAGCCACCCGCTGTTTTTGTCCCCCGGAGAGTTCGCTGGGTAAATGGTGTGACCATTCTTTAAGCCCTACCTGCTCCAGGTATTTAAGTGATTTCTCCTCTCTTTGCTTGCGGCCAACCCCCTGATAATAAAGTGGAAGGGCCACATTCTCAAGAGCTGTTTTGTAATTGATCAGGTTAAAAGACTGAAAAATGAATCCCAGGAATTTATTCCTGTAATTGGCCGCCTTGGTCTCGTTGAGGTTTTTAATCGGCAGGCCGTCCAGAATGTACTCCCCTGAATCTGCTACATCCAGCATCCCCAGAATATTGAGCAAGGTAGACTTTCCAGAGCCTGAAGACCCCATAATAGCGACGAGCTCCCCGGCTTCGACTTTAAAGTCAATTCCCTTTAAGACATGCAGGGAATTACTGCCCATTTGATAGGACTTGTGAAGATCTTTAATTTCAATCATGGTTAGTTAGCACTTTAAGCGGCTGTGGTGATTAGACCGCGAAGTTGTTAAAATGTTACAAGGGATGAACCAAATTTTTTGTTAAAACAAAAGCTATGCTCCTGATTCTTCTGGTGCAAGCGCGTTCCAAACCTTAATGGCATCCGCTTCACCCAGGCCGGATTTCACTTCCACATAAATCCCATCGCTCACTCCGAGCTCGAGATCTCTGCGCTCAAATTTCTGGTCGGAGACCATGACCTCCACAAAGGGTTTTTTGGTTACCTCATCGAATTGGACCAGGGCTTCCTTAATAGCGATCACACTGTCCGCCCGATCCAGGATAATCGAGGCGTTGGCACTGAGGCCTGCACGTATAAAAACGTTGTCCTGTTTGGTAAGGGTCCCTTTAATCTCAAACTGGATGGCCCCATTTTCAGCCTTTCCCTTTGGCGCAATATAATCCAGTACTGCAGGAAACACTTTGTCCTCCAAAGCGCCTACCGTGATTTCCAGGGGCAGGTCCTCTGTTATTTTGCCCACTTCAGATTCGTCTACCTTACCTTCGAAAATCATTTTGTCCACATCGGCAATCGCGGCAATAGTGGTTCCCTCGTTGAAATTATTGGCTTCAATGACCTGGTTACCGACTTCAACCGGTACTTCCAGGACCATACCGCTGACCGTAGCCCTGATTAGGGTATTAGCCGCACTGCTCAGTCCGCTTGTCGTCCCGGTAAGCACAATGTCGTAACGTTTGTTGGCTGCAGACAGTCCCTGTTTGGCCTGGTCGTAGGACACCTGTGCACGGTCCATATCTGCCTGGGAAATAACCCCCCGGTCAAAAAGCTGTTTCTGGCGCTGGTAATTTCGCTGCTGATCCGCCAGCGTTATTTTGGCATCCTCAATAGCATTTTTGGAATCATTCAGCGCATTGAGGTTGGGGACAACCTTTATTTTAGCAATCAGGTCTCCGGATTTTACCGAATCCCCGCCTTCCACGTAAATCTCCTCAATTACCCCGGAAATATTGGGCTTTATAAGCACCTCTTCCAACGGCAGGATACTCCCGGTTGCCACAGTCTTCTTCACGATGTTTTGGCGCGAAGGCGTTTCGGTCTCATACACTACCGGGTCCTCGGCATTTTTCTGATAGAGGTAGTACATCGCTCCTGAGAACGTTACCAGGATAAGTATCAGGATAATTAGGGTAACAGATTTTTTCATTTTAGTCAGTCTTTAGTATACAATTGTCGGTCTTTAATGATTTTCTATTCGGTCCTCAGGGCATCTATGGGCTTTACCCGGATTGCACTCTGGGCGGGGATGAATCCCGCAAACAAACCTGAAATAATGAGAATGGCCAGGGCCACCACGATGACCCCAAGGTTGACGCTGGGGTTGGCAAACATGTCCACAGGTCCACTCATATCCAAAATCGCATTGATCCCATAAATAAACAGCGCTCCTACACTAATACCTGCCATTCCTGAAATAAGAGTCAGAAAAATGGATTCCAACAGAATCTGCTTTCGGATACTCCAGGGATCCTCTCCAAGCGCCCTTCTAATGCCAATTTCCTTGGTCCGTTCTTTTACTACGATCAGCATGATGTTACTCACCCCGATAATCCCGGACAACAAAACCAGGATACCGACAAAGTAGGCTATAAATCGCATGGCCCCGAATAAACTCTCAACTCGGTTGAATTGTTCAAAGAGATCGAAATACCCGATAGCGCGCTGGTCCTCCGGGTGTACCCGGTGTTGAGCCTTTAAAAAACTGACAATATCCTCTTTCAGGGAGGAAATTGAAGTCTCGTCCTGGGCGGTGATTGCCATCCAACCCACATTATCTGCCCGGTTAAAGGCCTGGGAAAATGCCGTAAAGGGAACGAATATTTGCTTTTGGCCCTCTTCCCCATTGCCATCGTTTGAGCTTTTCCTATAAGTGCCCACAACGACGAAATTGACTCCCTGAATTTTGATATAGGTCCCAAGGATCTCTTCCCCGGCTTCATATAGCTCCCGTACGACACCCTGGCCTATAATTGCCACCTTCCGCCTCTGCTCAATATCGTTGTGGTTGATAAATCTTCCCCGGGTAATAAGCATAGGCTCCTGTTCGATAAACTCAGGGTAATCCCCGTACACATTGTAAGCCCCGGCCTGTATCCCCCGTACAACATTGTTGGTGCCCTGAAATCCTCCCAGTTGATTCCGGGGAGAGATAAAACGCAGTTGCGGGAAATTCTCGCGCAAAAGGCTGACATCCCTGATTTTAAAATTGAAATCCCGATCCTTGGGCAGTCCATCGTAGGCCCTTGTGGTACTCCGGGTCCAGATAAACATGGTATTGGTGGCGATATTGTCAAAATCCGAGCGAATCCCGTTCTCCAATCCCTTCCCCGCAGCTAACAGGATGATGAGAATAAGGATCCCCCAAAAAACGCCGAAAGCCGTCAGTATGGTGCGAAACCAGTTTTTGGTCAGCACCTCCAGTATTTCCTTCCAACGATCTCTGCTAAACATGATTTAAGACTTCAATTTGGGTCTCCTGGTTTTTATTCATCTCTCAAAGCGGTAATCACTTGTACATTGGCCGCTCTCCAGGCCGGGAAGAATCCCGCTATGGTACCCGCCAGGACGAGTACAAAAACCGTGGTCAGGGCTACATTTAGGTCTACTGATGGATTCATGATATAGTCGACCTCTACATGGGGCCCGATTATTTCCAGAAGGGACATACTAAGGATCAAACCGAGAAATCCTGAAAATGCAGTGATAAATACCGCCTCGTGAAGGATCATTCCAATAATGGACCAGGGTTTGGCTCCCAGTGCTTTGCGAATACCGATTTCCCGGGTGCGTTCCTTCACCACGATAAGCATAATATTGCTTACCCCCACAACCCCGGCGATGATGGTACAGATTCCAACAAACCAGAAAAACAATTTGATATTCCCGGTTAAGGAGTAATAGCGTTTCGCCTCTTCCAGGGCACTCCAGACTTCCAGGGCGCTGTCATCCTCAGGATGCACTGTATGCACCTGCCCGAGGTACTCTTTGAGCTCCTCCTTAAAGACCACTGCTTCTGCCACAGCCTGATCAAAAGTCTCAGCCATGGGCAGGGTATAGGACATATTGCTAATCCGGTCTCCTCCATTAAATACCCTCTGCGCAGTGGTCAGGGGGATATACAGCGTTTCTTCTTCCCGTTCCCTTTGCTCTTTGAAGACCCCTACAATCTTAAAAGGAATCCCGGATATATCTACAGACTCCCCAATAGGCGAATCCAAATGCCCGAATACATCCTTTTTGATTTTGTTCCCGATCACGATAACCTTAGAAGTATTGACAAGGTCACTGTAATTGATAAACCGGCCTTCGGAAACCCTGGAGTTCTCGATAAACTGGAAATCCTCATGTACCCCGCGAACCCCGTAAACCAGCGCCTCATTCCCATAGGTTATATTCACATCCCGAACAAAAATCCGGGCGGAATTGTATTCGATCCTGGAAGTATTCTGGTCGGTCCAGTTGCTGTAATCCTCGTTTCTCAGTTGAATTCTGCGCCCGGGGTTCAGGCCTTTAAACTCTTTTGAAGTGATTCCGGGCCAGACCCAGACGGAGGTGGAGGCGTCCTGTTCGAATTCATTCGCGATCCCATTGCGCATGCCCTGACCAAACCCCAAAAGAATGACAAGTATAAAAATCCCCGATGCTACGGAGAGTCCGGTAAGAAAAGTGCGCAGTTTGTTTTTCCGAATAGTTTCGAAGATCTCCTGCCATCTCTCGAGATCAAACATGATGGGTTAGTGTTTTGATTGATGATGAATCGTCAGTTCTGCTTTATAAGAGACTGACTGGGGGCGGAATTGTTACAATTTACAGTCCTAAAAATTGTTAATTTTCAGGATTTCATCTTGCGGTAAACAATAAAAATAAGTGCGCCAACCATGATATAAGGTATGGCCATCAGGTAGACAATCCCGTTATTGATGCCTTCAGCCACGGCGTTATCCCCGTTGCTTTCCAAAACGGCCCGGCACATGGCGCACTGTCCAAGTACGGGCTTTATCCCCATCAAGAGGAACGCGGTTATAAAAAGGAGATATTGAATTTTTTTTCGCAACATCAATAAGGGTAATAAGGTGAAATCATCAGGTAAACTACAACTCCGGAAACCGCCACATAAAGCCATACAGGAAAAGTAATTCGCGCTATTTTCCGATGTCCCTCAAAATCTTTGAGATAGGCCCTGGCATAAGTTCTCAGTACCAGGGGGATAACCACTATGGATAAAAAAATGTGACTGATAAGGATAAAGAAATAAACATACCGGAGCACCCCGGTCCCCCCATAGGAAGTAGAATCAGATGTCATATGGTAGGCCACGTACATAATGAGAAACAAGAGGGAAAGAGCAATACAGGTAGTCATCAACTTTTGATGCAATCCCCGGTTCCCATTTTTAATGGCCCAAAGGGCTGAGATAAGGAGGATAGCGGTAAGGCCGTTGATCCCCGCATAAATCGGCGGCAAAAATCCAAGAGGTTCGACGCCCGGGAGTCGTACCCCAAAGAGAATGACGACCACTAAAGGCACCGCTATGGACACCACAGTAATCCATCTGCCAATCTGTTTCTCCTTCTGTGCGGGAACCCTATCTGTCATTTTCCTCCAGTAATTTTCGAATGTCCTCTTTAAGCAGGCTGATCTGTTCCGTCTCACCGGCATCATTGGCACCCCGGTCCTCCGGGATAGAGCCCCTGTAATACACGATCGGGTTTCCATAGGCATCTTCCCTGGACCTTATATACCCTTCCCGGTCGATAAGGGCAAAGAGTCCGGAATGCTCAAAGCCCCCCGGTACCTCTGGCATTTGTTGGGCATAAATGTTGAATCCGGAATTGGCGAGTTCATAAATCACATCCGCATCCCCGGTCAACAGGTGCCAGTCCATATCGGTAATTCCGTATTTCTCCGCATACGCCTTGAGTACACCGGGGGTATCATAGACCGGATTTATGGTAAAGGACGCCACCCCGAAATCTTCAAATTCCCTGAACTCCTCCTGTAACTGAACGAGGTTTTTATTCATCACCGGGCAAATGGTCGGGCAGGTGGTGAAGAAGAATTCAGCGATATAGACCTTTCCGAGATAATCCTGGTCAGTGATGAGCAGGCTGTCCTGATTCAGCAATGCGAAAGCGGGCACTTTTCGTTTTTCGCCCCCCAGTTCAATATAAGCCAGCGGTTTGTTTTCCGGGTCTCTGCTGATTCTGTCATGCTCGACTACGGCCCCTTTCTGAAGGCGCTCGACGATTTTAGGCACAAAAATAATCCCGAAGATCAGGATGATCAGGCCGACCCAGATATAACTATACTTTTTTGCCAAATTGAAGTTTTTCTTTGTTCTCAACTGCCCAGGGGATTCCTGAATCCTATTTTCGTTCCGCCTGATTCTTTTTCAGGGCAAGGCGGTATTCGGCCAGGATGATCTTTACATCATCCTTCATCTTATTGTTCAGGTCCGCCACCGAGCTGGTGTTAAACCCGTATTTCGTTCCTATATCATCATCGTTTTTTCTTCCCCGGAGTTTGCGCTCCTTATCCACTATAAACACATAGGGGGTAGCTCCCGAGGCATCCAGTTGCAGATCTGTCTGCAAGCTCTTAAAGAATCCCTCAATCTCTCCCGGGGTGCCGTAAACAAATTCCCATTGGTCTATATCGACCAGGGCACCGAGTTCCTTTTTGAGATCCGCCACGAATTCCTCCTGCCCTTCAGGGAGTACCATAACCACCTGAAAATCCGTGAATTCATAAAATGGTTTGTAAATTTTTTGATTCAGGTTAAAGGCGTTCCCCTTTCCCGACGGGTTATCCCTTCCCGGAAAGCCCAGGATGGTGATTTTTCCATCCAATCTGGCATCGCCCCGAAAAACATCCAGTTCCCCCACCTGCTCGGTGAGTACGGGGAGCCTCCCAAAGTTCGTCACTCCTGAGGCAAAAAACATGTAGACCACCAGGGGAAGGACAAAAAGCACTACCAGGACAACGGTTTTCTTCATGACTTTGACCTTACAAAAATAAAAAAGACGGTTGTGAAACCGTCTTTAAAGAGTGTTAATTCGGATTAGAAATCCCATTTGACAAACCCGTCCTTAAAGACATTGTAAATATAGTCTGCCTCAAAGAGTAAAATAAAAATCAGGTAGGCCACAAGAAAGATCGGTGTCCACACTATAGCCCGTTGAAGGGCGCTTTTTTCATCCCTCAAATGCATAAAATCCCAGGCGATGTAGTAAGCCTTTACCAGTGTTAGAATGATAAAAATCCAATTGAGCAATTTCATCCCCAGCAGATAATTCCCCGTAAGGACGGCTGGTTTGGTAATCCCCAAGGCAACCTCAACGGCTGTCACCAGGGTGAGGAAAATAAGAACACCCCAGATCTTACTGGTGTTGGAGCGAAATTTAACCAGTCCCCTGAAAATCTCTAATTTATGTTCGTGCGCCATGCGTGTCTCTTTATAAAATTAAACCAGATAGAAGAAGGTAAATACAAATACCCATACAAGATCTACAAAGTGCCAGTAGAGCCCCACTTTCTCAACCATTTCATAATGGCCCCGACGCTCATAAGTGCCGAGTATTACATTGAAGAAGATAATGACATTGATCACAACTCCCGAAAAGACGTGGAAACCGTGAAAACCAGTGATGAAAAAGAAGAAATCGGCAAAAAGGCGACTTCCGTATTCATTTCGGACCAGGTTGGCCCCTTCTACCACGTATTTGGCATCTTTGATGCGCTCCAGGGTTTCAGGACGACTGAGCAGTGTTTTTTCACCTGCTTCGTTAATCTGTTCAGTGCGTATTAGGATATTCGGGTTAGACCGAAGCCCTTCTGCCACCTCATTAACCGTGTAGGTAGGAAGCGCAGATTCGCTGGTGAACCACAACCCTTTCTCCGACTCATGCCGGACGCGTTCTCCCGGCATCATCTCTACAAAATCCGCCAGGGCGGCACGCTCTCCGGTTTCCGCATTTACAAACTGAAGAATTCGGCCTCCATTGGTCTCGACTGCCCCGTAGTCTCCCCGGATAAAAGTCGCCCACTCCCAGGCCTGTGAGCCCACAAAGATCGCTCCGCCAATAATGGTCAGGAACATATAAATGATCACTTTGTTCTTCATCATGCGGTGCCCGGCGTCCACAGCCAGTACCATCGTCACGGAAGACATGATCAATACAAAAGTCATAAAGGCCACATAGTACATCGGGTAAT
>Ga0272441_10005741_pt1 | contig 21305 bp, 22 predicted proteins | sample SSMProp6N_FD_193582 | JGI IMG/M metagenome (GOLD analysis project Ga0272441, IMG submission 193582) | Marine sediment archaeal communities from Little Sippewissett salt marsh, Falmouth, MA, United States - SSM-Prop-6N | ecosystem: Environmental > Aquatic > Marine > Wetlands > Sediment ...
GCAGTTTCTCATCGATCTGTCGCCCCTCCCCGAAGATCAGGACGCCGAGCTCATCGGAAAATTCAACGATATGGCCGGCGCCATCCTCGTGGGAAACGGGTTGTGCGGAGCGATTCAGGGCGTCGCCGGGGGGACGATATTTTGGCTCTTTGGTCTTCAGTCCGCTTTTTTGTGGGGCGTGATCATGTCCCTGCTGGCGTTTCTGCCGATTATTGGCATCGGGGCGGTGTTTATTCCCACAGTGATTTTTCTCTTTTTAAAAGGGCGTATCGGTGCCAGCCTGTTTTTCCTGATCTTTTACCTGCTGCTGTCAGGCGGCGTCGAATATCTGCTAAAGCCCAGGATGGTGGGCAAGCGGGTACAGATGCATACCCTGGTGGTGTTTTTGTCCATCATCGGCGGTCTTAAGATCTTCGGCATTCTCGGGATCATCTATGGCCCGTTGATTGCCACCGCCTTTCTGACGTTGACCAATATTTACCACACCAGTTACCAGACATTTGTTGAATACTCCCAAACCAAACCAGACCGGCCGTAACGGTGAGCCAGAAGTTCACCCGTTGCCGAGATGGCCAGAGCAAGGATAATTCACGATCATGAGCGAAAACACAACCGAAGTTCTGCAAAGCCCCGAGATCAGCATCGAAGCGGAGATGAAGAAATCCTATCTCGATTACGCCATGAGTGTGATCATCGGCCGGGCGCTTCCCGATGTACGTGACGGTCTCAAACCCGTTCACCGCCGTGTGCTTTACGCCATGCGGGAATTGAAAAACGACTATAACAAGCCCTACAAGAAGTCGGCCCGCATCGTGGGTGATGTGATCGGTAAATATCATCCCCATGGCGACAGCGCCGTCTACGATACCATCGTACGATTGGCCCAGGATTTCTCCATGCGCTACCCGTTGGTGGACGGCCAGGGCAACTTCGGTTCCATCGACGGTGACCCGGCGGCGGCCATGCGATATACGGAAATTCGTATGACACGGCTGGCCCAGGAGATGCTCGAGGACCTGGAAAAAGAGACCGTCGACGTGGTCCCCAACTATGATGAGTCCCTCACAGAACCGTCGGTGCTGCCGGCCAAATTCCCAGCCCTTCTGGTCAACGGATCGTCCGGGATTGCCGTGGGCATGGCCACCAACATCCCCCCCCACAACTTTTCCGAGGTGATCGAAGGCATCAAGGCGCTGATCGACGATCCGGGGATTACCTGCGAGCAACTCATGGCTCATGTTCCCGGTCCGGATTTTCCCACCGCAGGCATCATTCACGGCACTCAGGGAATCCGGGACGCCTATGAGACGGGTCGGGGAATTGTCCGTACGCGTGCACGGGTGACGGTGGAAGAGGACAAGCAAACCGGGCAGGAAACCATCGCGGTCACCGAGATCCCCTACCAGGTGAACAAGGCGCGGCTGATCGAAAAGATTGCCGAGTTGATGAAGCACAAGGTGATCGAAGGCTTGCGCTATGTGCGCGACGAGTCCGACCGACGGGGCATGCGTATTGCCATGGGGGTCAAAAAAGACTACATGGCCGGCATCATCATCAACCAGTTGTACAAGCACACCCAGATGGCGAGCAGCTTCGGAATTATCCTGCTGGCGGTGGTCAACAACCGACCCCAGGTCCTCAACCTGAAGCAGATTCTGGAGTATTTCGTGCTTCATCGCAAGGAGATCGTCATCCGGCGCACCCGCTTCGACCTGAACAAGGCCGAAGCCAGAGCCCATATTCTGGAAGGGTTGAAGGTGGCACTGGACAACCTGGATGCCGTGGTCAAGTTGATCCGCGAATCCAAGACGCCTGTGGAAGCCAAGGAACGGCTCATGGCCACTTTCGGCCTCTCCGTTATCCAGGCCCAAGCCATCTTGGATATGCGCCTGCAGCGGCTTACCGGCCTGGAAAGGGACAAGATCGTTGAGGAGTACGATGCCGTGCTCAAGGACATCGCGCGGTTCAAGGAAATTCTGGGCAGCGAACAACTGGTGCTGGGCATCATCAAAAACGAGCTGGACATCCTCAAGGGAGAATTCGGTGATGTGCGCCGGACCGAAATTCTGAAATATACCCGGGAACTGACCATCGAGGACATGATTGCCGAAGAGGACATGGTCGTGACCATCACCAACACCGGCTACATCAAACGCAACCCCATCACCTTGTATCAAAGCCAGCGGCGTGGCGGCAAAGGCAAGACCGCCATGGGCACCAAGGAAGAGGATTTCGTCTCCCACCTGTTCGTGGCCTCCACCCATCACTATTTCCTCTTTTTTACCAACTTGGGCAAGGTCTACTGGTGCAAAGTCTACGACATCCCTCAGGCCGGCCGCCAGAGCCGGGGCAAGGCCATTGTCAACCTGCTGGATTTTACCGACGGCGAATGGATGACCGCCGTGCTGGCCGTTCCCGGATTTGAGCCGGGTCTGCACGTGCTCATGGCCACCCGCAACGGGACGGTGAAAAAGACGGATCTCATGGCCTTCAGCCGTCCACGTATCGGCGGGATTATCGCCCTGGGCCTGGCAGAGGGGGATGAACTGATTGCGGTGAAGCTCTCCGACGGCACCCAGAATGTGTTTCTGGGGTCCGCCATGGGCAAATCCATCCGCTTCCATGAATCGGATGTCCGTCCGACCGGCAGGACCGCCCGTGGGGTGCGGGGGATGCGACTGAGCAAGGAAGATCGCGTGGTGGGCATGGAAGTGCTTCAACACGGTCAGACGCTGTTTACCGTGACCGAAAACGGCTACGGCAAACGGACCTCCATCGACGAATACCCGATTCACCGGCGTGGTGGCAAAGGTGTCATCTCAATCAAGACCAGCGAGCGCAACGGTCAGGTGGTGAACATCATCCTGGTTCAGGATGAAGACGACCTGATGCTGGTGACCGATACGGGCAAGCTGATCCGCAGCCCCGTTTCCGGCACCTCGGTAATCAGTCGCAACACCCAGGGCGTGCGGCTGATGGACATGGAACCCGGTGAGCGGGTGGTCAGTGCCGCCGGGTTGGCTGAAACAGAAGATGAAAGCGACGAATCGGCGGATGGCGAAGCAGCGTCAAGCGAACCGCCGGAGGAATAGAGACGATGAAAACCATTGTGGATGTCGAGACCACGACAATTGGTGTCGTCGGCGCCGGCAGTTGGGGTACCGCTTTGGCCAACCTGCTGGCCGTCAAGGGCTTCGCCGTCGACCACTGGGTATATGAAGCCGAGGTGAAGGCGCAGATCTTGGAGAAGCGTGAGAACCAGCGATTTCTGCCCGGCGTTACCCTGTCCGACAATCTTCATCCCTCCGGGGATCTGGAATCGGTCGTGGCCGGAAAGGATCTGGTGCTGGTGGTGACCCCCTCGCATGTCACCCGCCGGACGGTCGAGCGCTGCGGCCATGCCATCGGGCCGGACACCGTCGTGGTCAGCGCGTCCAAGGGGATCGAAAACCAGACGCATCTGACCATGTCCGGCGTGCTGGCTGAAGTCATCCCGGGATTGTCGGCAGACCGGCTGGCCGTGCTCACGGGCCCCAGCTTTGCCAAGGAGGTCGCCCGCCAGATGGCCACGGTGGTGACCGTGGCGTCCAGTGACACGAAATCGGCGGAAGTTGTCCAGCAGGTGTTTGTGACACCCTATTTCCGGGTATACACCATCGATGATGTGATAGGCGCCGAACTGGGGGCTGCCGTGAAAAATGTCATCGCCATCGCTGCCGGTGTGATCGACGGGCTGGGGTTGGGACTCAATACCCGTGCCGCCCTGATCACGCGCGGGTTGGTTGAGATCCGCCGGCTGGGCCTGGCCATGGGGGCTCAGCCGAGAACCTTCACCGGCCTGGCCGGTGTCGGGGATTTGATCCTTACCTGCACCGGGGACCTGAGCCGCAACCACACCATCGGCAAACAGATCGGCGAGGGAAAAAAGCTCAAGGATCTGCTGGCTGGGATGCACATGGTGGCCGAGGGGGTGAAAACGGCTCGTTCGGTATACAACCTGTCCCGCGAACGGGATGTCGAAATGCCCATTTCCCACGCCGTGTATCATGTGCTTTACGATGATATGGACCCGAAGACCGCCCTTTATCAGTTGATGACACGGGATCTGAAACAGGAGTTGGACGAAACCTGAGTAGCAAAGGAAGCAAACGGGTGACGGAGAATCATAAAAAAACGTCGCACAAGGGAGAGGGACACCGCAAGCGGCTGCGTGACCGTTTTCTCAAGTCCGGGCTCGACGGTTTTGCCGATTATGAGGTCATCGAACTGCTGCTCACATTGGGCACGCCCCGCAAGGATTGCAAGGATGCGGCCAAAGCGGCGCTAAGCCGATTTAAATCCCTTCAGGGCGTCCTCGGTGCGGCGCCGGCAGACCTCTGCCAGGTTCCCGGCATCGGACCGATCAATCTGTTGGGGCTGAAGCTGGTCCCGGCTGTTTCCAGGCGATACCTTCAACAGCGGCTTGAGGGGAAAGAGACCCTGAGCAACTCGCGGGAACTTTTCGATTATCTCAATCACACCATTCGTGATAAAAAAAGAGAGTGTTTTGTGGCCGTCTACCTGGATGCAAAAAACCGGGTGATCGCCGCTGAAACCCTTTTCACCGGGACGATTACTGCCAGCGCCGTCTATCCCCGTGAGGTGGTGGTCGCCGCGCTGGCCCATCGGGCAGCCGCCGTGATTTTCGCTCACAACCATCCATCCGGGGACCCGGCACCATCGGCCGATGATATGGCCATCACCCGGCGGTTGGCTCAGGCCTGCGGAGTCATGGGCATCACCGTTCATGAACATCTGATCATCGGCACGGAAGGCTACTTCAGCTTTGCCGATCATGGCCACATGGCCAGAATCAACGCCGCCGTCGACTCCCGGTAGCGCATCCGACGAGCCGTGCACCGGAATGATGAGACCGCAAAGTGAGAACCAAACGATGACCGTGAATCAGAAAAAATTTCCTCCCTGTTTCGCAGACCTGGAAAGCGTCTTTCCCATGGGGGCCGAAGGGTTGAGAGAAACGCCTGAATCCTGCATGCCTTGTTGCTACAAGACCGAATGCCTGAGAAAAGCCATGGCGAACAAGGGTGGCATCGCCGTCCGCCAGGAGATGGTGGATCGGGCCTACGAATCCGGCAGGGTGGGTTTTTTTGAGCGTTGGTCCCGGAAAAAGGCCTTGAGCGCACAAAAACAAAAGAAAGATAAATCACAATAGCCAAAAAACGGATCGAAGGTTCTTCACCAAAGGAGAAACCCATGAACAAGCTTAGCGTTTCCGATCTTGACGTCAAAGGCCGCCGCGTGCTCATGCGGGTGGATTTTAACGTTCCGCTGGAAAAGGGGCAGGTTGCCAACGACAAGCGATTGCGGGCGGCCCTGCCCACCATCCGTGATATCCTGGAACGCGGCGGCCGCTTGGTTCTCATGTCCCATCTGGGGCGGCCCAAGGGAAAGCGGCTGCCCGAACTTTCCTTAAAACCCTGCGCACACGCACTGGCAAAGCTGCTGGGACAACCGGTGGCATTTGTCGACGACTGCATCGGACCCCTTGCCGAAGCCGCCGTTCAGGCGCTTTTGGACGGTGAAGTGTTGCTGCTTGAAAATTTACGCTTTCACAAGGCCGAGACGGACAACGACGAGACGTTCGCCCGGAGCCTGGCCAGGTTGGCAGACGTGTATGTCAACGACGCCTTCGGCACCGCCCATCGGGCGCACGCCTCTACCGAAGGCGTGACCCGTTTCATGGATCGTTGTGCCATGGGATTTCTCATCGAGAAGGAGATTGCGTACCTGGGTGAGGCCCTGGATGTGCCCAAGCGCCCCTTCGTGGCCATTCTGGGTGGTGCGAAGATTTCGGGAAAGATCGACGTCATCGACAGCTTGCTGCCCAAGGTGGACCGGCTGATCATCGGCGGCGGCATGGCCTATACCTTTTTCAAGGCCAATGGATTGGAGATCGGCAACTCACTGGTTGAGCCGGACAGAATCGACCTTGCCTGGTCCTTGCTGGAAAAAGGTGGGGAAAAACTGGTTCTGCCGGTGGACTGCATGTGCACTGACCGTTTTGACTTTGACACCAGAACCGTCGGCGAACTGTCTCCCATAGCCGTTGGCAGCATTCCTGCGGACGGATTCGGCCTTGATATCGGGCCGGCTTCCGTGTCGCGGTTCGCAGGCATTCTGGCGGATGCCCGGACCATCGTGTGGAACGGACCCATGGGGGTATTTGAAATCGATGCCACGGCCGTCGGCACCTATGCCGTGGCCCGGGCCATGGCCTCGGCTACGGACAAGGGCGCCATTACCGTGATCGGCGGTGGTGATTCGGCAGCGGCCGTGGAAAAGGCGGGGCTGGCCGACCGAATGACCCATATATCAACCGGCGGCGGTGCGTCTCTGGAGTTTCTGGAGGGCAAAGTCCTTCCCGGCGTGGCCGCATTGACGGATCGCTGACGCCGACCATTTTCCTCTTCACATTCATTCACCGGGTGGGACGTTGAAAACAGGGAAAGCAAAGAAATGGTGCTGGATCGCCTGTTTTCTGCTGGGTTTTCTGCTGCCGGTGTTGGTGTTCCGCCATGAAATCGCCACCGGCTTGATGTCTGCCTACCGGTGGATCTCGAACCGTGATCAAGTTGAGCAGTTTGTCGCCGCCTTTGGTCGCGGGGCGCCACTGGCCTTCATGTCGCTTCAGGTCCTTCAGGTGGTTCTGGCACCGGTTCCGGGTGAGGCCACCGGATTTATCGGCGGGTACATCTTCGGTACCGCCAGGGGCTTCATATACTCCAGCCTGGCGTTGGCCGCGGGCTCCTGGATTAACTTTGCTATCGGCCGATTCCTTGGCCGCCGGTATGTCCGGCGCTGGATCCCGACCGATAAACTGGCGTGTTTCGATCTTTTGTTAAAGCGGCAGGGCATCATCGTTTTACTCATTCTTTTTATTTTCCCCGGCTTTCCCAAAGATTATCTGTGCCTGTTTCTGGGAATCACGGCAATTCCCCTGCAGGCGTTTTTACTGATCGCCTCGATTGGCAGAATGCCCGGCACCTTGATCCTGAGCCTACAGGGAGAATTCCTCTTCCAAAAAAACTACGCAGTATTTGCTGTGGTCTTTGGGGTGATGGTGCTGGTGGCAGCGCTGAGCATCAGGTATCGGCAAACGATCTACCGATGGATGGAAAAACTGAATAGAAAAACGCCTGGCAGCCGTTGACCCTTGTGGGCAATCGTGTTATTTAAGAATATCAATAGCATCCGTAGCATCGTCTTCTGCACAACCACAACCACAATCCGCCCGGGCCTGAGAGGAATCACAGTGGCTTTCTGGAGCGTCAGAGAAGAACTCAGTCAGTTCAACCGCCTGCGCCGTTCCTATTACGAACTGCTCAGAGACGAACTGGATCAGTTTATGCTCGACTATGCCCTGATCCAGTCCTACCAGCAGTTTGCCGACCGACAACTGCCCTATCCGTTCATTGAAAAAAGGGAACTCAAGCCTCGTGCCAGGATTCCCGGCATCGAGTACGAGAGCCAGAAGACCTTCCTGGTGATTTTCGTGGAGGACGTCATCCCGGCGTCCCACAAGAAGTATGTTCGATTTTTCGATGTGAACAAACCCACCAAAACGAACCTGCTGGAATCCAAGGCGCTTCCCTTGCCCGACAAGTTCGACCGGACCCATAAATACTTGGACTCCGTTCAATTCTATGATTTCATCAATTTACTCTTGCCGGTGGATTATGCGCTGTTGATCCAGCGCGACCCCACAACCCGCTCGGCCAATCGCTATGGCCTGACCCACTACCATGTGAGGATCGACTGGCCCATCGCCGATGCGGCTGAAGATCTGGCCCAGAGCCTACGATATATCTCCAAAGACCTATATGAGAAGGGCGATAAATACGCCGAACTGGCCCAGCGCAAACTCTTCGAATATTATGGCATGCCTGTTATGGTGGGCGGCCGGCGAACGGCCGCAATGGTGGCCGCCCAATACCTTAAACGGATTCCGTGCATCTCCACCGTTTATGCCGGCAGCAGTGAATCCCGGGCCCTGTACCGCATTTCCGAACGCGGTGTTTCTAAGGCGGCGCTGGTCCGTTTTTCCAACGATGAGGTTCGGCAGATCGCCGAATCCCAGAAGATGGCCCCTCCCACTTTCAAGAAGAACTTCGTCATTGCCAAGAAAGGCAATCAGAATGTGTGCATCTTCCAGGCCACTTACGCCTATACCGATCACTCCCGCCCGCCGGACGACGGCAAACTCCGGGAGATCAATCCGGACGTGAACTGGCTCACCGTCGGGGCGGAGCATGTGATCCCCAAGCCAGGGGTCCGTAAATACCCGCCGATTAACCTCAATCTGATCTATACCTAATTCCTGCTTACAGGAACCGTTTCGCCACCCATTGACTCAGGTCCGCCAGCACCTTATCCCGCTCGGGCAGCCGTTCATTATAAATCTCGTGATACAGGTTTTCATAGTGGAAAAGGGTTTTGTCGGCTGCGGTCAATGTGTCGAAATAGGCCAGGGCTGCGGGAGCGTTGACCAGGTGGTCGTCTCCGGCGATCTGCATGAGGATGGGCGTGTCGACCGCCTCCGGTGAGCCGCCGGTGGCGTCAATTTCAGCCATGCACCGGGTAAACCACCGTGCACTGATTTTGCTGTGTACCCATTTACTTTGCACATACGTCTTTACTTCGGCACCGTCGTGGCTGATGAGGGTCGGATCCAGTTGGTTGTCCAAAAGAAGGGTCGGCCAGACCATGGACAGGATACGGGCAACGGCTTTCAACACCGGCGACGGTGGTTTGGGGACGCCAAGCAGGGGAGAAGAGACGATCAGGCCATCGATATGTCCGGGGTGTTTTCTGACAAAGGATAACGCAATCAGGCCGCCCATGCTGTGCCCCAGCAAAAGGAGCGGCCGCCCATCGGTTCGATCCATTCCCGCCATCTCGATCAGTATTTTAAGATCCTTGAGATAGTCGTCGAACTCCTTGATATGTCCACGTTTACCCTGGCTTCTGCCGTGGCCGCGATGGTCGGGTATCCACAGCGATGCCCCCATCGGGCAAAGGGTGTCGACCACATGCCCGTACCGGCCTGAATGCTCTCCCAGACCATGGGATACGACAACCCGGAACCGCTCTTTTCCCGGCACATATTTCCTGTAGAATAGGGTTGTTCCGTCGCTGCTTGTGAAGCGGTCGGTTTCTTCGTGGGTGCCTGTCATCGGTGGTCTCTATCTTCGGGTGAACATCTCATGAAATCGACGAGGTGGCCGATCGGACCGATGCCCGCTCATTGTCGGTCGTCATCGCTTTTAGCACAGACCCCGACGAAAAACAATTTGCTTATAAATCGCTTGAAATCGATCGACATAACCGATACCGTTGAAGCGATGGCAGCTTTTTACAAAAGTATTTCAGATGGCCAATCAACCGCTTATTGAAAAGGAAAAACGATGGAGACATTAGTTGCCCGCATTAAAAAAGAGTGGAAGGTTTACGTCATGGCCATCTGGATGATCGCGGTGATCGGTTTTCTGTATCATCTGAACGGAGAGGTCCAGGAGATCAAGCAGACGAGCCTCAAACTGAGTTCCGACGTGGATTCCATCGAGAGCATCTTGATCAGCACGGACAACAATGTTGCCGACGTAAAAAAGCAGGTCGAAGGAATGTCCGCCAAAGTGGCGATTATTCACAAACGCGTCATGCGACGATAAGGAAGGCGCCCCGATGAACAGTTTGAAAGGATTTCAGAAGCGATTTCTGCGGGGGGTGGCCCACTCTCTCAAACCTTTGGTGTTTGTGGGACAGAAAGGTTTTACCCAATCGCTGGTCGATGCCATGGACAACGCCTTGGATCACCATGAACTGGTGAAGGTTAAATTCGTCGAGTTCAAGGAAAAGGAGAAGAAGCTGGCCCTGGTCGGGCAGATAGAGAAAACGGTTCCCTGCGAGATGGTTGGACTGGTCGGCCATATTGCCACCTTTTTCCGCCAGCAGGCCGATCCGGAAAAGAGAAGAATCAACCTTCCCCAAAAAACTGATGGCTGATTACCGTCTGCCGCAGGCATCACCTCCGTTTGGGTTCCGTCCCATTGACAAACAGCGCGTTTACCGCACCGTCGTCACCATTCACGGCCGCTCGGCCGGTCACCGGATCCATCCACACCTTTTTCATATTGTCCGGGATGTCAAAATAGAGCGTCGTTGATTCGGGTCGAGTGGCCGCCATGAAATCGATCCAGACGGGAAGTGCCGCCCGTGCGCCGGTTTCCTTATTGCCCAGTGGTGAGGCATCATCCATGCCCACCCAGACCCCGGCGGCCACGGCTGGTGAGAATCCCACGAAAAGCGCATCTTTGAAGTCATTGGTTGTGCCGGTTTTGCCGGCGACGGGCAGATTGAGTCGTCGTGCCTGTTTTCCCGTTCCCTCTTCGACCACGCCTTGGAGCATGTCCACCATGATGGCGGCCTCGGTTTCAGTCATCACGGGTCGAATGGCCGGTCTGGCGCGCCACAGTGACACATTTTCTCTATCAAGAATCTCCGTGATACCAAGGGGCGAGATATGGTTGCCGCCGTTGGGAAAGACGGCAAAGGCGGCGGTGATTTCAAGCAGGGTGCTGTTGGTGGCCCCTAAGGCGATGGACAGGTGTGGTGATAGCGGTGAGTCGATGCCCAGCTTATGGGCGAACTGCACCACCGCCGGTGGTCTCAGTCTTTCCACCAGTCTGACGGCCGGTATATTTTTTGAGTGGGTCAAGGCTTGACGAAGGGTCATCTCCCCTTTGTATTGTTTGGAAAAATTTTCCGGCTGCCAGTCTTCACCATTCTTTCCTCCCTTGAAGACAACGGGTGCGTCCAATACCAGGCTGGCCTGGGTGAACCCGCGGGCGATGGCCAATGCGTAAATGACGGGCTTGAATGCCGACCCCGGTTGGCGTCGGGCATCGGCGGCCCGATTGAAGGCGCTTTCGGAAAAATGCCTGCCTCCAACCATGGCCAGAATGCCGCCGGTCCTGATATCGATGGCCACCAGCGCCCCTTGGGGGCTGGCATCCGGTTTGATTGTTGAACGCATTCTCTGCTGCAGACGGACCAGGCCGTTTTCCACCGCCGCTTCGGCGGTTTGCTGAAGGCGTTGAGACAGGGTGGTGTGCACCGTCAAACCGCCTTTGTACAGCAGGCTGGGGCCGACGGCCGCCTCCAGTTCCGGTTTGATATACTGCACAAAATAGGGGGCGGACCCGGGGGGCGCTGCGCGTGAGGTGTTCAACACCGGCTGGCTGTTTGCCAACTGGTACTGCACGTCGGTAATCAGACCCTGATTCAGCATGAGGCTCAAAACCAGGTTGCGCCGCTTTTCTGCCAGATCCGGATTGACCAACGGGGTGTATCTGGACGGTGCCTTGGGCAGGCCCGCGATCAGGGCACACTGGGCAAGGTCCATCTGAGATGCGGGCTTGCCGAAGAACAGCTGTGCCGCCGATTCTACGCCGTAAGCGCCACTGCCGAAATAGATCTGGTTCAGATAAAGGGCCAGCAATTCATCCTTGGTGTAGCGCCGTTCCAACTGTACGGCCAGGATGGCCTCTTTGATCTTACGAATAATCGTCTTCTCTTGTGACAAGAACAGCGTTTTGGCCAACTGCTGGGTGATGGTGCTGGCGCCCTCCACAAATTGACCGGCCAGGATATCTTTGATCACGGCTCTGAAAATACCTTTAAGATCAATACCACTGTGGGTATAGAACTGGCGGTCTTCCGTGACGATCAGGGCGGATTTCAAATCCATGGGAATCTGGTCGATGCTGACCGGCGTCCGTTTTTCAAGAAATAGCTCGGCCAACAACACCTGGTCTGCGGAGTAAATGCGGGTGGCGGCAGACGGTTCGAAATTCTCCAGTTCCCGAATCTGGGGCAGGTCCCGGGTGAAGGCGAAAAATACCCCCGCCGTCGCGCCCGAGAGCAGCCCGATCAAACCGGTAATTAAAATAACGGAGCGGATTCCCCAAAAACGGTGGTTGCCCATTGTTCCATTCATCCGTGGGTCAGGAGCGGATCATTGTTCGCTTGCATGGTTTTAACGGCCATTATCGGTCTAAGCAAGTGCTGATTGGAAAAAAAGGCGAGTCCCAGGTGGTTGACTTCGATCCGGGGGGGACGTAGATTGAGTAGAATCTAACGGCTGACAAGAATCCGCCAATCCCATACGCACGAGAAGGAGGACGCATATGTCTCATCACCATGATCCCAATTCCGACCATGATCATGACCACGCCCACCCACGCGGGCACGATCATCACCACGACCATGCCCATCATCACGCGCCGATGTCATTTTCAGAAAAGCTTGTCAAATTGTTGGATCACTGGATTCAGCACAATAATCATCACGCCGAGGACTATCGAAAATGGGCCCAGGACGCCCGGGAGAACGGGCAGATCGAGGTGGCTGATCTGCTGGGCGCGGCGGCCGAACTGACCGGTTCCATCAGCGACCGGCTGCGTGAGGCCGGTGGTAAAGTGCATTCGGGATAGTTCGTCTGAAGACCGGGTGACAGACATCAGAGGCGTGCCGTCCTCGGATCAGTCCTTTATGCCGTCAGACGAAGATGATTATAAGGCATCCCCGGGTGATGGGTGTTGTCATCAATTTGGAGGGATGCAGTGATCACCCACCTTTAAGCTGTCAGGAATCAACAATTGTCATACATGGTGATTATTTCGCCGGTTCCTTTTCCTTCAACGCTTTTTACATAGCCATTGACCACTTTGCGCATGGGGATGGGATTATGGCCAGGGAAATACGCCTCATATTTATCTACTGCATCTTCAACCAACCCCGATGATACGACATTGATCCTGATTCCATTTTTCAATTCCAGGGATGCCGCTTTGGTAAAACTGTGAATGCCGCCATTGACCATCGCCGCACTTGTGGTCAAGACCACAGGATGGTCGGCCAATATTCCCGTGGACAGCGTAAATGAGCCGCCGGCATTCAAATAGTTCTGTCCCATTCTTACCAGATTCACTTGCCCCATCAACTTGCTTTTCAATCCGATATAGTAGTCTTCCTCAGTCATCGCATCAAAGGCGGCCCATTTTGCTTCACCGGCGATGCAGACAACGGCATCGACATTGCCAACGGATTCAAACATGGCTCCGATCGATTGGGTATCGGTAATGTCAACAGTTACATCGCCGGAATTTCTTCCGGCAATCAAGACCTCATGTTTCTTAGCGAAATGATTGCTGACCTTTTTACCAATTGTACCTGTTCCACCGATTATCAGAATTTTCATTGCTCCTCCGTTTTCATATTTTTTACTGCGTTTCCAGGATAAGTCATTTGCTCTTGACGGGCAACGTAATCCTGCTAGGTTCATTTGTCTAATGAATAGTTTTGATCTTAACAATCAAAAATTGTGATCATCATGAATCTGCAGATCGATTATTTGAGAACATTTATTGCCGTAGCGGCGGCGCGCAGACGAAGGTAGCGCGGAGTGATTTGTTCCAGCGTAAAGCGGCGATCGGCTAACATAAAGCCTCGCCTTGCCTCCATCACAACCAACGCTATCGGGTAGGTGACACTGGAATCCAGACGCTGGATGACCATATCCAACCGGAAACCACCGGATTCCGTCATTCCTCGGTAGGTGATCTTAAGGCCTTCGGACAGCAGCGGTTGGTTCAGTGGAAGCACGAAGCGATTGCCGGTTGCCTTTGCCGGCCACGGCCATGGTTCCGCCCCCAGCCTGCCGCCATCCCGCATGGCATCCGCGTAATTGAAATCCCAACTCCAGCCGAACCCGGGTGAGGCGCTTCGATATTCCGTAGGGACCGCATCCGACAGGACGATCATCCACACGAACAGGAAACCCCCGGCCAGTAAAATACCGGCAATAGCCGCCAGTTCAATCGGGCGATCACTCCTCATATCAACGCCTTTGATTTGTCATTCAGGGTCTATTTTCTATTTCTATCACATCGCAAACGTAATTCACCTTTTCCCGGACACAAGGGGACCGATCAACGGATCCCCGTAGAGACAAACAAAAAAAGGGAGCCCCTTCAACCTTCTGAAGGAGTCCCCTTTTAAATTGGAAAACGAAGCGTTAGACCACGGTCACATTGGCTGCGGCAGGACCCTTGGGGCCCTGTTCGATGTCAAAGGTAACCCGGTCGCCTTCGTTGAGAGATTTGAATCCGGTGGCATTGATTGCCGAATGATGAACGAATACATCAGGACCGTCTTCTTGCTCAATAAAACCAAACCCCTTGCTGTCATTGAACCACTTAACGATACCATTTGCCATGCTAACTTCCTCCTACGAATAAAAAAATTTAATCATTGCTTCAAACTTCAGGCGCCACTTTGACAAATGGATCGCTCCCTTAGAAAGAAACCCGGCCGCCAACACCGGCGGACCTATATAACCTGCATCTCATATCATGCAAAAGAAAAAAAGCAAGTCAATTATCAACTTTACGCAGAAAACGGGGTACTTGTGGGCCAGCAAGTGTCTGTTTCAGATCAATTTCGAAACCTGAAAGGTGTCAATCACCGTTTCTGGATGGGCACTATTTAAGATCGGCGGCCGGTTTTATGGACTGTTTGGCTTCCTCGACCAATCGATCCAAGGTGCCGTCTTTTTTCATGGCTCTCAGAACAAAAGCCAGTCGGGGCGCCAACGCATGGTGTTTTTTATGCAGATAGGGAAATACTGGCGCCACCTCGATGATTCCGGCCAGGGCGATCCCTGAGTCTACAAACGCCGCTTCATCCAGCACACTTTCCACGGAGCTTTGGAGGCCAACCAGCACATCGATCCGACCGTGTCGCAACATCATCAGGCCTTGTCGAACATTGTTCACTCATTGGAGATACTTTGCATCCACATGGCCAATCAACCTTCTTTCGGTCACTTTGAGACCCCGGGGATAGCCAATGGCGAGGTGTCTGTCCGCAAGGTCCGTCCACCCGTTCAAACGAATGGACGCATCGGCCGCGTAAGCGCCAACGGTTTTGCCAGTAACTATAACAACTTTGCCGATGTTTTTCCGTGCTTCAATATATGCATGTGCGTCACCTGCCTGTTCCAACGGAAAGGTTCTGTCTACATGCGGCCGAACCCACCCTTGCTCCACGCCTTTCAGAATTTCCTGCATCCATCCGCCTATTTTTTCCCTTTCTTGCAAGAATATCGGCAAAGTTGACGCCAATCGCTTTAACATTAATGAGAACTTCTCCAGCAGAAGGTGTTGGATCCTTGCTTTCTTGAAGCTTCAATACATCCGGACCGCCATATTTTGTAATTACGATTTGTTTCATGATATCTTCATCACCTCGTTATTGTTATTGCCAGCTGAAGACCGTCCCGTTGGTGATGCGTTGAGACGACCCGGCTACCCGCATAAGGACAGGGTCCAGGACATTTAAAAGTACCATGTTAACGCCGGCGGCGACGAGCATGGGCAGGAAGGCACCCTGGTAGCGTCGCCGTGTGTCAAGATCCGGTGCTCCGGTGGTGAGATTGGACAGGCCGGCGATGGTCCGAACGGGAAAACCAAGCAGGTCGGGCAGTGTCCGGATCACTTCCAGCACGGCCATGTTCTGACGGTTGCCGTCCTGCCAGGCCAGCGGCGCCACGACAGGATCGATGATGATCCGTTCGGGCGAGATGCCCGCGGTTTGCATTTTGTTGAAAAGGGCCACGGCAGCCTCCATGCGACCCGGGGCATCAGCGGGGACGTGTCCGTCAGGGCCGAGCAGGTAGCCGATGATGTCGCAATCATATTTCCGGGCCAGGGGCAGGATCCGTTTCAGCCGGTCGGGCTCCAAGGAAACGCCGTTGATCATCGCTTTTTGACCACTTGCCGCCAACCCGGCCGCTATGGCCCGTGGGTTGGCGGTGTCCAGAACGATTGGCAGGTCGACGGTTTCCTGCACGGTGCGGACCAGGAAGGTCATCTTCTTTTCAGGCGCACGGAACATTGGGCCGCTGTTGATGTCAATCGCCTGGGCACCGGCGTGCATGCAGGCGCTGACCATCTGCCGGATGGGCCCGGGGCCCAGCCGCTCCACGGCGCGGCCGATGACCGGCAGGGTGATGCGAAGGTTGTCGGCAACGACGATCATGGCGCCGCTGCAGTGGCCCGCCGCTCAAGGCGTCGGATCAGATCCAATCTGCCGGGCGGGCGGGCCAGGTAAAGGATCACCGTGGAACCGGGCTGGGCCAGCGATTGCGTTATTCCGTGATCATCCACGATACGCTGAATCGTATCTTCCCGGGTGGGGCCGCCGGGGCAAAGAATGTCCACCGCCTCGCCTGAAACGATTTTGTTCTTCACCAGTACCCGGGCCCCTCCGCCAGGGGCGCTTGCGAGCACCTTGGCCACGAATCGATAGCCGGGATGGATGACGTCATCCAGGTTGGCTGCTGTCTGGTCCGGGTCTCCGAAGTAAAATCCGGTGCAGTAACCCCGGTGGCTGATGGCGGACAGTTCGGCCAGCCAGCGTTCCGGGACCCGATAGGCGTCAGGTTCCCGATACCAGGCATCGAGGGCTTCCCGGTAGACCTTTACCACGCCGGCCAGGTAGTGGATGCTTTTCATGCGGCCTTCGATCTTGAATGAGCAGATGCCGGCGTCGATCAAGGCCGGCAGATGTTCGATCATGCACAGGTCCCGGGAATTGAACACATAGGCCCCCCGGGGGTCTTCGGCGATGGGGAAGTGTTGGCCGGGGCGGGTCTGTTCCATCAGGGTGTAGTGGAACCGGCAGGGCTGGCAGCACATGCCGCGGTTGCTCTCTCTTTTTTTCATGTAACCGGATAACAGGCAGCGTCCCGAGTAGGCGATGCACATGGCACCGTGAACAAAGGCCTCCACCTCGAGGCCGCTTTTTGCGCTCATCCCGCGGATTTCCTCCAGGGTCAGTTCGCGGGCCCCATTGACGCGGGTGGCGCCCAGATTCCGCCAGAAGCGGGCGGTGCCGGTGTTGGTGGTGTTGGCCTGGGTACTCACGTGGATGGGGACATGGGGGAGCAGTTCGCGGGCCTGCATGAAAATTGCCGGGTCGGCGACGATCAGGGCGTCCGGGTCGACGGATTCCAGGGATGCCAGAAAATCGGCAATGGCCTGTGCTTCGCTGTCCCTGGAGTAGATGTTTACGGCCACGTACATTCGCACGCCATGTTCACGGGTCAGTCGGCGGGCGGCATGCATGTCCGCCAGTGAGAAGTTGGCGGAAAAATTTCTCAAGCTGAAGTCCTTGCCGGCCAGATAGACGGCGTCAGCGCCATAGTGAACGGCGATTTCCAGTTTTTCCGGCGTACCGGCCGGAGCTAGCAGTTCCACTTGGTTTTTTGTTGAAGCCATCGATAATAGATCACCTTTCGGGATAGCGAATTCAGGAACCAGAAGCCAGCATCCAGAAGGTTGGCTTCGCCTCCGGCTCAGCTATATTGTTAACAACCGGTTCATTCCGCACTAAACGTCGTCAGCCTGTCCTTTAAACCACTGGTCAAGTAGAACCGCCATCGAGGCGTTCAGGGCTTGGAATGAAAATACTTCCAGGGATATTACACCGCTGAATTGTCGCAATATCTCCACTACCTTGACCATGCGGTCCGACGAAAGCCGATCCAGCGGCAGGTGGTCGTGTGCGCGGTCCACCCCGTGCAGGTGGGCAACGGTGATCCGTTCTTTCCAGCGGTGGAAAAAAGTCGTCATGTCAACCTCGTGGACCAGTAGATGGCCCATGTCCATGCACACGGAAAGGTCCAGATCCTCGATGACGGGGGCGACCCGTTCAACGTCACCGTCCAGGTTTTCCACGGAGATCTGACGGCTGGGGACCCCGGCCGCCAGGAGCGCTTCCAGGGATGCCGCCGAACGGGCCTGCCAGCGCCGGTTGTTCGGTTCGGATGGGTCCCGGTTCAGATGCAGGGTAAAGGTGGTGGGGTTCAGCGGCGCGCAGCGGTCAATCAGTTGCCTTAATACGTCCACCGCCGATTGGCGGACCCCGGCGTCACGATGCCCCAGGTAAATGTCCGTGGGCAGATGGACGTTATAGGTGATCTGGCCGCAGCGGGCCTGCTGAACCAGTTCCCGGATCAACGCAGGGGCGGGCAGGCTGTCTTTAAACCGGCTTTCGAAAAAGAGCAGTTCGATTTCATCCACGAACGGTGCCAGGTGACGGACGTTGTCCAGGTAGCCCGCCGGATAGATGAATGAGGGGCAGGCCAGTGAAAAGGGGAACCGTTTTTTGCAAACGGTTGCCAAGGGTGGAAAAGACTGTATTGTTTTTATTTTGGCCGCCATGGATTGTTTAGCCGGGATGGACTGGAAATAACAAGCGACAAGCATCAAATCCCAAATAAATTCCAAACAGCGATATCCAAATCTCAAAAAAGATACAAACCGAAGGATTGGAATTTGGGATTTTAGTCATTGTGATTTATTTGATATTTGGCTTTTGGGTATTGTTATTTATCTTTTTTTCTGAAATGAAAATTCGAATTCCAGGGCTTAGATACTAAAGTGGCATCGGTAGAAGCAGCACGGTTATTACCGCAACCATATAAACCAGCAGCGCGGTGGTCAACATCAGGAGACAGGCCTGCCGGATATGGGCCGGTCGGGCGTCGGCGAATCCGTTGCCGATAATGGGCTTTTCCACCAGCCGGCCGTGGTAATAGTTGGAACCGCCCATCCACAAATCCAGGGCGCCGGCGAAGGCGGCTTCGGGATAACCGGCATTGGGGCTGGCGTGGTTGCGTCCGTCCCGGCAGGCGGAGAGCAGGGCCACCCGCCCGCGTCTGTTGAGCAATTGCGCAGCCAGGGCGATGAACGGCACGACCAGGCGTGCGGGGATGAAATTGGCGACATCGTCCATGCGGGCAGCAAAGCGGCCAAAAAGCAGGTATCGGTCGTTCTTGTACCCGACCATGGAGTCAAGGGTGTTGACCATCTTGTAGGCCATGGCCAGGGGGGCACCGCCCAGCACGGCGAAGAACAGCGGGGAGACGACCCCGTCTACCAGGTTTTCGGCCACGGTCTCCACGGCGGCGCGGGTCACACCCTTTTCATCCAGCCGGTCCACTTCCCGGCCCACGATCATGGAAACCGCCTGCCTTGCGGCGCCAAGACCGGATTGGCCAAGCGCTTTTCCCACGGCCAGGGCGGCATCGGCCAGACTGCGGGCAGAGATGCAGATGTATATCATCACCGCCTGAACCAGGATTCCGGCGGCGGGATGGATGGCTGCGGCAATCCTGAACAGCAGCAGGCAGATGATCCACACGGATGCCACCAGCAGCGTCGCCATGAGTGCACCGGCCAGCGTCGGCTTCAGGGGTAACTCCCGAAATCGAGGTTCCAGCCGGGCGATGGCCTTGCCCATCCATCGCACCGGATGGGGCAGCCACGGCGGGTCGCCCAGCAGCATGTCCAGGGCCACGGCCAGGGTCACGGCCAGGGCCAATCCTTCAGTGGGCATGGCGGCTTCCCGGATTGGCGTGGCCGCGACACAGCTCGACCAGCAGGTCGGCCGCCCGGCGATTTTCCGCTTCGCTTTTCAGGGAGATGCGGATAAACGCGTCGGACAGGCCGGTAAAGTTAGTGCAGTCGCGGATCAGGATGCGGTTGTCGGCCATCTGCCGCGAGACCGTCTGCGCGTTCAATCCATCGGGCAGCCGGATGAGAATAAAGGAGGTGGACGAGGGGAAGCACCGGGCTCCAGTCTTCCGATGGACACATTCTTCTATTCGTCTTTTCTCTTTTTCCAATATATTCCTGGTGGATGAAAGAAATGGTTCGACCCGTTCGGGGTGGTCCATGAGCCATTGCACGGCCGCCTGGGCCAGGCTGTTTACCGACCAGGGCAGGGCCAAGGGGGTAAGGGCCTGCATCAGCGGTTGCGGTGCCTTGACGAAGCCGATGCGCAGTCCCGGGATCCGAAAGGCTTTGGACATGGAGTTGAGTACCAGGACATTGGGCAGGTCCGAGCCGATCATGGTGGTGTCTGCCGGCGCCGGCGCAAAAGGCAGATAGGATTCGTCGACCACGAATAGCGTTTCCGGCATGGACCGGCACAGGGCGTCGATATCCGGTCGAGCCACCAGGGCCCCCGTGGGATTGTTGGGATTGCACAAAAATACCAGGTCAGCCGCAGCTGCCATCTTGCGGATCGCCTGCACGTCCGGTACGAAATCGTCCTCCTCCCGGCAGATCAGATGGTTGCAGGCCACCTGGTTCATGGTGCAGGCATCCCGGTAGTCGGAATAGGTGGGGCCCACCACCAGGGCCTTTTTTAGTCCCAACGCCCGGGGAATCAGGTAAATGAGTTCGGTCGTGCCGTTGCCCGCCATCACCTGCCGGGAATCGATGCCGTAAAACCGGGAAAAGGCGGTCACGATGCCGCCGGCGTCCACTTCTGGCAGGGCTGCGATGGCCAATATGCCAGCCTGCAAATGATCGATCAGCGCCGGCATGGGGCCAAGGGGATTGACATTGGCGCTCATGTCGCTGATATCCGACGGCAGACATTTTAGCCGCTGAGCCAGTTGGTAGATGTTGCCCCCGTGTCCGCCGATCATGGGCTGCCTCCCACGCACACCGTTAGAAACAGAAGCGCTTCCATGATTTCGGTCATGGCGCCGAGCAAATCGCCGGTGATCCCAGCCAGTTTTTTCCGGTACAGGCAGATCATGGCCATGGCGGCAGCGGCGAAAAAAAGGTTCAGCAGGAGCCCCCGCCATCCCAGAAACAAGGACAGGATGACCGGTGCGGCAACGTATCTAAAATCCACTGCGGACAGGGGTGTTTCAAAAAAAGCACTGCCCGTGCCCTCCTTTCCCCGGGCATAGGGCAGAAAGCGTATCCCGGCCATCATGGCCGAGCGGGCATAGGCCGGAACGATCATCAGCGCCAGAAACCGTCCGTGGATGATACTTCCCACGGCCGCGGCTTTGACGATCAGCACGCAGGCCACGGCCACCAGTCCCATGGCGCCCACCCGGCTGTCCTTCATAATGGCCAGGGCTTTTTCCCGCTCACGGTGGCCGTATAGGCCATCTGCCGTGTCCGCCAGGCCATCCAGATGAAAGGCACCGGTGACGGCTGCCAAGAGCACCACATCCAGCACGCCGGCCACAAATGGCGGCCAGATTGCCGAGGCGAGCAGATCGAACAGGGCCAGAATCAGACCGATGGCCAGGCCGGCCAATGGAAAATGAACGATGATCCCTTTGGGATCGAACGGTCGGGGTTGTCCCAGCGGAA